>Ga0335069_10010175_pt1 | contig 13340 bp, 11 predicted proteins | sample Lox_Sample_11_FD_206714 | JGI IMG/M metagenome (GOLD analysis project Ga0335069, IMG submission 206714) | Soil microbial communities from Loxahatchee National Wildlife Refuge, Florida, United States - Lox_Sample_1.1 | ecosystem: Environmental > Terrestrial > Soil > Wetlands | place: USA... | reverse complement strand
GCTCTCCAAAATCGGACCGGTTTTCCAGTCGGACATTCAGCGGCACGCTCCGGGAATTTGGAAAGACGTTGACGCGAGAAGATCTCAGATTATTCAGAAGAAGTTTGGAGAACTCTTCAAGAAAGGGGCGCAAAACAAGACCTTTCGAAGGGACATCAATGTGCAACTCCTGATACTGATTTTCTCCACCTTAATTCAAAGGATTATCAATCCTGAGACCTTGTCTCAACTTCCATTCTCGGCTTCTCAGGCCTTTGAAGCGATCGTCAGTGTCATGTTTGAGGGGATCCTGACCGACCAGGGTAGGGCCAGTTTTCATGCCAGGCGGTGGCGTCCTTGAAAGACCAGGGGTCACTTCTATGCAATCTGTGAGGTTCTTACATCCTAGTTTTTCTTGCTTTCTTACCTGGGTGCTCCGGGGTTCGTTGACGATGACGCAGTTGTTGCTCGCTCTCTTGACCTATAGGACCGGGTTAGCGCAGATCGGTTCCGAGATCCCGTCGTTTGGAACCACCCTAGTCATCCAATTGAGTCTCAAGAAAGCGGTAGAGATTGCCCTTGCTCCTCAGGGGAATTCCCGCGTCCAGCTTGCTTTGGAGTCGGTCAAATTGGCCAAGGCCCGGTCGGCGCAGGCTCGGGCAGCGCTTTTGCCCAACCTGGACGGCTACGTAAGCCAGAAAAACAGGACCGTAAATCTGCAGGCAATTGGAGTCGGAGTCGGCCCACTTGCTCCCCTTATAGAGAACCTCACGCTGGTGGGTCCCTTCAACACGTTTGATGCGCGGGCCAACCTGAGTCAGACCGTTTTGGACTTTAGCGCGATCAAGCGATTCCAGGCATCGCGCGCAGGAGTCAGCCAGGCTCAAGCGGAAGACGAGAGCACTCGAGACCAGACTCGTGAGCTGGTGACCAAAGCCTATTTGGTTGCGCTCCGGGCCGAGGCCGCGCTGGAGGCCGCGCAGTCCAATGTACTGTTGTCGGAAGCGCTCCTGCGCCTGGCGGCCAACCAGAAAGAAGCCGGAACGGGCACGGGCATCGAAGTCACGCGTGCTAAGGTCCAGTTGGCCAATCAGAAGCAGCAGCTAGTAGTGGCGCAAAATCAGAGGACCCTGTCGCACCTGCAGTTACTCCGCAGCATGGGGCTCAATCTCGAGGCATCCCTTGAACTGACCGATCGCCTGGCCTATATGCCCGCGGAGGCTGCAAACCCTGACGTCTTGCTGAAAACGGCGCTGGACTCACGCGCCGACTGGAAGGCACAGCTGAAGCGCGAGGAGACTCAACGGCTTAATTACAGCGCCATCAAGATGGAACGACTGCCCTCCGTCATTGGCCTGGCCGATTACGGAACTATCGGGACCGGGGTCGACAACTCGGTCCCGACCCGAACTTATGGGATCTCGGTCCGGGTTCCTGTCTTTGATGGGGGCCAGCGCGATGCCCGCCGCGCCGAAAGCTTGGTTCAATTCCGACAGGAAAGCATTCGAACGAAGGATCTGCGCCAGCAGATTGAGCTCGAAATCCGCGCTGCCTTGGACAGTTTGCGATCGGCTGATGAGCAAGTCAAGGCTGCTGCGGAGGGATTAGATCTGGCAGAAGAGGAACTGGCATCGGCCCGCCGACGGTACGAAGGTGGGGTCAGCAATAGCGTGGAATTCACGGATGCACAGAACCGTCTGGAAAGGGCACGAGACAACCATATCAGCGCCCTCTTCAGTTTCAACCTGGCGCGAATCGATTTGTCTGTGGCCACGGGTACGATTCGCCAGATATTGCAGTAAGGCGCTGTCTCTTGACCGGTAGACTTCGGCGAGGGAGGAGGGATACGTGATGAAAACAGCTAGGAAGCAGGTATTCCTAAGCGTGATCCTGGGGTCAAGTCTAACGATAGCCTGCTCGAGCAATAATTCCGGGGACAGGATCAAGGTTTCAGGAAACATCGAACTCACCGAAGTGAAAGCGGCATTCAAAACATCCGGCAAACTCGTAGAACTTCATGCAGAAGAGGGCACTTTGGTCAACAAGGGAACGGTACTGGGGCGGCTCGATGCCGAACAGATTCGCCGGACGCGGGGACGAGATCACGCGAGCCTGAAGGCTGCCGAGACCCAAGTCATGCAAATGCAAACGGCCATTGAGTATCAAAGGGATTCACTGGCTGCCGAACTGGAGATGCGCAGGGCCGATATTCAGCAGGCGGATGCTCTTTTGCGTGAACGGCTGGCTGGCTCCCGCAGCCAGGAAATCGAGCAAGCCCGCGCGATGGTCGAAGAGGCGCGCGCCCAACATGAACAGGCCAAGGCGGATTGGGCACGAGGCCAGAAGCTCTTTCATGACGACGACATTTCCCGGTCTCAATACGACCAATTCAAGAGCCGTTATGAAAGCACCACGGCGTCATTGGAAAAGGCCGAGCAAAATCTGAAGCTGATCAGGGAAGGACCAAGGGTCGAACAGATCGACTCGGCCCGCGCGCAGTTGGACCGGGCCAAAGCCAGTCTGAAGTTGACTGAGGCAAGTCAATTGGAGCTGAAGAGAAAAGAGCAGGAACTTGAGACCCGACGGGCTGACTTGGAACGGGCACAGGCCCAGGTCTCAGTTGTCGACTCCCAGCTGGATGACACGGAGGTTGCCTCCCCTATCACTGGAGTGGTTTTGGTGAAATCAAGCGAGCCCGGCGAAGTGCTGGCAGCTGGAACCACTTTTGCTACGTTGGGAGACCTCGATCAGCCCTGGCTCCGCGCCTATATCAATGAAAAAGACCTGGGTCGAGTGAAGTTAGGAATGAAAGCCCGGATCACTACTGACAGTTTCCCCGGCAAGGTTTATTGGGGCCGTGTCTCCTTTATCTCTTCGGAGGCGGAGTTTACTCCCAAGCAGATCCAGACTGCTGAAGAGCGCGTCAAGTTGGTCTACCGGATCAAGATTGAGGTCGCCAATCCGCACCACGAGCTCAAATCGAATATGCCAGCGGACGCCGAGATCCTGTTGAACGAATCGTCATGATTGAAACTGTCGACCTGACCAAAAAGTTTGGAGAAACGGTAGCCGTCGACCACTTGAACCTGCAGATTCCCCCAGGAGAGATTTTCGGACTGGTAGGCCCGGATGGAGCCGGAAAAACCACCACATTGCGACTGCTGAGTGGGCTGCTGGACCCCGACGAGGGGCGAGCTACGGTGTCCGGACACGACGTGGCTCGGAACCTGGAGGCTGTGAGGGATAATATTGGCTATATGGCCCAGCGCTTTGGGCTTTACGGCGATCTGACCGTCCAGGAAAACATGAACTTTTATGGTGACTTGTTTGGCGTGCTGGGGCGAGAGCGTGACACCCTCACGAGTAGTCTACTCCGCATGACCCGGATGGAGCCATTCCGCAAGCGCCGTGCGGGCCAGCTCTCGGGTGGAATGAAGCAGAAACTCGCCCTGATGTGTACTTTGCTGCATCATCCTCGGATCCTGCTGCTGGATGAACCCACCAATGGAGTCGATCCGGTCTCACGCCGGGATTTCTGGGCGATCTTGTACCAACTGGTCAAGGAAGGAATGACTGTGCTGGTCTCCACCGCCTACCTGGACGAGGCGGAGCGCTGCAACCGTGTCGGCCTTTTGCATCGCGGCCGCCTGGTGCGCTGTGAATCTCCCAATCTTATGCGCACCCAATTTGAAGCCCAATGTTACGAATTGCAGTGTCCGGACAAGGGAGCCGCCCGAAGGATCCTCCAGGATCAGCCCGGCGTGGTCAGCGTAGAACCCTCCGGCAGCACGTTGCATCTGTTCCTGAAAGGCGAGCTCACTTCGCATGAGCACCTGAGACAATTGCTCGAGCAAAACGGGTTGGTGCCCAATGATTTCAAGGAAATTGTCCCCTCCCTTGAAGATGTTTTCATCGCTTTGATCCGGAAGCGGGAGGAACGGGTTCATGAGTCATGATGGCCCGGTCGTAGTGATCGAAAATCTGGTCAAGTATTTTGGCAGCTTTTGTGCAGTCGACCACGTGTCAATGATGGTGAAGAAGGGGGAAATCTTCGGCTTCCTCGGACCCAACGGGGCTGGGAAATCCACCACGATTCGGGTGCTATGCGGGCTGCTGGCACCCTCGGAGGGTCGGGCTTCCGTGAACGGCTTTGACGTCAGTACCCAACCCGAGTTGATCAAAAAATCGATTGGATATATGTCTCAAAAATTCTCCCTGTACGACGACTTGACCGTGGATGAAAACATTGAATTCTTCGGTGGAATTTATGGAGTGGCAAAGTCCTTGCGCAAAGAGCGGAAGGAGTATGTCTTGGAGATGGCCGGGCTCCTGGAAAGGCGCAACTCTCTGACGCGAGAATTAGCGGGGGGATGGAAACAACGGCTGGCCCTGGGATGCGCCATCCTCCACCAGCCTCCCATCCTGTTTCTGGATGAGCCCACTTCGGGGGTCGATCCGATTGCCCGGCGCACCTTCTGGGACCTGATTTACCAGCTTGCAGATCAGGGGAAAACGGTTTTTGTCAGCACGCATTATATGGATGAGGCTGAGTATTGCCATCGATTGGCGCTCATGTTCCGCGGGAAGGTAATTTCTCTAGGGACTCCTGCAGCCTTGAAGGACGAGCTGGGGATTTACACACTGCTTCATCTGGAGACCTCCGACCTTGTCGGCAGTATTACGGCGCTGGAGAATCAGGAGGGCATTCTAGATGTGGCCGTCTTTGGGAGCGGCCTGCACATTCGACTCAAGCGTGAGACTCAGGCTGAAGAAATGATCAGGCAACTCTTGGAACAGGGCGGAATCCAGGTGCACAAGTTGGAGCCGATTCCACCCAGCATGGAAGATGTCTTCGTCGCGAGGATCGAAGAGGAGGAGCGAAACCCAGCATGACCCTGAGACGGACCAAAGCGGTCGCCCGAAAAGAATTCCTGCATATCCTGCGGGACCCGCGCAGCTTGATCATGGCCCTTGCCATGCCATTCTTGTTACTGCTTTTGTTCGGGTATGCGCTCACCTTGGACGTGGATCGAATTCCAACCGTCCTTTTCGACCGGGACCAGAGCCCGCAAAGTCGCGAGTTGCTGGCACAGTTCCAGGGCTCCCGGTTCTTTGAAATCCTGGGTTACGTGCGAGACTATGCTTCGATCGAGAAGGGAATCGATCGCAATACGGTCCTGCTGGGCATTGTTGTCCCTCCGGATTATTCCAGGAATTTGAACGCCGACCATGAAGCTCCCGTGCAGGTTCTGATTGACGGCAGCGATTCGAATACCGCATCCATAGCACTGGGTTATGTTCAAGCCGTTGTGCAAAGCTATGGATCAAGGCTTCAAGTGGATGCTCAAATTCGAAAAACAGGCGTCAGCTTGAAACCCGCTCTGGAGCCGCGTGTCCGTGTCCTGTACAACACCGATCTAAAGTCGAAGAACTACATTGTCCCGGGCCTGATCGCTGTGGTGTTGATGATAATCTCTGCGTTGCTGACGTCGTTGACCATTGCCCGCGAATGGGAGACCGGGACCATGGAACAGCTTCTTTCCACGCCAATTCGGCCGGCAGAGCTGGTACTGGGCAAGCTCAGCGCATACTTTGTGCTGGGTCTGTCTGACCTGCTGATTGCCCTGGGGGTCGGTGTGATGATTTTCGGAGTGCCCTTGCGGGGCAACGGCCTGTTCTTGTTCCTGACCAGTTGCATTTTCCTGTTCGGCTCCTTGTGCTGGGGGATATTTTTATCGGCAGCCGCCCGGTCGCAATTGTTGGCCTATCAATTGGGAGCAATTACTTCCTTCCTGCCGGCCTTCCTGTTGTCGGGCTTTGTTTATGCTATCGAGAACATGCCTCCCCTGATTCAGGTCGTGACCTACATCTTCCCGGCGCGCTATTTCATCACTATCCTGAAGGGTATTTTCCTTAAAGGCATTGCATTACGGGTCTTGTGGATTGAGGTGGTATTCCTGAGTCTATATTCCGCTGTCGTGTTCATCATCGCGACCCGAAAGCTTCGTCAAAAGGTGGCCTAAACCGTGCGAGAGCGGATTCGACACATCATCAAGAAAGAGTTCCGGCAAACATTCCGCGAACCCCGGATGCGAATGTTATTGTTCCTCCCGCCGCTGGTGCAGTTGATTATCTTCGGCTTTGCTGTGAATATGGATGTGGAGAAGGTATCGATTGGTTGGGCTGATCGAGACCGGACCCCTGTGAGCAGGGACCTGCTGGCTTCATTTGTCGGTTCACGCCGGTTTCAGATCGTAGCTACTCCCGTATCGGGAGGTGAGATTGAACGTTTGCTGGACCGCGGGACCGCCCAGGGGGTGGTTTGCGTTCTGCCTGGCTTTGGGCGGGACGTGGAGCGTGGGGAGACTACTTCGGTCCAGATCTTGATTGATGGCACCAATTCTAATACTGCTTCCATCATCTCCAGTTATGCGGCAACAGTCGTCAACAGTTATGCCAATGCTGCTTTTGCCGAGCAGAGCCAAAGGCGTCTGGTGGCTCGGACCCAAGCCGAGGGAGGCCCAGTGCACCTCAGCCTCCCGCGGTTGCGCCTGGAGAGTCGGGTTTGGTTTAATCCTGGCCTGGAGAGCAGGGTCTACTTTGTCCCTGGCGTAATAGTCAACATCGTGACTCTGGTCACCCTTATGCTGACAGCTATGGCGATTGTCCGGGAGAAGGAAATCGGGACTATGGAACAGTTGATGGTGAGTCCCATCCAGCCGTTGGAGCTGATTATCGGAAAAACAGTCCCCTTTGCTGTAGTGGGACTCTTAGACACCGCATTGGTGACCACGGCGGCTCTGCTGATTTTCCGAGTACCTTTGCTGGGCAGTATTTGGCTCTTGCTGGTGTGCGCGGTTCTGTTTTTGTTGACAACTTTGGGAATGGGCCTTTTCATCTCCACGATCTCACATACCCAACAACAGGCCATGATGTCATCATTCTTCTTCTTCATGCCGGCCTTTATGCTCAGTGGCTTCGCATTCCCCATCCGCAACATGCCAGTCGCGGTCCAGTATTTGACCTGCCTGAATCCAGTTCGTTATTTCATGGAAATTGTCCGCAATCTCTTTCTAAAAGGAAGTGGTGTCCAAGTCCTGTGGCCTCAGATGCTGGCCTTGTTGATCTTTGGGCTGTCCATTCTGGTTCTGAGTTCACTCCGTTTCCATAAACGGTTAGACTAAGAAGAAAAGAGTTACCGCAGATTTCCAGCGGAGGATTGTCAATGAGCATGTCAAATCATGACCTCCGTCGAATGGTCGACCTCAGCCACGTAATAGAGCAGAGGATGGCCACTTACAAAGGCCTGCCAGGCCCTGTGATCAGCGAATTCTTGAATCGAGAAGATTCCTGCAAGATATATGGGGAGGGAACGACTTTCCATATTGGAAAGATCGAGATGGTGGCCAACACGGGCACTTACGTCGATTCGCCATTTCACCGTTACGCTCAGGGAGAGGATTTAGCGGAACTTCCGCTGACCAGCCTTGCAAATTTGGAGGGGATCCTCATTCACGCCACTCAACGGCCACAACGAGCCATTAGTGCCCCATTCTGTGCAAACTTAGATGTCATTGGAAAGGCCGTTTTGTTTCGAACCGGATGGGATGTACACTGGAGGAGCGAACAATACTTTGAGGGCCATCCATTTCTGACGCGTGACGCCGCCCAACTATTGGCTGACTCGGGAGCAGCCCTGGTGGGGATAGACTCTTTCAATATTGATGACACCGCTAATTTGAGCCGCCCGGTTCACTCAATTTTGCTGGCCGCAGGGATCCCGATCGTAGAGCATCTTTGTAATCTACAGGCCTTACCCGCACGCGACTTCCGTTTCTTTGCCGTGCCGCCCAGAATCAAGCAACTCGGGTCGTTTCCCGTTCGGGCGTTTGCGATTATTGAGTAGAACTCCGGTGGCTTCCCACCCTTTGGACTTTTTCTTTGTTCCTTTGTGCTTTGGTGGTGAGAAACCCGGCTTACCGTGACAAACTGCTAGGGAGTAGGGCACTGAAGACCAGTAGGCCGGTCAAGAAGATCATAACGACCGAGGTGACCCAAGCAATCCGGTTGAACGCCCTACTATTGCAGTGTTCCCCCATCAGGTCTTCGCGATTCGAGAGGCGCAGCATAAAAATGAGAACGAAGGGGAGCAGAATTCCGTTCGCAACTTGGGAGAGCAAGATAATAGGGATCTGCCTGGCTTCGCTTAGAATGAGCACGGTCAGGGATCCAGCGATGATCAGACCCGTGTACAGCCCATAGAAAGTGGGTGCTTCATGCATGCGTTTGTCGATGCCCGATTCCAGTCCCAGTCCCTCGCATACGGAGTAGGCCGTGGATAGTGGGAGAATGGAGGCTGAAAACAGGGAGGCATTCACCAGGCCGAAAGCAAAAAGGGCACTGGCAGCCCGACCGGCCAGTGGCCCCAAAGCCATGGCAGCATCCCCGGCATCGCGGATTTGGCGATGTCCGCTCTCATAGATGGTGGCCCCGCAGGCAACAATGATAAAAAAAGCCACCAGACTAGTCACAAAACAGCCCATGACCACATCCAGCCGTGCGTACTTGTAATGTTTCAGCTTGATCCCTTTCTCCACCATGGCGGACTGCAAATAAAACTGCATCCAGGGAGCAATGGTCGTGCCCACCAGACCAATAATCAGATAAATCATGGACGAACTTAGGTTGAAGGTCGGCTTGACCGTGCCAATCAAAGCTTGGGTCCAATTGGGATGAGATAGAAATCCGGAAAACAGGTAGGCACCGTAAAAGAAACACGCCGAGAGGAAAACCTTCTCGACCAGCCGCGAGGTACCTTTGACAACCAGAATCCAGACCAGGATGGCTCCGAGCGGCACGGAGACGTGACGGCTGATGCCGAAGATCGACATGCCTGAGGCCAGGCCGGCGAATTCAGCCACCGTGTTGCTGTAATTGGCAACTAAGAGCAGAACCATCAGCCAGAATGTGATCCGAAATCCATACTCCTCACGGATCAAGTCGGCCAAGCCTTTCCCGGTCACTACCCCCATGCGCGCTGCAATCTCCTGCACCACTACCAGAGCAACCGTAATAGGGACCAAAGTCCACAGGAGGAGATATCCGTAATGAGCGCCCGCCACTGAGTAGGTGTAGATCCCACCTGCGTCGTTGTCCACAGTGGCGGTGATAATACCGGGACCCAAGACACTGAGGAAAATCAGAAGATTGATTCGGAGATTCCTGAAACGTTCTCGGTTCATGACATTCCGTGAGCCTGATCCACCCAAGTTGAGATTCAAATCCGATCAATGATGATTGATCAACAGATCCAGAACATCATCCGCTGTAATCACACCCAGCAACCGGCCATTGTCGTCGACGACCGGAAGGGTTAGGAGATTGTACTTCTGGAAAAGCCCGGCTACGGTCTTCTCGTCCGCGTGAAATGGCACCGAGATGAGGGGATCGCTGGAGAGGTCCTTGAGAGGAGAATCGCGGCTTGCGAGGATAACCCGCGCCAGGAGAACCGCCCCCGTCAGTACACAATCCTCGTCGATCAGATAGAAAGAGTGAATTGACTCCAGGTCTCCTTCAAAAATCTTCAGCGCGACAATGGCGCCTTCTATGGTTGCGGCGTCACCCACAACAATATACTCGTTGGTCATCATGCCGCCCGCTGTATTCTCCTCGAAGCCCAATAGTTCGCGGACTTCCTCAGCCTCCTCACTTTCCATGTTGGCCAGAACCTGGGCTGAGGTCTCCGGCGACAATTCTTGCAGAACATCGGCGGCTTCGTCAGGAGGCATCTCTTCCACAAGATCGGCGGCCTTCCCGGTCGGAATGCTTTCTAGCAGCGAGACCTGCATACGAGTGGGGATTTCGGACAGCGCTTGAGCCGCGGTTTCTTCATCGAGAGACTCGATAACCGATTTTTGGTCGTTGTGACTGAGCTCCTCCAGGATGTCAGCGATATCGGCGGGATGGAGTTCGGCCAATCTTTCATAGGAGATTCGCAGTTTCACTCGCCGCGCCGGATCGGGTTCGATGAGGTTAACCACTCCCCAAGGAATCGTCTTCGTGGGAAATCGGCTAGTAATCAAGCGGACCGTATGTTTGGCCAATACCCCCTGAAGCAGGCGCTGGACTGCCGCGGCCAGGCCGATGTTCACCGCCATGATTTCCAGCTCTGTGTGCCGGTCGCTGGGCTGAATGTCAAAATCTACGTCATTGACACGAACAACTTTGCGATCCGTGACGTCAATGATCTGCTGGTCGAGCACATCCTTTTTCAGCCGAATCATTCCTTCGTCTGGAGAATAAGGTTGAATGTCATCGCGGGAGGCGGTGGCAATGGCAGCCCGTACAGAGATCGACTGCATTTGATCATGCGGTATGCTGAAAAGTTGCTTTTTGGGCGATTTGACTAGGTAGTGGGCCACCAGGTTGGGATGCTGACTGGGATTTACCAGGAGGTCTGTCAACACTCCAACATACCGACCCTTCACGTCATAAGTGGGAAGGTTATCCAATTCTGTAAAGTGGATCATGATGTGCCTCCCAGTTCTTCCGCATCTCCTAAAAGGCCCGCATATCCCCTGAGGATAGTGGGCTTATTGCGAGGGCTCCTGATCCAGTATCCCTAGCAAGTACTTTCCATAGCTGCTGCCCTTCATGGGAACAGCAATTTGACGAATGTCTTCTTCCGAAACGTAACCCAAGTGCAGCGCGATTTCTTCCAAGCAAGCAACCATCAGCCCTTGTCTCTCCTGCAGGGCCTGAATAAAGTTCGATGCTTGAAGCAAAGATTCGTGGGTTCCGGTGTCGAGCCAGGCAATTCCGCGCCCCAACCTCTCCACACAAAGTGTCCCCGCTTGTAGATACGCCAGATTGACATCGGTGATTTCCAATTCTCCGCGCGCTGAAGGCTTCAAACGCCGTGCAACTTCCAGGACGCGGTTGTCATAGAAATACAAACCGGTAACAGCCCAGCGAGATTTCGGTCTAATTGGCTTCTCCACCAAGCAAACGGCCTTCCCTGAAGCATCAAATTCCACCACGCCATAACGCTCGGGATCACTGACCTGGTAACCAAAAATGGTTGCTCCTGATGTTCTGGCAACCGCCCGCTGCAGGCATTCGGGAAGGCCGTGCCCGTAAAAGACATTATCGCCCAGAACCAGGGCGACCGATGATTCCCCCACAAAGTCTCGCCCAATTAAGAAAGCCTGAGCGATCCCTTCAGGGCGTGGTTGCTCAGCGTAGTCGAGTCTTAGCCCCAGCTGGTTCCCATTTCCCAGGAGGGCTCGGTAAGCGGGGAGGTCCTGGGGCGTGGAAATCAGGAGAATCTCCCTAATCCCAGCGAGCATGAGAGTCGACAGAGGGTAGTACACCATGGGCTTGTCATAGAGAGGGATGAGCTGCTTGCTGATGGCCCTGGTCAACGGGTAGAGCCGTGTGCCGGACCCACCAGCCAGAACAATGCCTTTCATGGGTCCTCCTGTTGTTGAGCTGCTTCAGTGCGGTTCAAAATCCAATCCCAAACGTTCCCGTTTATATTTGCCCTCTTGAACCTGCTTGCACCACGATCGGTTTTCAATATACCAGCAAACTGTCTTGGCCAGGCCCGTCTCCAAATCGCAGCGAGGCTTCCAAGCCAACTCTTTTCGGATCTTGCTGGCGTCGATCGCATAGCGCCGGTCATGTCCGGGGCGGTCAGGAACGAGTGTTTTTAACTGCTTATAGCTTGACAGTCCCTGCTTCTGCATCGCAGGGTTTTCGGACGGTGGGAGGACCTTGTCGAGGCACCGACAGATGCCGTCCACAATTTGCAGGTTGGTCCTCTCATTTCCTGCGCCGATGTTATACTTTTCTCCGGGCTTCCCTTTCTTCAAAACAGCCATTATTCCCCGGCAATGATCCTCCACGTAAAGCCAGTCTCGAATATTCCCACCATCCCCATAGATGGGTAGCGACATCCCTTCGATGGCGTTGAGGATCATCAGAGGAATGAGTTTTTCCGGGAATTGGAAAGGCCCGTAGTTGTTGGAGCAATTGGTGACCAGGGTTGGAACCCCAAAAGTGGAAAAGTAGGCCCGCATCAGATGGTCGGCGGAGGCCTTTGAGGCCGCATAAGGAGAGTTGGGGACATAGGGGGTGGCCTCTGAGAAGCGACCCGCTGGGCCCAAGGTCCCATAAACTTCATCGGTGGAAACTTGCAGGAACCTGAAGCGCGTCTGCTTACGAGTACTCCGGGTCTTCAAGTACTTTCGAGTAGTTTCCAGGAGAACATAGGTCCCGACAATGTTGGTTTCGATGAACGGGCGAGGATTTTCGATGGAACGGTCGACATGTGTTTCAGCCGCCAGGTTGACAAGTGCTGAGGGTTGGTAGCAGCTGAAAACCCTTTCCATGGCACTCTGATCGGAGATATCGGCTCGCTCAAATACGAAGCGCGAATGCCTGGCCAACTCATCAAGGCTGCACAGGTTACCTGCATAGGTCAGCTTATCTAGAACGACGACCTGCCTCCGGGTTTCATTGAGCGCCAACCGCACGAAATTGCTGCCGATAAAGCCGGCGCCCCCCGTTACGATCAAGGTGTCCATAGTCTTCTTTCGCAATAGAAACCAATCAGTCCACTTATATCTTACAACGAGAGGATAAGCTGGGTCAGCGTCCTACTAGGACCACTACACTATAAGGGCCAACCTTGTACGGCCGCTGAGGAACTAACACCTTTTCTTGTCCTAGGTCGCAGATGTCCTTGGGGGACTTTAGATTCGTATCAATGAACCGAAACCACTTTTTTCGCTCAGACGGAGCAGGAAGTTCGAAGTCGAGTGACTCCCAATAGGCATTGGCTATCAGGAATAGATCCATCTCCATTTTCCCACCGATCAGTTGCATGGCCAGAGACCGGGAATGCGAGGACCAATCCGGTTCCCCAGGTTTGACCCCATGCCAGCTCAGTCCCGGGTTGCGGTGATTTTCTCGTTCAAAGAAATGCCTCCCCCGCAGGAGTGTGTGCTGTTTGCGAAACGCGATTAGCAGCTTGAAGAAGCGAAACAACTCGGAATGGTTATCCAGACCCTCCCAGTCGAACCAACTGATCTCGTTGTCCTGACAATAAGCATTGTTATTGCCTTGCTGGGTCCGTCCCACCTCATCACCGGCGAGGATCATGGGCACTCCCTGAGACAGGAGAAGGAGTGCCGCGAAGTTCTTCATTTGGCGCATGCGCAAAGACTGAATTTCCGGGGCGGATACAGAGCCTTCGATTCCACAATTCCAACTGAAATTCTCGCTGCTCCCATCCAGGTTATCTTCTCCGTTTGCCTGATTATTCTTCTGGTTGTAGGAAACGAGATCCGCCAAAGTGA
>Ga0335069_10010174_pt1 | contig 13340 bp, 13 predicted proteins | sample Lox_Sample_11_FD_206714 | JGI IMG/M metagenome (GOLD analysis project Ga0335069, IMG submission 206714) | Soil microbial communities from Loxahatchee National Wildlife Refuge, Florida, United States - Lox_Sample_1.1 | ecosystem: Environmental > Terrestrial > Soil > Wetlands | place: USA... | reverse complement strand
GGCGACAACTCCAAGAACGGGCTGAACGGATCGATCAGGAGATCGATGCGCTCGCGCACGGGAATTTTGCCGCGGTCGCGGTGACGCTGCACCATGCGGTCGCCGCCGCCGGCGAGCGACCAGGCCTGCCGCGCGCGCAGGGTTTTCAGGAGGCCGTCGTAGATGCCCGCGTTGGCCTGAAAGACCGGGGACTGCGGATCGATTGTGCTATTGAGCGTTGCCATATCGGGTTTCGCCTGAATTTGTTCTCTATTGGACTTCAGGTGGCGCCGCTGGGGCGACGTTGCATTAACAGCACGATCGATCCCTTCTGAACAATTTCCTCGCGCTGGTTCAGGACCTCGAAGCCGAGCGTGAGCACGCCGCGCCCCGCCGTCTTGCTAGGCCTTGCCTCGAGCGGCGTGACATCGGCGCTGATGGTGTCGCCGAGCTTGACCGGCGCCTGGAATTCCCAGGACACGCCGAGCAGGCCCATCGCCGTGCCATCGATCCAGTTCATCTGCGACATCAGCCCGATAGCGCTCGAAAGCACCAGCGGACCATGTGCGACGCGGCCGCCGAAGATGCTCTTTTTCGAAAATTCCTCGTCGACGTGCAGGGGATTGTGGTCGCCGACCAGGCCCGCGAACAGCGATACGTCGCCTTCATTCACTGTCCTGCCACGCGTTCGGCGCGTGCGATTGATTTCGAAGTCTTCCAGGTAGAGACCCAACGCCTTTCCCCTCGTTGCGGCAACCCTTTCGAGTGCCAACTAACCGGACGGTTAGCAAACCGACTTGTCAGAAGGTACACTAACGGCTAGCGTGGTGTCCGGCAAGTAGGCATACAGTCGGAGGTCAGTTTGTTTCCCACCAGGGAAGACGTGCACGGGATCAAGCGCCTCGAGGTGCTGCGGGAAGCCGCTGCCTCGTTCAATTTCAAGGGCTATCACGCGACCTCGATGAACGAGATCGCGGCGAGCCTCGGCGTGACCAAGGCCGCGCTCTATCACTACTTCCCGAACAAGAACAGTTTGCTCGCCGCATGCTTCGAGCACGCCATGGACGCGGCCTTCGCGAGCTTCGAGCGGGCGCGCAAGGACGGCCGCAACGGCCGCGAGCGGCTGGTGCTGACGATGTCCTATTATGTCGCAGAACTCCTCAACGAGCTGAATTGCTGCGTCGTGCTGATGGAAGAGCAGGCGCTGGAGCCGGAAGACCACGCCAAGCTGGTGCGGCAGCGCGACCGCTTCGAGCGGGGACTCCGCGCATTTGTGCGCGAGGGGATCGAGGACGGCAGCGTGGTGCCCTGCGATCCCAAGCTCGCGATCTTCGTCATTCTCGGCGCGATGAATTGGGTGCCGAAATGGTTCAAGCCGAGCGGGGTCTGGAAATCTGACCAGCTCAACGCGGCGCTTGCGCAGATGTTCGACCGCCTGATCTCGTCGTCGCCGGCGGCCGCGATGGACCGCGATGTCGGCGAATTGCCGTCGCGCGCGGAGCCGCCGGCGGGCTTGATTTCGCTGGTTCAGCGTGGACGTGGTCTGCGCGCTGGCCAGGCGAAGAGACTAGAGAAGAAAATCGACAAGAAAATCAAAGCGGGAGGAAGGCGATGAAGGTCGGAGTGATGCGTATGCCTCGCTGCCCTGCAGGTTCGTTGCTCTGACAGAGTAACCGGAGCGTCCTGGTCATGATTGCCAATCTCTTCGTTGGGGGCCTTGCGGCAGGCTGCCTCTATGCGATGGTCGGCATCGCCATCGTCATCGTGCTCAACATCACCGATATCGCCAATTTCGCCCAGGGCGAGATGGCGATGGTGACGACGTTCTTCGCCTACTGGCTGCTCGATAGCGTCGGCCTGTCATGGTGGCAGGCGGTACCGATCGCGATCCTGTTTGGCCTGGTGCAGGGCGTCATCATCCAGCAGGTCGTGATCCGGCCGTTGATCGGCTCTCCGGTGCTCTCGGCGATCATTGCGACGCTTGGGCTCAATATCGTCCTTAATAGCGTCGCCGGCCTGATCTGGGGACACCAGACCTACACCTTTCCGTCCCCGTTTGCCTTCGCGGCGCCATTCATGATCGGAAGCGTGCCGGTGCCCGTCGACAGCGTCGTCAATATCGCGGCGGGGCTTGCCATAGTGATCGCGATGACCTGGTTTCTCCGCTTTACCTGGATCGGCCTCGGCCTGCGCGCGGCGAGCCAGAACCCGACAGTTGCGCGCATGATGGGCGTTTCGATCTCGCGCTCGTCGGCGATCGCATGGGGCCTCGGCGGCCTGGTTGGCGGCATCTCAGGCATCCTGGTTGCGCCGTCCCTGTTTCTCGACACCAATTTGATGAGCGCGCTGCTCATCAAGGCCTTCGCGGGCGGCGTGCTGGGCGGCCTTCACAGCCTGATTGGCGTCTTCCTCGGCTGCCTCGCGCTCGGCGTCACGGAGAACCTGGTGGGCGCCTATGTCTCGCCGGCGTTCGGCGAGGCCATCACCTTTGTCATCATCATCGCCGTGCTGATCGTTCGCCCGGAGGGCGTCTTCGGCCGTGTCAGGGCACGCAAGGTATGAGCGCGACGGCCGACATTCCGAGGGCTCAACGCCAGGGCGCGTCGTTCGGCGTGCGACCGGTGCTGCTCGCTCTCTGCTTTGCGGCAGCCTGTGTCGCGCCCTTTGTCCTGAATGGATACGGGCTTTACGTTCTGACCCTGACCGGCGTCTTTGCGCTGGTCGCGCTGGGGCTCAACCTGCTGACCGGCTATGCCGGCCAGATCAGCCTTTGTCATGCAGCCTTCTTCGGCGTCGGCGCCTATGCCACCGCGATCCTCACGCAAAAGGCGGGATTGCCTTATCTCCTGTCGATCCTCCTTGGCGGGTTCCTGACTGCAGCGGTCGGCGCGATCGTGGCGGTGCCGGCGATGCGGCTCAAGAGCCTCTATCTCGCCATCGCGACGCTCGGTTTCGGCGTGGTGCTGCAGAAGATCATCTTCGAATGGCGCAACCTGACCAATGGCGGCGGCGGTTTGGCGCTCAGCCCGCCTACGATCGCCGGCTATGAGCTGGGTGCGACCGGTCTATATTATCTGACGCTCGCGCTGGTGACGCTGGGATTGTGGGGTGCGTGGAACGTCAGCCGTGGCCGCACCGGCCGCGCGCTGTTGATCATCAAGGAGAGCGAGATTGCGGCGGGCGCACTCGGCATTCCGGCCGCGCGCTACAAAGTGATCGCCTTCGCGATCAGCGCCTTCTATGCCGCGGTGGCCGGCGGTCTGTTCGCCTACCTGGTCCGCTACATTCACCCGGAAAATTTCAGCGTCGGACTTTCCATCGCGTTCCTCAGCATGGTCGTGATCGGCGGACTAGGCACGATCGGTGGTTCGATCGTGGGCGCCGCCTTCTACGTCATCGTTCCCGAGTTGTTGCGTGGCATCAAGGATGCGCCCGGGCTCGTATTCGGCCTGCTGCTGGTCATCGTCATGGTGCTCATGCCCCGGGGCCTGTGGGGGTTGGTCTGCCGTCTTGGGCGGAGGGCGTAAGATGGCGCGCCTTTCAATCGAGAACGTCTCGGTCGATTTCGGTGGCATTCACGCGCTCCGCGACGTCAGCTTCACGCTCGAGTCGGGCGCGATCGTCGGACTGATCGGTCCGAACGGCGCCGGCAAGAGTACGCTCCTGAACTGCGTCTCCGGCATTACGCGGCCGACGCAAGGCAGGGTGTGGCTCGATGCCGCCGTCCTCTCCGCGCTGCCACCGGCCACCGTTGCCGGGCGCGGCATCGGCCGCGTGTTTCAGCATCCGGAATTGGTCGTCGATCTCCCAGCACGCGAAAATCTCTTGATCGCCTGCCATCGCTCGCTCGGCTATGGCCTCGTCAGCGAAATATTGAAACTTCCCAATGTCTGGTCAGCCGAGCGCGAGGCGGCGCGCCGGGTCGATGAGGTGCTCGACCGCCTCGGCCTGTCCGACAGCGCTGAGTTCACGATCCGCAATCTGCCTTACGGTCACCGCAAGTTGGTTGATCTCGGCCGCGCGCTGTTGATGGACATCCGATTCCTGCTGCTGGACGAGCCGATTGCCGGCCTCAACGATGCCGAAGTCGCGAAACTCCGGGATCTGCTGCTTCGCCTGCGCCAGGACCTCGGCCTCGGCATCCTCGTTGTCGAGCACAACATGCCGTTCGTCTCGCGTCTCTGCGATCGCCTGGTTGTGCTCGACCTCGGCCAGCTTATCGCCAACGGTCCGCCGGCCGACGTGTTGCGCGATCCCAGGGTGATGGCCTCCTATCTCGGCGTGGAGGCGTGATGCTCGAGATCGCCAATCTCAATGTGCGTTACGGCACCGTCGAGGCTCTGCGGGATGTTTCGATCAAGGTCGGCGCAGGCAGTCTTGTGGCGATCCTCGGCGCCAATGGGGCGGGGAAGTCGACCCTGCTGCGGGCCATTAGCGGCGTGGTCGGCGCGGCATCCGGCAGCATCGCGCTGCTCGGCAAGGCGATTGGAGGGTTGAGCCCGGAAGAGATCGTGCGGCGCGGCGTGTCACATGTACCAGAGGGCAGGGGCATCTTTCCGGACCTGACGGTGAAAGAAAACCTGCTGATCGGCGCTTATGCGCGCCGCGGCCACGATCTTACCGCCGATTACGGCAAGGTGATGCAGATGTTCCCGCCGATCGCGCGGCGTGAGCGGCAATTCGGCTACACGCTCTCCGGCGGCGAGCAACAGATGCTTGCGATCGGTCGCGCACTGATGGCGGCACCGCAGGTCCTCCTGGCAGACGAGCTGAGCCTCGGGCTCGCGCCGATCATCGTCAAGCAGGTGTTCGCCAAGCTCGACGAGGTGCGCAAGGCGGGGATCACGGTCCTCGTCGTCGAGCAGAACGCTCGGCTCGCGATGAAGTTTGCCGACTATCTCTATGTGCTCAAATACGGCCGCGTCGTGATGGAAGGATCGCGCGCGGAGTTCGGTCGGTCGACCGATTTGGTCGACGCTTATCTCGGTGTTTGACAATGTACGATTATCCGCTCAAGCAACGCACGATTGGACGCCTGCTCGCCGACAAGGCGAGGCGCATCGGCGACCGCATCTGGCTGGTCTATGGCGAGGAGAAATACAGCTACGCTGAGGCGCACGATATCTCGAACCGCTATGCCAATGGCTTTGCCGAACTCGGCATCCGCAAGGGCGATCATGTAGCGATCATGATGCCCAATTGCCCGGAGTTCATCTGGACCATCTGGGGTCTCGGCAAGCTCGGCGCCGTCACGGTGCCGCTGAATACGGCTGCAAGGGGTGACCTCCTGCGGTACTTCGTGACGCAATCGGATTCATGCGTGGTTGTCGTCGCGAGCGAATGGGCCGACCGCATGGCCGAGGCGCTGGAAGGTCAGAGCAACATTCGCGCCTTCGTCACGCATGGCAATGCCGGGACAGCACTTCCTCGTCTCGGCAAGCCTCTGGTTGACATCAAGACGCTTGCAAGCGCTTCGCCGCAAGAGCCCGATCCGGAATTGGTGCAGGCGAGCGATCCCCAATACATCATGTATACATCGGGCACGACCGGGCCGTCGAAAGGGGTGATCAGCCCGCATTCGCAGGCGCATGGCGTCGGCCGCTCGCTCGCGCAGAATTACGGCTATCGCAGCGATGATGTGATCTTTACCTGCCTGCCGCTCTTCCACGGCAACGCGCTTTGGTATTCCTGCTACGCCGCGTTCTGGGCCGACTGCGCGCTGGCAATCTCGCCGCGTTTCTCTGCCAGTACCTTCTGGGACGAGATAAAGGCGGCCGGCGCCACCCAGTTCAATTCGCTGGGCGCGATGACGAATATTCTGTTGCGCGCGCCGCCATCGCCGCGGGACCGCGATCATCGCGTCCGCCAGGCGATGATCGTGCCCCTGTCGCGCGAGTCCTATCGCGATGTTTCCGAGCGCTTCGGCGTCCAGGTGACTTCGCTCTATGCGATGACCGAAACCTTCGCAGTGACCATGTTCTGTCCCGACGATCCCGAGGCCAAGGGGGCTTCCGCCGGACGGCCGCGCGGGCTCGCGGAACTCCTGATCGTCAGCGACGAGGACGATCCGCTGCCGCAGGGCGAAGTCGGCGAGATCTGCGTGCGACCCTCCGAGCCCGGCATCATCATGACCGGCTATTACAAGATGCCGGAAGCGACCGTGCGCGACACCCGCAATCTCTGGCTTCACACCGGCGATCGCGGCCGGCTCGATGAAGACGGTTACCTCTACTTCGTCGACCGCAAGAAGGAGGCGATCCGCCGCCGCGGCGAGAACATCTCGGCATATGAGGTCGAGATGCTTGTCGCCAAGCATCCTAGCGTGCTGGAAGTCGCAGCCGTGCCCGTGACCTCGGAGCTCAGCGAGGACGAGGTGATGATCTACGTGGTCTGCCGTGAGGGCGAGAAGGTCAGCGAGGAAGAGCTGGTGCGCTTCGCCAATCGCAACATGGCGCATTTTATGGTGCCGCGCTTCGTCCATTTCATCGATTCGCTGCCGAAAACAGCGAGCGAGAAGATCGAGAAGTACAAGCTGAAGAGCTGGGCCGAGCAAAACCGTTCGTCCTTGTGGGATCGCGAAGCCGTCGGTCTGACGCTGGAGCGCTGAAGTTCAGGACATGTCCAACAAAGAGAATCAAAGGGAGAGAAGCATGATCGGGAAGTGTTCGGGATGGCGCGCCGCGCTCGCGGCGACGGCGCTTGCGATGACAGCGTTGCCCGTCAGCGCGGAGGAAGCGGTGAAGGTCGGCATGAGCGGCCCATTTTCGGGCGGACTGTCGCTGCTCGGCCAGAGCGTGCGCGACGGGGTCGAAGTGGCCTTTGCGGAGATCAACGATGCCGGTGGCGCCAACGGCCGGAAGCTCCAGTTCATCGCCGAGGACGATGGCTATGAGCCAATGCGCACCATCGCGTCCGCGCGCAAGCTCGTCGAGCAAGACAAGGTGGTAGCGCTATTGGCCGTGACCGGCACCGCGCCGTCGGCCGCGCTGTTGCCTTTCGTCACGGAGAGCAAGACGCCGCTGCTGTTCCCATACGCATTTGCGCATGCGCTGACCACGCCGATCAACCGCGATGTTTTCACGACGCTGCCGGAGGTGCGGGTGCAGATGATGGTGCTGGCCAACTACATCCTGAAGGAATTGAAGCAGACTAAGGTCGCGGCGATCTACCAGAATGACGACTTCGGCCAGGATGCCGTCGCCGGCCTTGAGGAACGCTTCAAGGGGACGAACGTCCCGCTGACGAAACTCCCATTCGATCGCGGCACTACCAACTTTTCGGGTGTCGTCGCGCAGGCGAAGGCGGCCGGCGTCGAGCATGTCGTCTTTCTCGGCATCCCGAAGGATGCGGCGCTGGTGATGCGTGAGGCCAACAATCTTGGCTGGAAGCCGCAGTTCAGCGGCCACAACGCGCTCGGCGATCCCCAGACCTTCCAGCTTGCGGGCCCGCTCGCCGAAGGCGCGATCGCCATCGCCGTGATGGAGCCGCTCGATTCCGATAGGCCGGCCGTCAAGGCCTTCCTCGCCGCGCAGCAGAAATACAAGCCCAACACCAAGCCGACCACTTACAGCATGCATGGCTATCAGTCCGGCAAGCTGTTCGCCGAGATTCTCAAGCGTACCCGCGGCAAGACCGACGAGGCTTCGATCGTCGGCGCGCTGGAGGACATGAAGAACTACGACACCGGCCTGATGGCGCCACTGTCCTTTGCGGCTGACCAGCATGCGGGCGCGCTGTCAGGTGCGATCATGAAGGCCGAGGGTGGCAAGTGGAAGATCATCTCGGGTTGGCTCTCGGCCAACTGAGCCGAGCCCTGTGATGCGCGCCGTTATCGCAGAGCGGACCGGTCCACCCGAAGTCTTGCGCGTCACCGATGTGGCGCCACGGGAGCCTGGTCCGCGTGAGATCAGGATTGCCGTCGCCGCGTGCGGCGTGTGCTTCCATGACGTCGTGGTGCGCAACGGCACTTATCGGCGTGACGTTGGCATGCCGGTCATTCTCGGTCACGAGGTGGCTGGCACGATCGAGAGACTGGGCTCGGAGTTGCGGGGCCTGCAGCGCGGTGATCTCGTAGCCACGACTACTTACAGTCACCTCTGTGGCGATTGCCGGCACTGCCGGGGGGGCCACGAGACATCGTGTCCGGAACGCGTCTTTCTCGGCGACGCCGGCCTCAACGGCGGCTACGCGGAATTGGTCTGCGTGGATGCGGATGCGGTGCAGAAAGTCCCCGCCGGTGTATCGATGGAGGAAGCATCGATCATTGCTTGCACGGTCGGCACCGAGCTCAACGCGGTGCGTGAGGTCGGCCGCGTACGGTTCGGCGAACGCGTCCTGGTGACCGGCGCCGGCGGTGGGCTCGGTCTCCACGGAGTACAGCTTTGTCGTCTTGCGGGCGCCTTCACGATTGCGGTGACGACGAGCGAGGCCAAGGTCGCCCGTATCCGCGACGCCGGCGCCGATGAGGTAATTGTGGTGGAGAGGGGCGGCGATTTTTCGGGCGACGTCCGCCGGGTGACAGGCGGCGCCGGCGTGGACGTGACCATCGACAACGTCGGAAGCCCGACGTTCGAAAGCGTGCGGCGGAGCATGGCGGACGACGGGCGCATCGTGCTGGTCGGTCAGGTGACCGGCGATTTCATTTCGATCAATCCCGCGCAGTTGTTCTTGCGCAATGTCTCCATTCTCAGCGCCAAGGGCGTCTCGCGCGCACAGCTTGCCGATGCGCTCGATCTGGTCAAGCGGCGGTGCATCAAGCCGGTTGTCGAGGATGTCTGCCGGCTGGAAGATGCCGCGGAAGCACATCGCCGGGTCGAGGCCGGGCTATCGAGCGGGCGGTTGGTCTTGTCACCGATGAAGTGAGAGAAGAGGATTTTCGCATGTCAGCCGACAAAATCAATACGACCGGCAAGGCCGTCACGCTTTCCTGGCCGGAGCCCGATATCGCGCTCGCCACCATGATCCGCGAACGCGAAATGAATACTTTGAGCCTCGAGTTGCTCGAGGAGCTTGACGTGGCGCTGACCGCGGGCGTCGCTGGCGGCGCACGGGCTCTCATCATCACCGGGCAGGGCCGGGCGTTCTGCGCCGGCGCACATTTGCGCTATTTCACCAGCGAGGACGCCAGAATCGGAAGCGGCAGCTTCGCGCTGCGTGACCGCTATCTTCGGCCGGTCGCGAGCCTGTTCGATCGGATCGAGACGCTCCCCATCCCTGTCATCGCGGCCATCAACGGCTTTGCGCTCGGCGGCGGCTGCGAGATGTCGCTCGCCTGCGATTTTCGTTTGATGGCCGACAACACCAAACTCGGCGTGCCGGAGGTGCGGATCGGTGCGCTTGCCGGCGCCGGCGGCGTGCAGAAGCTCCATCGCCTGGTCGGACGCGGTAAGGCGATGGAATGGGTCTTGCTCGGAAGTCATGTCACGGCACAGGAAGCGCTCACACATGGTCTCCTGACCAGCGTGCATGCGGCGGAAGAGCTGATGCCGGCAGCCATGGAGCTGGCCCGCCGCTTCCGCTCTCTCGGTGCGCGCGCCGTGGCACAATCGAAAATGGCCGTGCGCATGTGCAGCGATGCCGATTTGAGCAATGCCAGGAACATCGGCCTGGAGGCGCTCGCCATGCTGATCGGGGGCGCTGAGTGGCAGGAAGGCATGACGGCCTTCATGGAGAAGCGTCCGCCGAACTTTTCCCCTGTGGGTGGTGATTAAGCGGCGCTTGACGGACTCGTTTTGAGAGAGTCCGCGCGCGTGTTCGTCCCTTTGATGCTAAGCGCACACAAAGCTAATGATTAACGGAGCCTCAGCTTCGTCCACGGCACCCGATTACTGCTACTAAGTTGGAGCGTGAACATAATTTGGCAAGCCTGCCGCCAAAGCGAAGCCTCATATCGGCTCAGGCAGTCCAGCGGATAGGAGGGAAGGTTTGTCAGAGCAATAAAGGAGCCGGTGAGCGCGTCGGCTTGGCTATCTCTCTCCGCAGCTGATGCTGAACTGCCGCTGGTGGTCTCGCTCTCGTCCTGTCGGTTGTTTTCGGTCACAGGCCGTCGATGATTTTCTGGCGGCCTCCGTCACCCGTGGCCAGAATTTCTTGACCCGCCGCGCGATCTGCCTGAACCCTAAGGAAACAAACCGCTCACCGACGAACATTCGCTACAAAACTGCAGCGTCGGGCAATCGAGAATTGTCGTGAAGCTGGGTCTTCGGTCCGCGCCGAAAACTCAATTTGGCGGCCAGTCCTTTGTTGGATCTTTCAGAAACATCACAATGGCGATCAGTAGAGCCAGCCGACTACTCTTACTGCGTCCACGAATTTCATGGCCTCACGCCTCTCGGAAAGAAGCGCGAATATTCCCGGCTTAAACTGATCGCCTGTTAAAGAGGCGGAGCCCCCAGCGCGCCCGCTTGCCTGCTAGGCGAGGTCGCCTCGGCGGTAGACATAGCAATGAAAGCTCCGGCGCTGCCGGTCTGCACCTTGGTGCGGCTTCTTTCCGCTGTCCGAAACGCGCATCGGATGGACTGCGGGTGCAGAGCGTCGGCTCATAGCGATAATCCCACTTCATCGCTGGAGCTGGGGGCTGAGGAGCGGGAGCCAAAGACCGGTGCGCGGATAGCCTCTAGCGCCTATCGATTGTGATTGCGATTAGGGCAGCGAAACGGCGCGACCGTGAAGACAGTCAGATCAATCAAAGACGTTGTGGTGTTGAGCGGATAACGAAAAGTTAGAGCATTCGCCGATCATGTTGCAGCGTACCCTGCGGCGGTGAAGTAATTTTTGCATTCGGTTTGGGTGAAGCGGTCGATGATGCGGCCGATGGCGCTCCAGAGACCATCGACGGATCGTTCGGCGGCTTTGCGCAGCAGGGCCTTGAGCTTGGCGAAGGCATTCTCGATGGATTGAAGTCGGGGCTGTAGGGCGGCAGGTACCGCAAGCTTGCGCCAGCGGCCTCGATCATCTGACGCACCCGTGGCCCCTTGTGGCTGGACAAGTTGTCCATGATCACGATGTCGCCCGGGCAGGTGGGCGAATGCTCTAGCCCGCGCATGACCCGGAAAAGTGTGCAGCGTCCGCCAGCAAAGGCTGTCAGTAAAAATCTTCTTCGACAAAGGACGAAAAACGCGGCGTGGACCGCGGGATTGCCGGCATCGATTTGGGCGCGCTCGGAACGATAGTGACGGTCCAGCACTGCGGAACGCTGGATTTCCTTTCCAGCACCGATCGCACGTGACCGGTGACGGTCCTCTCGCCGGACTTTACGGTCGTAGGCCTGCCATTGAGCTGCGCGATGCGGAAACGCTGGACCTCCTTCTCGTCCGATGTTTCAAAGGTGATCATGGCGTCCTCCTGTGCGTCGCACAATTATCGCCATTTATCGTTAGCCAAATGTGAAGATCGAACGCCGTATTAGTACGGCCGTGCGCTCTCGGCATGTGAGACCTATTCGGCGGGGCCGAACACCGCTTCCATCTTGGTCTCCAGCGTCGCTGCATTGAAGGGTTTCACAATGTAGTTGCTGACCCCGGCCTTCTTGGTGGCGATCACGTTCTCGGTGTTGGGTTCGGCCGTGATCATGATGAAGGGCGTCTTCGAGAGCTCGGGGCTCGCGCGCACCTCGCGCAGGAGGTCGTAGCCGGTCATCGGCTCCATGTTCCAGTCGGAGATCACCAGCTCGTACTTCTTCACCTGCGTCTTGGCGAGCGCGGCCGAACCGTCGCACGCGTCGTCGACGTTCTCGAAGCCGAGCTGCTTGAGCAGGTTGCGGACGATGCGGATCATGGTCGCGTAGTCATCGACCACGAGGATGGGCATCGACAGATCAAAGGCCATGGGCGCTCCGCTCATTCAGACGAGTGACGGGCAAGGCGTTGGAAGCCCGCGAACAAGGTTTCAGCTCCTTGCGGCTCGCACGCGTCAATGTTTACCAGAATTATCAGCGCTCGTTGAACAGCGCGCCGGCTCCATTTGCGCGTCAGTAGTTCTACGTGGTCGGTCATTTCGATAAGCCCGCGATGGGTGCAGCGATGACCATGGTCGACTGCGCGCTTGAAGACATCTCGCCTATCCGGAAGATGTTCGGCGAACTTCCCAATCATTCGAAGAGGCGACCTAGCTGAACTAGAGCGCGATGGGTTTCGGGTCGAATCGCCATCGCTCCTTAGATCGCCGTCTCCACATGACTTCTGGAAAGCCGCAGCATACTTTCCCGCATCGTGCACTAGCCCGTCCGTGCCCGTGGCAATTCCGGGGCATGCGGCTGCCTTAGCAGCCGTTCGTAATGGGTCTTGACCGACGCATAGCATTCGCAGGCGATCTTCCTCAGTCCGTCAAGGTTGAGGATTTCGATATGGCCGCGGCTGTAGTGGATGTAGTTCGCCTGTTGCAGCATGCTCGCCACCAGCGAGACGCTGTTGCGTCGCGCGCCGATCATCTGCGCCAACAATTCCTGCGTCAGGACGAGCTTATTGCCTCCAGAGAGATCGTGGGTCTGCAGCAGGCATCGCGCCAAGCGGGCCTCGACCGAATGCGAGGCGTTGCAGCCTGCAGTCTGCTGGATCTGGGCATAGACGACGAGCCCATGCCGGGCCAGCAGGCTGCGAAACGCCTGACTTTGTTCCGCGGCGGCCCGCAGCCGGTCGATATCGAGCGTCGAGGCAACGCCGGGAACCAGCACGACCGCGCTGTTCAGCGCAACTGCGTCGCCAAGCGTCGAAAACGCGCCAAAGATACTGTCGCGGCCGACCATCGCGATTTGAACGTGCTCTCCCTTGGCGAGGTCGACGACCAGCGATATCACGCCCCGATGCGGCATATAGGCGCGCTTCAGGGTTTCGCCGGCCGCGACCAGAACGGTTTCTTGAACTAGATCGACCGTCCGTAAATATGGGCGGATCAATTCAAAATCATCCGCGGTCAGCGAGGATAAAAATCCATTCGATGAACGAGTAATTGGGTCCAAAGCCATCTCCTGCCCGGCCGGCAAAACAGGTCTCTGGGTCGCCGCGCAATGCACGCTAATCGCATTACAGGATGAGCTTCGGATGTCTTGTTGGCAAGGAAAATCGCCCGGTAAACCAAAGCCACACTAAGTCAACGAAGCTACCGCTGTTTCGATTTCGACGTCTGCAAACAAGAATGCCGCAGATTTGGGAATCGGTACACTCGCGGCCATTTTTTAGCCGAAGCCGGGACCGTTGTGGCGATCGTGGATGCGCGAGGACAGCGCCCTTGACCAATTGGAAAATCGGCGCAGGAGCAAAGCCATTTTTAATGTCGGCGGAGCAGGCCGCCGAGCTGATCGCAAACGGTTTGATTCGGGACAAGGCAATCATTGCCTTTCCGCGCGGCTTCACGTTCTTGACCCG
>Ga0335069_10010173_pt1 | contig 13342 bp, 10 predicted proteins | sample Lox_Sample_11_FD_206714 | JGI IMG/M metagenome (GOLD analysis project Ga0335069, IMG submission 206714) | Soil microbial communities from Loxahatchee National Wildlife Refuge, Florida, United States - Lox_Sample_1.1 | ecosystem: Environmental > Terrestrial > Soil > Wetlands | place: USA... | reverse complement strand
CCATCTCAAGATCAACCGTGCCATCGCCACCCGATACGACAAGCTCGCGCGCTCCTTCCTCGACGCCCTTCATATCGCTACCATCCGCCGATGCCTACGCCTGGCTACTTTGTAAACAGGACCTAGGTGCGGATTGCCGCAATCAGCCGGGCCGGTCCCATGATATTCATTACGCGGGTTAGGTTATAGGCGAGCACGTGCAGCGCCATCTCGGCGGCCACGCGCGGCAGCGTCTTCATTAGGAAATGGGTTGCTCCCATTCGGGCCTTGATCGTGCCGAAGGGATGCTCGACCGTCTCGCGTCGCCGACGCATGGCCTGCGGATCCTGGTCCAGCCTCCTCTGCACAGCCTCTAGCACGTCCTCATGCTCCCAACGCGTGATCCGGCGTTGCACCCCCGTTGTGCAGCGGCTCTTGAGCGCGCAGGTCCGGCACGCGTTGGTCCAGTATCGACGCAGCCTCAGCCCATTTTCGACGTTGGTGTAGTAGTACTTCAACCGCTCGCCGACCGGGCAGCGATAGGCATCCGCGTCAGGCACATAAACGAAGTCCTGCTTGCCATACCGGCCTTTAGCCTTGATGCCTGACGTCACCGGCTTCGGCAGCGTCACCGTGATCCCTGCCTGCTCGCACGCCAGTATCTCCTCGCTGCTGAAGTAGCCGCGGTCGGCGACGGCTTCTAACGTGTCCGTTTGCAGCACGGCTTTGGTCTCCTTGGCAACGCGCGCGAGCTGGGCGCGGTCGGAGCCGACGTTGGTCACCTCGTGCGTGACGATCAAATGATGCTCGGTGTCCACCGCGACCTGCACGTTGTAGCCGACGACACCTGAGCCGCGCCCGCTCGTCGCCATCGAGCGCGAATCGGGATCGCTGAGCGAGATCTGCTGATCGGGCGCAGCCAGCATCCGAGCCTCGAGCCCATCGAGACGCTGCATCTCCTCTGCCAGCTTGGCCAGCTTCTCTTTGAGCCGCGTGGTCTTCATGGCGAGCAGCTCCGATGGTTCCTGCCGGTCGGCAGTGTCGAGCTGGCTCAGATAGCGCGCGACACTCTCCTCGAGCTGCGCCCGGCGCCGCTCCACCTTCGCCCGTGTGAAGTTCCGGTCGCGATTGTTCACGGCCTTGAACTTGCTGCCATCGATCGCGACGCTCGCTGTCGCAAGCAGGCTCATATCCCGGCAGAGCTCCACGAACCGCGCACACACCTTGCGGATCGCATGACCGCTGTCCTTCCGGAAGTCAGCGATCGTCTTGTGGTCGGGGATAAGGCGGCCGAGCAGCCACATGACCTCGACGTTGCGGCCGGCTTCGCGCTCAAGCCGCCGGCTCGATTGCACCCGGTTGAGATAGCCATAGACATAGAGCTTCAACAGAACCGACGGATGATAGGCAGGCCGACCCGTCTCCGCCGGCTCTACCCCTTGAAATCCGAGTGCGCCGAGATCGAGCCGATCGACGAACGCATCGATCACTCGAACCGGACTGTCCTCGTCGATCCAGTCCTCCAGGCATTCCGGAAACAGTGTCGCTTGCTTCCGATCCGTCCCCGCAACAAAGCGCTTCATTCGATCCCCCGCAAATCGCAGAGGAATCGTACTGCACAAGTCACGCCAACGGGGGTGTTTTTACACAGCCAGGGTCATATTCCGGCTTAATCAAGCCGTTGAGCACGTCGAGGCGCACGATCATTTCAAGCGCTAGTGACTCCGCACTATGCTGCGAAGATTCCTAGTTGCGGCTCTTGTCTTCGGCGCATCCAGTGTTGGCGAAGTCGTTTCCGCACAAAGCGTGACCGACGTCAATACGCGCATCGCTTCGGCGACGGAAAATAGCTCCCCGGCCCTTGACCCCGGGACGCGTTTAGGCCCCGTCCTGCCGGAAGATATCGAACTGATCGGCCCGTTGATCCCACCCAATGCGCTGACTGATTGGGCGGCCAGCGAGAACCTTCGCTTCTTCGGCTGGGCGGAGGGTGGCTATACGGCATCATCGACGGGAAGTGGGTTGCTCGAGATCGAACCGCGCATGAATCAATTCGGCAACAGCTGGCTATTCAACCAGGCGACCTTCGTGCTGGAGCGGACGCTTGCTCCCGAATGGTCGTGGGGCTTCCGCGCGGAGTTCTATATGGGGGCCGATGCCGCATTCCTGCGCCCTGAAAACGGCTTTGGTCCAACAGGGGACAAATTCGGCACGGATTTCCGTCAGGCCTACGTCTCCGTTCATGCCCCAGTGCTGACGGAGCGGGGGATCGACGCCAAGCTCGGCCGGCAATACGTGCCCATTGGCTATGAGACCACAATGGCCCCCTATCGGCCGATGTATTCGCTTTCCTATGCCTGGAAATATGCGCAGAACGGCGCGACGACCGGTGCCATTGCGATAGCACACGTCAATTCCGAGCTTGACGTGATCGGAGGAGTGACGCTCGGTGCCAACTCACTTTTCGAGCTCGAGGGTCGCGCGCCCTGTTATATCTTCCGGGGGCTTTATTTTGTCGATCCCGACCACGGGACAAAGCTGGTAGGAACGCTCTACACCGGTCCAAAACCGATTGCACCTGCAAAAGGTCACGAAGGAAATTGGGAGACCTTGCTCGAGTTACAGGTTAGCCACACTGTGAACCAATGGCTGACATTGGTCTCGGAAACAAATCTCGGATGGGAAACGCAGGATGCAGGAAATGGTGGCAAGACATCTCAGTGGTATGGAACCTCCGGCCAAGCGATAGTTCATGTTAATCCGCTACTGGATGCAAATTTACGCGTGGAATGGTTCTACGATGTCAATGCTTCGCGTACCGGCACGCGCGCGAGCTATTTTGAGGTGACTCCCGGCCTCAACATCATGCCGACGCCCTGGCTCAATATTCGTCCCGAAGTCCGATGGGACCGCGCCACGCGGTCCGTCTTCGGCCCGGAAGCCAGCGCAAGCCGCGAAAGCGGTCAATGGACGTTCGCCTTCGACATGTTGCTTAAATTCTAGCTGCGCCTGACCCGATGGCGTCAACGGCCCCCGCTCCCGGCATCGATGTGCCATAACGTGGTCGTCGCTGAACGCCACAACTGAGGGGAGCCGTCCGTCATGAAGCGTATCACGACCGGTTTGGACCTCGCGAAGCATGTCTTTGAGGTTCACGGCATCATGGCCCCCGGCTGCGAGCGTTTTGTAGCGTGTGGTGCAGTTGCTTGCGGTCATGTGTCCGGCATTTCGACGCGGTCGTACTTGGACCGCTGGCCTTGATGGGTTCCGCGGACCGAGGCCTTATCAAATCATCGGGATCAGGATCCCTCAATCCTACTCAGGCTTCTCTGGACCCGTCGTCTCGACCGACTCTGCCATCACGCCTCTTCACGCTCGCAAGCTTTTGGTCAAGCTGTCGTCCTGCGGATCATACCGCAGCGGCAGCTCGTCCGTAGACATCCTGTCGGCTTACGATGGCCCAGGCCGTGCGCGCCATTCTGTTCGCCAACGCCACCGCTGCTACGAGGCGTTGCCTTCGGCGCAGGGACGTCAACCATGGATCAGCCTTCGCCGTCTTCGAGAACTGATCTAGGTCAATGACCACGGCAGTACCTGCGGGCAGCTTATGGCTTTCAATGAGGAGGAATACCCGATGCCGAAGACGATGAAGGCAGCGGTGGTGCACGAGTTTGGCAAGCCGCTCAAAATCGAGGAAGTCCCCATCCCGACACCGGGCTACGGCGAGGTTCTGATCAAAGTGATGGCAAACGGGGTGTGCCACACCGACCTCCATTCGGCCCAGGGCGACTGGCCGAGCAAGCCCAAGCTTCCCTTTATCCCCGGGCACGAAGGTGCGGGGATCGTCGCGGCAGTCGGTCCAGGCGTCACCCGTCTCAAGGAGGGCGATCCGGCCGGGGTGGCTTGGCTGCACGATGCCTGCGGCTGGTGCGAGTATTGCCGGACCGGATGGGATGCCCTTTGTCTCGCCCAACACAACAGCGGCTACGCCGTCAACGGCAGCTTTGCCGAGTATGTGATCGGATCCGCCGCCTATGTTGGCCGGCTGCCCAACAATCCCGACTTCGCGGCTATGGCGCCGATGCTCTGTGCCGGCGTTACCACTTACAAAGGCATCAAGGAAACCGAAGCAAAGCCCGGCGAGTGGATCGTGATCTCCGGCGTCGGCGGGCTGGGGCAGCTCGGCGTCGAATATGCCAAGGCGATGGGCTTGCACGTCGCTGCGGTCGACGTGACCGAGGAGAAGCTGGCACTCGCCCGCGCATCAGGCGCCGAGGTGACCGTGAACGCCAAGTCACCAAACGCGGCGGCGCAGGTCGTCAAACAAACCGGCGGGGGCGCGCATGGCGCGCTGGTAACGGCCCCGTCGCCCGCGGCTTTCGGTCAGGCGATCAATATGGTGCGGCGCAAGGGCACGGTCATACTCATCGGCCTACCGCCGGCCGAATTCCCGACGCCCATTGTCCCAGTAGTTCTGGGCCGAATCACGATCCGCGGCTCGATCGTCGGCGGCCGTCAGGATCTCGAGGAAGCGCTCCAGTTCGCCGCAGAAGGGAAGGTCCATTCCCACTACCACAAGATCAAACTCGAGGACATTAACCAGGTGTTCAAGGATATGAAGGCCGGGACACTCGATGGCCGGATGGTCATGACTTCATTTTGACGGCGGCTTCGCATGGCGATGACCCGCGGGGCATCGCCATGCGAAGCTTAGGATCCCAGCGGAATCCGCGGCATCGCGTCCTCCTGAACACGTCTTTTACGCGTCACGACGGTGAGCCAAGTGCCTGCGTCTATTCTGTTCAGTGGAGGAACAATCTATGTCGATGGTCGAAAACACAGCTTCGGGTGTCCAGCACTCGCCGATCAAGGCACGCGACGTGATGACGACCAAGGTGATCTCGGTGCGCGCGGATACGCCGACCCACGAGATCGCCCGGCTCCTGCTCGAGAACCATATCAGCGCAGTGCCGGTCCTCGACAAGAGCGGTGGGCCCATCGGCATGGTCAGCGAGGGCGATCTAATCGAAGGGCGCGAGGCTGGCCGCGAACCTCGGCGCGAGTGGTGGCTCGCATTGCTGGCCGAGGGCGGCACACTTAGCCCCGAATTCCTGGCGAGCCTGCGCCAGCCGGGCCGCACCGCCGACGAGGTGATGTCGCGGCCGGTGGTAACGGTCGGCGAGGACACCGATACGGTCGAGATTGCGCGCCTACTACAAACCTACCGGATCAAACGGGTGCCGGTGGTTCGGGACGGGCAAGTGGTCGGCATCGTGAGTCGCGAGAACCTGCTGCGCGCGCTCGTGGGCGAGACGAATCCTGCCGATGCCAAGCCGAAGGCCAGACCTCTCGCGGAAATGCTCGCCGATCTCGAGCAGCACCTCGGGCACATCCACCGCGAGAGCGAGCCGCACGCCCCGACGTCTCCGTCGAATGACGCCCCTCCTACGGCCAAAGATTTCCGCGGGCTCGCCGCGGATCACGAGATCAGGAAGGCGCAGCACGATGAAGAGCTGCGCCGGAGCGCTGAAGCGCAGCGTGCGCGCACAGTAACGGAGCTGATCGAGGGACATTCCTCCGATGACGACTGGCGCGGTCGGATTCGCCAAGCGCGCAATGCAGCCGAGCAAGGGGCGCATGAATGCATGCTCCTGCGCTTCCCCAGTCGGCTTTGCAGCGACGGCGGCCGTGCCATCAACGTGGGCGAGCCGGATTGGCCGGCCACGCTACGCGGCGAGGCGGCGGAGCTGTATCTGCGCTGGGAGAGAGAGCTGCGGCCGCAGGGCTTTCATCTCGCGGCGCGCGTGCTCAACTTTCCCGGCGGCATGCCGGGCGATATCGGGCTGTTCCTCATATGGGGACAGTAGGAGCAACCCCGATGTGTGCGGGCTCCGCCGTCGGTGATGAGGCCAATCTCACAAGCAGAAGACCCTATTTGACCCGGAGGTATCATGGGAATCGCCGAAAAGCCACCCTGCACCGACCTTGACATAAATCAAAGTCCGGCGAGCAAGGAATCTTAAATTTCTAAATGGCCTCTCATCGAGGTGCCTATACATGGCGATCGATGTCGCATCCCGCCCCAAAAGTAGATGCCTTGAAACAGGCTATCATATGGAGACGCGGGCGTGGCGGATCAATTGACGCACGACGCGAACGAAATGATGTCCGAGCGCCAGCCAACAACGGCGGTAAGTACCAAGCCCACGATCACGGCGGCGTGGCAAAGCCCGCTCTATATGCTTGACGGGCCTGCACCGCGCATCGCATCGGACGCGTTCGTCGCACCCACGGCTGTGGTTATCGGCGACGTGGAAGTTGGGTCGCAATCCGGGATCTGGTTCTTCTGCGTGCTACGTGGCGATACCAACAGCATCCGCATCGGCGCGCGCAGCAATATCCAGGACGGCACGATCATGCACGTCGATCCGGGTGAGGACCGCGTCGAGATTTGCGACGAGGTCACCATCGGCCATCGCGCGATCATCCACGGCTGCCGCTTGCGCGACCGGGCCTTCGTCGGCATGGGTGCGACCGTGCTGGACGGGTGCGTGATCGAGGAGGGAGGCGTGCTCGGCGCGGGTGCTCTGCTGCCCCCCGGCAAGGTGATCGGTCGCAACGAACTCTGGGTCGGCGTTCCGGCTCGCTTCAAACGGGTATTGTCGCCTAGCGAACGGGCTCGCTTCGATCAGAACTTCCGCGCATATGTGGAATGTGCCGCGCGCTTCCGCGCGGCACTGCATTCCGTGACGTAGATCACGTAGATCGGCATTCAATTCAGACCGGTCCCCGACGGGCGACAAGGTGACCTCGGTGCAAGACTCTATTCTGCTGTACACGCGAACTCTGTCGATCAACGGCGACATCTTCCGGTTCGCGTTGCTGAAGAGCGAGACGGATGGTCCGTCCTTCGGCGACCTCGCTGAGGTGCGCGACGAGCACGACGGCCGTGAAGTGCTTCCCTGGTCTCTCCGCCGAGCGCGCCTAGAACCGTTTCTACCCTGCGGTGGATCCGCTCATGTCCTGGTCACCTTACCGCGAACAACTCGCGCCCTGGCTCCAAAACAAGGCAGGTCCTAACTGGAACGACCGCGTGGACCGGATGGTGCACTCCTGCACCGCGGTAATGAGATTTTGCAGATGATGCAAGTCGCGGTCGAGGCCAGCGTATCAATGGCGGACTTCGTTGCTAAGCGCGCAGCGCTATTCCTGGATACCGTCTTCTTGCAACAGGATGCCTTCGATGACGTCGACTGCGCGTGCAAGCCTGAGCCGCATAAGGCGCTGTTCGACATGGGCCACGCCGCAGCGACGCGCGCGTACGCGTTCAAGGACAAAACGGCGGCCCGCGACTATTTCACCAAGCTGTCGAGTCTCTGTAAGAATCTCAATTATGCGGCCGCTGGCTCCAATGACTTCCAGAGGAATGCCAAGGCGATCGAGTACCTCGACGAGTCCGTGCCGACCCCCGCTGCCAACTCGGTCACGCCGGGCGGGGTCGCTCCCACTTCACTCCCCCAACGATGATGGAGTACCGACCATGACGTCTCCCCCTGCCGGCAAGCCGGTCACCTATACCACCGACGCGGGCGATATGTCGGTCCCCCGAGCGATACAGACGCACGAGAAATACGAGCGGCTGATCGCGCGGGCCAAGGGTATTCCCGCGATTTCGACGGCTGTCGTGTGGCCATGCGAGGAGCATGCGTTGGCGGGCCCCATCGACGCCGCCCAGGAAGAGATCATTGCGCCGATTCTGGTCGGGTCGGCAAAGCGGATGCGCGCTGTGGCCGAGAAAGCCCGCCTCGACATCCACCGCTTCGCGATGCTGGATGTCGGAACCGAGGAAGAGGCCGCAGCCGCCGCGGTGCGCCTGGTCCGCGATGGGAAGGCGCAGAGCTTGATGAAAGGCAGTCTACACACTGACGTGTTGATGCACGAGGTCGTCGCCAAAGAGGGCGGGCTGCGCACGGGACGGCGAATCAGTCACGTCTTTGTGGTCGATGTGCCGACCTACCCCGAGCCGCTCTTCGTTACCGACGCGGCGATCAACATCTTTCCCGACCTCGAGACCAAACGCGACATCGTTCAGAACGCCATCGACCTGCATATCGGCCTCGGTCTGGGAGAGCCGCGTGTGGCGATCCTGTCGGCGGTCGAGGTGATAAACCCAAAAATTCCCGGAACCACAGACGCGGCGAGTCTATGCAAGATGGCCGAGCGCGGCCAGATCACCGGCGGGATTCTCGACGGCCCGCTGGCTATGGACAATGCGATCAACGCCGAGGCAGCTGCAATCAAGGGTATTCATTCGCCGGTTGCCGGCCGGGCTCAGATCCTGGTCGTACCCGACCTGGAAGCCGGCAACATGCTCGCAAAGAACATGATCTTCCTTGCCCAGGCTGATGCCGCCGGCATCGTGCTCGGCGCCGCTGTGCCCATCATCCTGACGAGCCGCGCCGACAACGTGCGGACACGCATGGCCTCGACCGCAATCGGCGCGCTATACGCGCACCATCTGGCCGAGCAGAAGGTCCAAGCCGGGAGCCAGGCATGACAGACACAGTTCCCTGCCTCGACATGGCGCTGGCCTGCAACGGGCTTCATAAGTGGTCGTTGCGAATGCCTACTGGAATACGTTGCGAGAGCCGCACCCATACGAAGGTCGGTGTGGCATCGGCGAGTAGATCGGGTCCGCCAAGATCATTTCGGTCGGTGATACCACGGCTCATACTCACGATATGGCCGCGCAGCGAGGGCCCGCCGCTCATCAGGTAGATATCAACCTGTTTGCCGGGCGACAATGCTGGGATCTTATTCTGCTCGAAATATCCAGTCACCCCGTAAGAGTCGCTGTCGATCAAGGCCGGGACCTTGGCACCGGCTGTGGCGTACTGTCCGACATCGAGAGTGAGGTCGGTGACGGGGCGCGGATGACAATGCGATCGAGATTCAGCTGCGCCGTCGAACGATCCGCGAGCGCCTGCTGGTAGGCGGCCTTGGGGGTCAGTATGGGGTTCTGGGTCGTTTCTTCAGATGTCGTCGGTGAAGAACGCGCGCGACGTTTGATTTAAGCGAATTCGAGTTGCCGGGCGCGAAGATCGATCGCCCGGATCAAGGCACGCAAAAGCGCGGCGAGCCAGCGCAGCAACAGGCCAAAGTTGTAGCCGGCGGCGGCGAGGACAAGGTTGCTGCGATCTCCCTCATAGCCCTTGAGGTAGTTGCGATCCATGCGGTACTCGGCCTTCAGGTAGCCGATCACGGGCTCGACCGCGGCGCGGCGCCTCATCTCGCGCCGAATGGCGGCGGTGACGCGGCGGGCCTGGCCGCTGATCCAGACGCGGAACTTCAGCGGATGGCTGTGGCCGCGATAGCCCTTGTCGACGTGGATGCGACGGGTCTCGACGCCGGTGAGGCGCTCAAGATCGGCGATGATGGGGCCGAGGGCGCGGCGGGCGCGCCTGAACTGATGGGCGTGGGTGTAGCGGCCGACCATGATCGCCGCACGCTTGGCGACCCGCAGGTAGCTCTGGCGCGGCGCCACGCCCTCGCGCCGGGCGAGCCGCACCAGCTTCTCCAGCGCCCGATGCATGAGCCGCGCGTCGGTCGGGTGTGCGACCGCCTTCGGCTGCACCGTGGTGTCCACCGCCACCCGCTCGAGGTCCTTCGCCTCCACCGCGCTGGTCTTGTGCGCGACCGACAGGCTCTCCTGCAGCCGCGCCACCAGCTCAGCCTCGCCCAGGCGCTGGCGCCGGCGTGTCAGTGAGGAGCGGTCGAGCGGCAGCTTGTGGCAGAAGCTCAGCTCGCCGCAGAAGTATCTATGGACCGGCCGTGCGTTACAAGATGAGCGTAAGCAGTTTGGGTCGACATGGTCCGCGTCAATCTATCCGACCTCTCGATGGAGCAATTGCTCCGGGCCATCATGGATATGCGCGCGCACCTAGATGTGAGCTTTCAATAGGTTGTCCATCCGGCCCCGACCGAGGAAGCTGAAGTTGCTGACGCTTCACTCTTTCTCGGGGGACCGAATGGACATCCACCAGAATGCCCGGCTTACGCCGCACGGTCGAGCCTGGATCGTGCAGCAGGTTGCGATGGGGCAGACGCCGAAGGTTGTCGCGACAACCTTCGGCGTCTGCGCGCGCACGGTTCGCAAATGGGTTGAGCGCCATCGCCGTGAAGGCGAAGCGGGTTTGCAGGACCGCAGCTCCCGGCCGCGGCGCTTGCGTGAGCCGACCCCGGAGAGCGTCGTGGTGCGGATCGAGGCCCTGCGGCGCCAACGCTGGGCTGGCCGGCGGATCGCCGCCGAGGTTGGGGTATCGCCGGCGACGGTGAGCCGCATCCTCAAGCGTCTAGGGCTCAACAAGCTCAAGGCGCTCGAGCCCGCCGAGCCGGTGCGCCGCTATGAGCGCGAGCATCCCGGCGAGCTCATCCACCTCGACATCAAGAAGCTCGGCAAGATCGACGGTATCGGACATCGCATCACCGGCGATCGCAGGGGCCAAAGCAACCGCCGTGCCCGCGGTGAAGGCTTGGGCTGGGAGTTCGTCCATGTCTCAATCGACGATGCCTCGCGCATCGCCTTTGCCAGGGTAATGAAGGACGAAAAGAAAGCGAGCGCGGTCGCCTTCCTGAAGGCCGCCGTCGCCTACTACACCAGCCTCGGAATCAAGATCCAGCGCGTCATGACCGACAACGGCTCCTGCTACAAATCCCGCGCCTTCGCGCGCGCCTGCCGACGCCTCGGTCTCCGGCACATCCGAACCAGGCCCTATACGCCCAAGACCAACGGGAAAGCCGAGCGCTTCATCCAAACCGCGCTACGCGAATGGGCCTACGCTCAGGCCTACCACCACTCGAATCAGCGCACCGCAGAACTCCCGCTATGGCTGCACCGCTACAACTGGCACAGGCCCCATGCCAGTATCGACGATCAACCGCCCGTCAGCAGACTCGGCCTGAGCGGGGACAACCTGTTGAGGCTCCACACCTAGAGGAGCTTGGCAAGAAATAGAGCTGAACGCGGCTTAGGTCCAAGGTTGCTTCGCTCAAGCGGCGCTGCTTTCTCACCCGCTCGCGCTCGTTCACGTGCCTCGCTTCCGTCGGGCGAGAGTGTCGCCGCCCAGCGTCGCGGAAGGATGAGCTGTTACCACCCGAACGTAGTCGATGCGCACGACATTCTCGTGGGTCGGGGCAAGCCGGTGAGCGAAGCGGTAATGACGATGGGGGTGACGGTCGTGCATCCGCCTGGGGGCGAAGCGCTCTAACCGCGTCCGGGTCTACGACCCGTGCAGATCGATGTCGATGCAACCGCCGTGTCACAGGCCGGTATCGGCGCCCAATACCTCCAGAACATTCGACGAGGTCGCCTGACCCGAGCGCCATGTCCGAGACGCTTGAAGGGCGATGAGGCCCGCGGAGGCTCAATTTCCCGCATCGTGGGCGGGCCTCGGTCCATCAGTAGTCAAATGCGCCGCTTTCCATCGCAACGCGCGGCTCGCGGGAGGCATCGAGTTGGTGTCCAAGGTAGTCGGAGGGGTTCCGCGGTTCCTAAACGCAAACGCGGAACCGCGAATTTATTGACATGGATCAAGGCGCGTTGGTTGAGGAAAGCTTAAGAGGCCATATCCGGCGATGGTTGCACCTCTCAGAGGATGAGCGAGGCCGTGAACCGTAGTCCCGCTGCCACGAGGAGAACGATCTATGAAAGCTTTCATCTACCAAGGACCCGGCAAGATGGCAGTCGAGGAGCGTCCCGTGCCCCAGATCAAGGCGCCGACCGATGCCGTAGTAAGGATGATAAAGACCACGATTTGCGGGACCGATTTGCATATTCTGAAGGGCGATGTACCGACCTGCACGCCCGGCCGCATCTTGGGCCATGAAGGCGTCGGCATCATCGAGAAAACCGGCGCCGGGGTCATAACATTCCAACCCGGCGATCACGCACTGATTTCCTGCATCTCCGCCTGCGGGCGCTGCGAGTTCTGCCGGCGCGGAATGTATTCCCATTGCACCACCGGGGGCTGGATTCTCGGCAATGAGATTGATGGGACCCAAGCGGAGTACGTGCGCATCCCCCATGCTGATACCAGCCTCTACCGGGTTCCCTCCGGCATTGATACGGAGGCATTGGTGATGCTGAGCGACATCCTGCCGACCGGCTTCGAATGCGGTGTGCTCAACGGCAAGGTGGCACCGGGAAGCACCGTCGCCATTATCGGCGCCGGTCCGATTGGTCTCGCCGCCCTGCTGACGGCACAATTCTACTCGCCAGCGCATATCATCATGGTTGACCCCGACACCAATCGCCTTGACGTCGCGAAACGCTTCGGCGCTACAGAAACCGTCAGCGCTGCGGGCGACAAAGCAGCCGAAGCGGTTCTGAAACTGACCGGCGGCAAAGGCGTCGACACTGCCATCGAGGCGGTGGGCATTCCTGCCTCGTTCATCACTTGCGAGGATATCGTGGCGCCCGGCGGTACGATCGCCAACGTTGGCGTGCATGGCGCCAAGGTTGACCTGCATCTGGAGCGGCTCTGGTCGCAGAACATCACGATCACCACGCGCCTCGTCGATACCGTCACTACTCCCATGCTGCTGAAGACCGTGGAGGCGCGGAAGATCGATCCGAAACGCCTTATCACCCATCACTTCAAGCTTGGGCAAATTCTCGACGCGTATGAAACCTTCGGGCACGCTGCGCGAACTCAGGCGCTCAAGGTCATCATTGAGGCGTGATCAGTTTGCTCGCGCGGATGGCGGTTCGTACGGTTATTAACCTCTCAGTCGTCGGTGAAGAACGCGCGCGACGTTTGATTTAAGCGAATTCGAGTTGCCGGGGGCGTCCGCGGTCATGTTCACAATAGATCAAAGTTATCAATATGTTGCGGGGCTGGCGAATGAGCGAACCCGTCAACATACCCACGGCGGTGCATCGGATTCCCGCGATCGAGGGCGAGCGACGGCTGTCCATTCCGTTTATGAGATTCGAACGAACGCGTGGTGCAACCCTCCGACGTGCGGCACGCGGGTGATGCTGCCGCTACGCTGTATGTGGCGTCCAAGTGGCGCATCCTTGCGCAAGGCAAGGTGCGTCCGAATGGTGTTGCAATATTTGGCGTAGATGCTCAGAACGCGGCGCAAATGGGCCTCGTTGAAGATAATCGGATGATCGAGACATTCGCGGCGGATGGATCCGATCAATCTCTCAATATGGGCATTCTGCCAAGGGCTGCGCGGAGCGATTGGCCGGTCTCGGATGCCCATTGACTGGATGCGACGCAGGAATACCCCGCCATAGGAACGGTCGCGATCCCGGACGAGATAGCGTGGAGCCGAATCCCAGGGGAAGGCCTCCGAG
>Ga0335069_10010172_pt1 | contig 13344 bp, 7 predicted proteins | sample Lox_Sample_11_FD_206714 | JGI IMG/M metagenome (GOLD analysis project Ga0335069, IMG submission 206714) | Soil microbial communities from Loxahatchee National Wildlife Refuge, Florida, United States - Lox_Sample_1.1 | ecosystem: Environmental > Terrestrial > Soil > Wetlands | place: USA: Florida... | reverse complement strand
GGAGCAGTTCTCCAAGGCCGAATACGAGCGCCGCTACAAGGCGCTGCGGGCGAAGATGCGCGAGGACAAGCTCGACGCCGTCATCGTGCCCGGCGGACCGAGCCATTGGAGCTTCGGCGGCGGCATGCTGTGGCTGACCGGCCATTGGGAATGGCACGCGCTGTCGAGCTACGTGCTCGTGCCGCTCGAAGGCGAGCCGACCATGATCTATTCGATGGGCGGCACGCATGCCGAAGCGGTGCGGCGGCAGGTCGAGGTCGCGGTCAAGGATGTGCGCCACAGCCGCAACGGACGTTATGCGGATGTCATGGTGGAGCGCTTGCGCGAACTGAAGCTCGAGCGCGGCCGCATCGGATTGATGGAAATCGATCCGCGCCACGGCGACTACATGCCGGTGAACCAGTATAATGTGCTGCGCGACAATTTGCCTGACGCCGAGCTCGTCTTCACGGTCGGCTTCCTACACGAACTGCTCTCGATCCACAGCGCCGAAGAGCTCGACTGCGTGCGCAAGGCCGGCAAGCTGTGCGAGGACGCGATGAATGCGATGGTCGCGCGGGCCAAGCCGGGCGTGAAGGAATACGAGCTGCGGGCCGCGGCCGGCGCCGCCATTCTCGAAGGCGGCGGCGACATCGACTTTCTCATCATCGGCTCGACGCCGATGGACAATCCGGCGCAAGTGTTCGGCAATCCGCGGCCGTCGGCGCGGGTGCTGAAGAAAGGCGACATCATCAACATGGAATTGGCCGCCGGCTATCGCGGCTACACCGCGCAGATCGGCTCGCCCATCTGCGTCGGCGAACCGAACGAGATGGTGAAGAAGTTCTGGAACGAAGTGACGCTGCCCGGCTACCACAAGATCGTCGCCGAGATCATGCCGGGCAAGCACGTGGAAGCGATGCGCGAGGCGAGCAAATTCTTCCGCAACAACGGCTACCAGTCGCGCCCGACACAGTGCCACGGCATCGATCTCGTCACCGACAAGCCGCATGTCGTCGCCGAGCACGTTTCGGCGGAGAAATTCGAGGAAGTGCTCAAGCCTGGCATGGTGATCATGGCCGAGCCCAATCCGATCACGGCGGACGGCTTGTTCGGGATTTTCCTCGGCCACACATTCATCGTAACCGATAAAGGCCACGAAGTGGTGGATAGCTTCCCGCTCGAGATCGCCGTGGCGAAGGGATGACGGATCATCCCGGCATCAGAAACTTGAAGTCGCAGCCTTCGTCGGCGCCGAGGATCTGTTCGGCGAACAGCTTGGCGTACCCGCGCTGTGGCTTTTCCAGAACGCTCTTGGCCGCCGCGGCGCGTTTCTTCAGCTCGGCGTCGTGGACCAAGAGCTCGATCTTGCGCTGCTTCACCGACAGCTTGATGCGGTCGCCGGTGCGCACGAGCCCGAGCGGGCCGCCGGAGGCGGCATCCGGCGTCACGTGCAGCACGATGGTGCCGAAGGCGGTGCCGCTCATGCGCGCATCGGAAATGCGGATCATGTCCTTGACGCCCTTCTGCGCGAGCTTCTTCGGGATCGGCAGATAACCGGCCTCGGGCATGCAGGCCGGCGCATGGGGCCCGGCATTCTGCAGCACCAGAATGTCCTTGGCTTCGACCTCGAGCGCCGGATCGTCGATCCGCGCCGCGAGATCTTCCAGCGAGGAGAACACCACCGCCCTGCCCTCGTGCTCGAACAATTTGGCGTCGGCCGCCGAGCGTTTGAGGATCGCACCCTTGGGCGCCAGATTGCCGAACAGCGCGACCAGGCCGCCTTCGGCTTCGAGCGGCTTGCCGCGCTCGGCAATGATGGTGCGATCGACGTAGCCCGCGTCGTCGTCCTCAAGCCGCTCTCCGAGCGTCTCGCCGGTCACCGTCATGCAGTCGAGATGAAGGAGCGGCTTCAATTCGCGGAGCAGCGCGCCCATGCCGCCGGCGGCACAAAAATCTTCCATATAGCCGTTGCCGACCGGCTTGAGATTGACCAGGACCGGCGTCTCGTCGGAGAGCTGGTTCAGGCGGTCGAGCGACACTTTCACGCCGGCGCGTCCGGCGATCGCGGTGAGATGGATGACCGCATTGGTCGAGCCGCCGAGCGCGAGCAGGACGCGGAGCGCATTCTCGACGGACTTTTCATTCACGATCGCGGTCGGCTTGCGCTTCGAGCCGATCAGCTTCACCGCGGCGATGCCAGTTGCTTCTGCAGCGCGGAGGCGATCGGCATGCACGGCGGGAATCGCGGCCGTGCCCGGCAGGCACATGCCCAGCGCCTCGGTGAGACAGGCCATGGTCGAGGCGGTGCCCATCACTGCACAGGTGCCCGCCGTCACCGCGAGCTGGCTTTCGATTTGCGTGATTTCGTCGTCGTCGATATCGCCGGCGCGGTAACGCGCCCAGAAGCGGCGGCAATCGGTGCAGGCGCCGAGCCGCTCGCCGCGATAACGTCCGGTCATCATCGGACCGCCGATCAGCGAGATCGCCGGACGATCGGCCGACACCGCGCCCATGAGCTGCGCCGGCACGGTCTTGTCGCAGCCGCCCATCAGGATGACCGCGTCCATCGGCTGGGCGCGAATCATTTCCTCGGTGTCGATCGCCATCAGATTACGGAATTTCAGGCTGGTCGGCGTGAGAAAGACTTCGCCGAGCGAGATGGTCGGGAATTCGAGCGGCAAGGCGCCCGCGGCAATGACGCCGCGCTTCACCGCGCCCAGGAGTTCGGGAAAATGCCGGTGGCAATTGTTGAAGTCGGAACCGGTAAAGGCGATGCCGACCACCGGCTTGTCGAGGAATGAGCGCGAATAACCCATCGACTGGGCGAAGGAACGGCGCAGATAGCGCGAGAAGTCCTTATCGCCGTAATCGGTGAGGCCGTGGTTCAGGCCGTGGTCTGTCATTTTCTGCGCCGACTGTTCATGGGATCGGGCGCAGTATAGCGAGAGGATTTTACAAGCGAAACGACTGTGGAAATGGCGGTGGAATCAGCCCTGCACCAGCGCGCGCGTCGGGCGCGGCGGCGGCGACTTGATCTCGCCGCGCGCCGTGGCGATGCCCATTTCCAGACTGTCGGCGATGCGATGGGCACGATCGATGAACAGCGCCGCGGCTGCCGGCGGGCAGACCTCCTGCGCGGTCTCGACCCATAGCTCAAGCCAGCGATTGAAATGCGCCGTCTCCAGGCCAAGCGGCAGATGCTTCGCCATCGGCTGGCCGTGATAGCGCCCGCTCATCAACACCACTGAAGACCAGAAGGCGGAGAGCCGCGCGTAATGGTCCTCCCAATCAACGACGTGACGCGCGAAGATCGGGCCGATCAGCGGATCCTGCTGGGCGCGGGCATAGAAGCTGCGCACCAGCCGGTCGAGCATCGCCTCGTCGATGCTGGTGCGCTCGACGATGTCGGCAATGAGGAGATTGCGGCGGGCTTCGCCGTCTTCACGTGTGGCGCTCATGCGGATACTTTCGGGATCATGCTCTAGTTAAGGCGCGCCGCTGCCTGCTGCTCGAGCTGCAGCAGGGACGACAGGAATTTGTGTGGTCTGATCAGGTCGGCGAGCGTGTAGGCGTCGAGCACGCCCAGAAACGCCTCTGTGGCTTCATCCAGCGCGCCGCGCAGCACGCAGCCGCGCTCAATCCGGCAATAGCCGCGTTGCTCCAGGCAGCCGACGACACTGAGATTATCCTCGGTATCGCGGACCACCTGGCCGAGACTGATGTCGTGCGGCTCGCGCTTGAGCCGCAACCCGCCGCGGCGGCCGCGTACGGTGTCGAGATAGCCGCTCTGACCAAGATCGTGGACGACCTTGGTCAGATGGTGCCGCGAAATGCCGAAGCTCGTCGCAATATCGTCGATCGTCGTGAGCCGGCCGGCATTGAGGCCGACCTGAATCAAGACACGCAGTGCGTAATCGGTGTGAAGGGTGAGCCGCATTTTCGGATCTGCGCAGCCGGCCCATCGGCCGGGGTCGCTAAAAGATGTATTTTGTATACATCTTTTTGTCAAACCCGCCCCGGCTGAAAAAGCGCGGCGCGGATGCCGCACATAATCGGCATTTGATCTAGCGCATATCAGCGCGGCGTTTTTTCTCGTAGAGGCACCTCGACAACCTCCCTAGAACGGCTCTAAAAAGGCTTGTTCCTGCGCCTTTGCCGGGCAAGAAGACCACATTCGAAAAGACCGAAATATCATGGATTACAGGGGCTTTTTCTCCGATGCGCTCGGGCGCCTTCACGGCGAGCGCCGCTATCGGGTATTCGCGGATCTCGAGCGCATTGCCGGGCGTTTTCCGCACGCTGTCTGGCACTCTGCCGAGGGCCCGAAGGACATCGTGGTGTGGTGCTCGAACGATTATCTCGGCATGGGCCAGCATCCCAAAGTGATCGGCGCCATGATCGAGACCGCCTCGCGCATGGGCACCGGCGCCGGCGGCACCCGCAATATCGCCGGCAACAATCATCCCCTGGTCGAACTCGAACGCGAGCTGGCCGATCTGCACGGCAAGGAAGCGGCCCTGGTTTTCACCTCCGGCTATGTCTCCAACGAGACCGGCATCTCGACGCTCGCCAAGCTGATGCCGAACTGTCTCATCCTCTCCGACGCGTGGAACCACAATTCCATGATCGAGGGCGTGCGCCAGGCGCACTGCGAGAAGCAGATCTTCCGCCACAACGATATTGCGCATCTCGAAGAGCTGCTCGCGGCGGCCGACCCGGCGCGGCCGAAGCTCGTCGTGTTCGAGAGCCTTTATTCCATGGACGGCGACGTCTCGCCGGTCGGGCGCATCTGCGAGCTTGCCGAGCGCTATGGCGCCATGACCTATATCGACGAAGTGCATGCGGTCGGCATGTACGGCCCGCGCGGCGGCGGCATCAGCGAGCGCGACGGCGCCGCGGCCCGCGTCGACGTGATCGAGGGCACGCTGGCAAAGGCGTTCGGCTGTCTCGGCGGCTATATCGCCGGCTCCGCCGCGCTGATCGACGCGGTGCGCTCCTATGCGCCGGGATTCATCTTCACCACCGCGCTGCCGCCGCCGGTTTGCGCTGCGGCGACCGCCGCCATCCGCCACCTGAAGACATCGAGCTTCGAGCGCGAGCGACACCAGGATCGCGCCGCGCGCACCAAGGCGGTGCTGGCGGCCGCGGCGCTGCCGGTGATGATGAACGACACCCATATCGTGCCGGTCTTTGTCGGCGATCCGGAACTGTGCAAGCAGGCGAGCGATCTGCTGCTCACCGAGCACAGCATCTATATCCAGCCGATCAATTACCCGACCGTGCCCAAGGGCTCCGAGCGGCTCCGCATCACGCCGAGCCCCTATCACGATGACCGGCTGATCGACGCGCTCGCCGAGGCTTTGGTCGACGTGTGGCAGCGGCTCGGCCTGCCCCTGAAGGAACTCGCACTGGCGGCCGAATAGGCCGCGGGCTTTACTTTTGCGGCGGCGGATACTTCTCCGCCAGTCGCCGCGCCGCCATGCCCACCGTGATCGTCACCACCAGAAAACGCGCGAGGTGATGGGCCCCGACATAGACGGGGTCGAGATGCAGCGCGAGCGCCAGCACCATCATCGTGTCCTGCGCGCCAGGCGAGAACGCGATCACGATATTTGCGATTGAGAATGGGAAGTAATGCGCGACGATCAGGATGAATATAGTGGCAACGCTCATCGCCACCGCGAATGAACCGAGCGCGGCGCCCAGATAGCCCGCCAGCATGCGTAGCGACGTATTGGCGAAACGCGAGCCAACCAGCGCGCCGAGCGAGATCACCGACGCCGAACCGATCCACCACGGCAAGGCCGCTTCCACGAGCTCGGTCCCGTGCAGAAGGCCCGAACCGGCCATGGCGCCGAACAGGAGCCCGCCGGGAAAGCGGATGCGCGCAAAGATGATCGCAAAGACCGTCGCCACCGCGACCAGCACGATCATCTGGCCGAGCACGGCGAGATCGGCCTCCCCGCGCGGCGCCGTCAGCGCCGGCACCACGAATCCAAACAGCGCCAGTCCGTTCGGCAGGCCGAGGACGAGAAGCAGAACGCGCACGGTCTGCACGATGGCGATGGCGCGCAGGTCGCCGCCGAGTTCCGTCGATAGTGAGATGACCTGCGCCATCGCACCCGGACTCGAGCCCAACAGCGCCGAGAACAGGTCCCAGCGATGGACGATGCGCAGATAGGCCATGGTGGCGCCCATCATGGCCAGCGAGCAGACCATCAAGAGCAGGATGCTGCCCGGCCACGCGGCGACACCGTGCAAGGTTTCCGGCGTCACCACGGTGCCGAGCAGGATGCCGACGATCACGTAGCAGACGCGCGCGACCGGCAATGGCACGCGCATGGGACGGCCGAGCAGCGCCGCCGCGGCGACAAAAACCACCGAACCTGACACCAGGGCAGCCGGAAGATTGAGCAGGAAGAAGCTCACGCCGCCGGCAAGCGCGATCGCCAGCGTTTCCGCCGTCTCGATCAGCACGCGCCGTTGCGGAAGGATGGGTCGCATTGACGCGCCATGAATGCCCGCTGCGGCGGGGTCCGTCAACGCACACTGTCAGAATGGGAGGTCGTCATCGCCAACGGGTCCGGCCCAAAGTGGCCGGCCCGATGACAAGCTCCGCCAAGCAATCCAGGGCCGCTCGTTCTGAGGCTGGATTGCTTTCGTCGCTTCGCTCCTAGCAATAACGGAAACCGGCCTATTTACTGAGACTCCACTGGCGCATAGCTCGCTCATGGACAGTCCGGCTAAACTGTGGTGACCTAACAAAAATCGGTCCCGAAATAGGGCCAAGTACCCGGACAGTGGCGGGAGGTTTCAAGGTCGGCTCATGCTGCAAGGGTGGATCGTCGTCGCCATTGCGCTGGCCTATATCGGCCTGTTGTTCCTGGTCGCGAGCTATGGCGACCGCAAGCGCGGGCTCACGCGCGGCACGTCGTCTCGTCTCCTGATCTATCCGCTGTCGCTCGCGGTCTATTGCACGTCGTGGACCTTTTTCGGCTCGGTCGGCATCGCCTCGCGCACCGGCTTTGATTTTCTCACCATCTATATCGGCCCGCTCTTGATGATCGGCCTGGGCTATCCGGTGCTGATCCGGATCGTTCGACTTGCCAAGGCGCAAAACATCACCTCGATCGCCGATTTTGTCGCCGCGCGTTACGGCAAGAGTCCTGCGGTAGCGGCGGCGGTGGCGCTGATCGCCATTGTCGGCATGATCCCGTACATCGCTCTGCAGCTCAAAGCGGTGTCGGCTTCGGTCTCGACCATCCTCGCCGCCTCCCCCGACGGCACGCCGCTCCTCGGCGACGTCGCTTTGTTTGTCGCGCTGGCCATGGCGACTTTCGCGGTGCTGTTCGGCACCCGCCACACCGACGCCACCGAGCACCAGGACGGGCTGATGCTGGCGATCGCGACCGAATCGATCGTCAAACTTCTCGCCTTCACGGCGGTCGGCATTTTCGTCACCTTCGTGATGTTCCACGGCCCGTTCGATCTGCTGACGCGCGCGATGCAAAAGCCGCAGATCGCCGACATGTTGACCAGCGCGCCGCAGCTCGCGCCATTCGCCGCAATGACGGCATTGTCATTCTTCGCCATCGTCCTGTTGCCCCGGCAATTCCACGTCTCGGTGGTGGAGAATCACAGCGAAGCCGAGATCCGCCGCGCCGCCTGGATGTTTCCGGCCTATCTGGTGCTGATCAATCTGTTCGTGCTGCCGATCGCCATGGCCGGTCTACTGACGTTTCCTCTGGGCCATGTCGACAGCGACATGTTCGTGGTGGCGCTGCCGCTCGCTGCGCATTCCGAACTGATCACGCTGATCGCCTTTATCGGCGGGCTGTCGGCGGCGACCGCGATGGTGATCGTGGAAACGGTCGCGCTCGCGATCATGGTATCGAACGATATCGTCGTGCCGCTGGTGCTCAAGCGCCGCGCCGCGCTTAATGGCGGCAAATCGCAACAGGCCGGCGATGCCGGCGCGCAGTTGCTGACGACGCGGCGCATTGCCATCTTCGCCATCCTGCTGCTGGCCTATATCTATTATCGCTCCGCCGGCCCGGCGCAGCTCGCCTCGATCGGGCTTTTGTCCTTTGCCGCGGTGGCGCAGTTCGCGCCGGCGATGTTCGGCGGGCTGGTCTGGCGGCGCGGCACCGCACTCGGCGCCATCGCCGGGATGAGCGCCGGCATCCTGATCTGGGCCTATACGCTGCTGTTGCCGAGCATTTCCGACGCCGGCATCGTCGGGGCCACCATCCTGCGCGACGGGCCGTGGGGCTTCACGTTGCTGCGGCCGCAGGCGCTCTTCGGCGCCGACCTGCCGCCGCTCGTGAACGGCGTCGTGATGAGCCTTGCCTTCAACGTCGCGCTCTACGTCTGCTGCTCGCTGATCCGCCGCCCCAGCGCCATCGAGCAGATGCAGGCCGATGTGTTCGTGCCCTCCTCGCTCAAGCCGATAGCGCCAAGCTTTCGGCTGCGCCGCGCCTCGGTCACCGTCGAGGAACTGATCACGACCGTCGCCCGCTATCTCGGGGAGGAGCGCACCCGCGAATCGTTCGCAAGCTTTGCCGTGACCCGCCGCATCGACCTCGATCCGCAGGCCGAAGCCGATTTCCAACTGCTGCAATATGGCGAGTATCTGCTCGCCTCCGCGATCGGTGCGGCGTCGTCGCGGCTTGTCCTGTCGCTATTGCTGCGCAAGGGCAATGTCTCGACCAAGGCGGCGCTGAAGCTGCTCGACGATGCCAATGCCGCCATCCATTACAACCGCGAAATCCTACAGACCGCGCTCGATCACGTGCGCCAGGGCATCGCGGTGTTCGACAAGGAACAGGCGCTGGTGTGCTGGAATCGCCAATTCGGCGAAATCTTCGACCTGCCGCACGGCCTCACCCGCGTCGGCACGGCGCTGGCCGAAATCCTGCGTCACATCGCCCCTAATGCCGAGCACAACGGCAGGGACACCGACGAGTTCATCGCCGAGCGCATTGCCCGTTACGCATCGGAAGATGAGCCGTTTCTCGAACGCTTCACCGATCGCGGCCTGGTCGTCGAGGTGCGTACCAATCGCATGCCGCACGGCGGCCTGGTCACCACCTTCACCGACATCACGCCGAGCGTGAAGGCCGCCGAAGCGCTCGAACGCGCCAATGCGACACTGGAGCGCCGCGTGCGCGAGCGCACCGGCGAATTGACCCGGCTCAATGCCGAGCTCGCGCGAGCCAAGGCCGAAGCGGACGAAGCCAATGTGTCGAAGACGCGTTTTGTCGCCGCAGCGAGCCACGACATTCTGCAGCCGCTCAATGCCGCGCGGCTTTATGTGACCAGCCTGATCGAGCGCCAGCGCGCCGGCGACGAGTCCGATCTGGTGGCCAATATCGATGCCTCGCTCGAAGCGGTCGAGGAGATTTTCACCGCGCTGCTCGACATTTCGCGGCTCGACACCGGCGCCATGAAGCCTGAGCTGGCCAATTTCCGCATCGACGATCTGTTGCACCGGCTCGAAGTCGAGTTCGCGCCGATCGCCCGCGCCAAGGGGCTGAAGCTCGTCTTCATGCCGTGCAGTCTCACCATCCGCTCGGACCGCCGACTGCTGCGGCGGCTGTTGCAGAACCTGATCTCGAACGCGATCAAATACACGCCCGAGGGGCACGTCCTGGTCGGCTGCCGCCGGCGCGGCGACAAGCTGCGCATCGAGGTGCACGACACGGGCATCGGCATTCCGCAGGCCAAGCGCCGCGCGGTATTCAAGGAATTCCACCGGCTCGATCAGGGCGCGCGGGTGGCGCGCGGCGTCGGTCTCGGCCTCTCGATCGTCGAACGCATCGCGCGCGTGCTCGACTGCGAGGTCAAGCTGCGCTCGAATGCGGGCGACGGCGCGGGTCACGGCTCGCGCTTCTCCATCGAAGTGCCGCGCGCCGCGGCCGGCATTGCGGCGGTGAAAGCGCGCGCGGCGCCGCGGCCCGATATCGGCCGGCTCGACGGCACAGTGGTGCTGTGCATCGACAACGAGCGTGCCATTCTCGACGGCATGGAAACGCTGCTGAGCGGCTGGAGCTGCCGCGCGCTCACCGGCACCGATCTCACCGAGGCCTTGGCCGCGATGAATGCAAGCGGCATCGAGCCCGATGGGCTCCTGGTCGACTATCACCTCGACGACGGCAACGGCATCAGCGCCATTGCCGAGCTGCGCCGCCGCCTCGGCCGTCATATTCCGGCGATCCTGATCACGGCGGACCGCTCACGCCACGTCCGCGAAGAGGCGCGCAGCGAAGGCGTGCATGTCCTCAACAAGCCGCTGAAGCCGGCATCGCTGCGCGCGCTGATCACACAGTGGCGCGTGCAGCGCGTGGCAGCCGAGTAGCATCCGCAGCGATACGCCGAGCAGCCCGGACACGTCGTCGACAAGCACGACGGCAAACAGCTCCGCGCTGGCGGAACTGTTGACGCTAGCTTTCCTTAACCGGTACCTGCGGCCATTGGCCGGCTTCGATCTTGCCGGCGGCGATCACAGCTTGCGTGCGGCTTTCGACGCCGAGCTTCTGCAAGATTGCCGAGACGTGCGCCTTCACGGTAGCCTCCGACACGCCGAGCTCATAGGCGATCTGTTTGTTGAGAAGGCCGCCCGAGAGCATCATCAGGACGCGAACCTGCTGCGGCGTCAGCGTCGAAAGTCTGCCGATGACGGCGGCGCTCTCGGCGTCGGCGTCGCGCTGCAAATCGACATCGGGCGGCGTCCACACTTCGCCCTGCAGCACCTGGCCCACGGCCTGGCGCAGCGCATCGACGCCGAGCGTCTTGGGAATGAAACCGGACGCGCCGAATTCCATGCAGCGGCGGATCACCGCCGGATCATCATTGGCCGAGACCACGACGATCGGCAGGCTCGGATATTGCGCGCGCAGATACATCAGGCCGGAAAAGCCGCGCACGCCGGGCATGCGCAGATCGAGCAGAATCAAATCGATATCGCCGCCGCGCTCGAGGACGTCGGTCACCTCCTCGAAGGTGCCGGCCTCGGCGATCTCGGCGCGATCGAACAGGCCGTTGACTGCTTCGCGCAGCGCGCCGCGGAACAGCGGATGATCATCGGCAATCAACAAATGGTGGAATTCAGCGTCGCTCACGACAAGCCCACAGCCCAAAACCTACGGCAATGCGCGCGGGGCGCGCGCTTGATGATTTTATCGCCGATTTCGGGGTGCGGTCCACTGCATGGCATCGGCGCCTTTGCGTTATTTTGGCCTACTGCCCCAGTCGCGCACCCTTTCCGCGGTGATGAACAGCAGCGGAATGAGGAAAATGCCGAACACGGCGGCCGCGATCATGCCGCCGAACACCGGCGTGCCGACCGCGTGCCGGGTCACCGCCCCGGCGCCGCTCGCGATCACCAGCGGAAACAGGCCGAAGATGAAGGCGAAGCTTGTCATCATAACCGGGCGGAAACGCAACGCCGCCCCTTCGATCGCCGCGGCAGTGATGTCTTTGCCGAGCACGCGCTGATCGACCGCGAAGGCGACGATCAGAATGCCGTTCTTGGCGGCAAGCGCGATCAGCACCACCAATCCGATCTGTGCATAGACGTCAAAGCTCAACCCGGCGATGGCCACCGCGGCGACGGCGCCGAGGATGCCGACGCTCACCGAGAGCAAAGCAGGGATCGGAATGTTCCAGCTTTCGTACAGAGCCACCAGGAACAGATAAGCGAACAGCACCGCGAAGCCGAGAATGGTCGCGGTGTGGCCGCTCGCGGTCTTTTCCTGGAGCGCGGTGCCGGTCCATTCATAGCTGAAGCCAGGCGGCAAGGTCGCCGCGGAAATCCGCTCCATCGCGGCCAGCGCTTCGCCGGAGCTCGCCGGCGGCTTCGGCGCGCCGTTGATGACGGCGGCGCGGTAACCGTTATAGCGCACCACCGTCTGCGGCCCCTGGACCAACTTGCTGACAGCGAGCGCCCGCATCGGCACCATATCGCCCTTGGCGTTGCGGACATAGATCGTATCGATGTCGGTGACTTGATCGCGAAACTGCGCATCGGCCTGAATGTTGACCTGCCAGGTGCGGCCGAACACGTTGAAGTCGTTGACGTAGTAGCTGCCGAGCGTCGCCTGCAGCGCGTTGAAAATGTCGCTGATCTTGACGCCCAGCACCTGCGCCTTGTTGCGATCGATATCGAGATAGATCTGCGGCGTGTTGGCGGCGTAGGTCGAGAACACGCCGGCGAGTTCTCGCTCCTGATTGGCGGCGACCGTCAGTGCGTTCATCACGGCAGCGACGTCGGTCGGCGACTGGCCCTGCAGCGCCTCCAGCACATATTGGAATCCGCCGGTACTGCCCAGGCCCAGAATGGGCGGCAGGTTGAAGGGAAAGGCGATGGCACCCTGGATCGCGGCCAATTGCGGCCGCAGTTTCGCGATAATGGCGTTGGCGCTTTGCGCCCGGTCGGTGCGCTGCTCATAGGGCTTGAGCCGGACGACAAAGAAGGCCTGGTTGGAGGCGGCGACGTAGTCGATGAAGTTCAGCCCGACCACCGACAGCACACCTTCGACGCCGGGGATCGGCTTGATGATATCCTCGACCTGCTTGACCACTGCCTGGGTGCGCTGGACCGAAGCGCCTTCCGGCAGCCGCAAAGCGGCGAAGATCGCGCCCTGGTCCTCGTCCGGCAGGAAGCTCTGCGGCGTCCGGCTGAAGATCAACACGGCAAGCGCGAGCACACCGACGGCGACGACTACGCCGACAATGGCGACACGCGCCAGCCGGCGCACCACCGCCACATAACCGTCGCGCGCCTTGTCGATGCCGCCGAGCACATAGCGCATCACGCCGCCCGAGCGGTCGCCGCGCTTGAGCAGCACCGAGCATAAAGCCGGGCTCAAGGTCAGCGCATTGAGCGCCGAGATCAGCATCGAGATCGAGACCGCGACGGCGAATTGCCGGAACAATTGTCCGCTGATGCCGGGCGTGAAAGCGACCGGCACGAACACCGACAGCAGCACCAGCGTGATAGCGAGGATCGGCCCGGTGATCTCGGCCATCGCCTTCTTGCAGGCGTCCGGGATCGGCAGATCGGGCTCTTCCTCGATCACCCGCTCGACGTTCTCAACCACCACGATGGCGTCGTCGACGACAATGCCGATGGCGAGAACCAGCGCCAACAGCGACACCGTATTGGCGGAATAGCCGATCATCAGCATGACCGCGAAGGTGCCGATGATCGACACCGGCACCGCGACCAGCGGAATCAGCGTGGTCCGGAGTTTGCCGAGAAACAGGAACACCACGATGGCGACGAGGACGATGGCGATCACCAAAGTCTTGACGACCTCGACGATGGTGGCGTTGACGAATACCGTGGTGTCGAAGAAGACG
>Ga0335069_10010171_pt1 | contig 13345 bp, 10 predicted proteins | sample Lox_Sample_11_FD_206714 | JGI IMG/M metagenome (GOLD analysis project Ga0335069, IMG submission 206714) | Soil microbial communities from Loxahatchee National Wildlife Refuge, Florida, United States - Lox_Sample_1.1 | ecosystem: Environmental > Terrestrial > Soil > Wetlands | place: USA... | reverse complement strand
CGGCATGGCCGACGCATCCTTGAACAGGGCCGGAAAAATTCCGCGATACGCGCCGATGATCGGATCGGCCGGATCGAAGACGTAGAACGTGGTGTCGCCGTTGTAGGCATCCACTACGACCTTGACGCTGTTGCGCATGTAGTTGACCGGCTGATCGCGCAACGTGTAATGCGTGGCGTAGGGATAGGTGTCGGCGGTGGTGAAGGCGTCCACGATCCAGCGCAGGCGGCCGTCGTCGCCCACCACAATGTAGGGATCGGAGTCGAAGGTGAGAAACGGCGCCAGTGTCTCGAGGCGCTGGCGGATATTGCGGCGCATCAGCAGGCGGCTCTGCGCGCCGATATCGTCGCTGAACGGCACCTTGGCCAGATCGCCCCGGTCAAATGCAATCAGGATGCGGCGAAGCAGGCCGCCCATCTCGATGCCGCCGGTGCCCTCGTAGGAAGAGAGATTGTTGGTTTCGCCCTGCGGATAATTGAACTCCTTCTGGCGCGTCTTCACATAGACATCGGTGTCAGTGAGCTGGCCGAAGTACACCTCGGGGCGGGTGACCGCCGGCGCGGAGTCGGAGTTCTGGATGGGCATGTTGCTCAGCAGCAGGTTGGGCAGGCCTTCGGGGGTGAAGCCGTTCACCGGGTTCATGGTGATGCCGTAGCCGTGGGTATAGATGAGCTTCTCGTTGATCCAGTTGCGGCTGCTCTCCGGCAGCTTTTCCACGCTGAGTTCGCGCGCCGCCAGCATCACCTGGCGGGTTTCGCCGCCAATCGAGTAGCGGTCGATGTCCACGTCGGGAAAGTCGTAGTATGTGCGGATCTCCTGGATCTGCCGCAGGGTGTCCTGCAATGCGTGCCAATCCCACAGGCGGACGTTGCGCAAGGTGTCCTGGTTGTGCTGGGGATCGGCCGCCTGAACCTCAAGCTCCGCCGGAAACTCGTGCTGCGCCACGCGGTCGAGCGCGTAGGCGCGCCGGGTGAAGTCAATGTTGTGGCTGATGTAAGCTTGCTCGCGCGCCAGCTGGTTGGGCTTCACAATGAAGCTGGTCACGTACCAGCCCACCAGTTGCACCACGAAGTAGCACACCACGGCGGGGATGGGCGCCAGGGCGAGCCAGCGCATCCCGGGGCGGGTGATGAAGTTGAGCGCGGCGATGACGGCGCCCGCCACGAACAGGATGGCGACCAGCATCATGCCGCCGAGGAACACGTGGTCGTCGGTGTAGGTGGCGCCGCCAAAGACGGTGTGATCGGTGATGAGCATCTCGATGCGGCCGATGTAGACCCGCGCCGCGATCACCAGCAGCAGGAACGCCACCGGAATGGAGTAGATGTGCCAGGGCAGCGGTGTGGTGCGGTCGAAGCCCTGCGCCGAGAAGCGGCTCCCCCCGCTGATGAGGGCGGAGAAGACCGCGGCCACGCACATGAGGATGGCGACGGTGAGCAGCCATCCGGCAAGCAGTTGCCACACCGGCAGGGTAAAGAGGTAAAAGCCGAGCGGTCGGCCGAGGATGGGGTCGGCCAGTTCGCCGGCGATTGGCGGGTGATACCAGTAGAGAGCGAAGCGCGGCCAGTTGGCCATCAGGCCGGCGCCGGCGGCGAGGGCGATCAGGATCGACAGGATCAGGGCGCCGGTGTGCAGCATGCGGTCCAGCGGGATGCGAACCACATGGTTGCCGAAGCGCACGGTTCCGGCGCTGAGAACGTCGTGCTCCGACACATGCAGCAGGATCCGGCACCAGCCGTAGAGGAGGACGAAGGAGGCCACGGCAAAGACGGCCAGGACGGTCCACTCCAGGTTGAGCGACGTCCAGAAGACCGAGGCATAGCCGAGCGAGCCGAACCAGAGGTTCTCCACGTACCAGGAGACGAGGGTGCGGAAGCTGAAGAGAAGGACGAGCAGGACAGCGAGGAGGACGATCCAGAACAGGCCGCCGCGGGGACGCGTCGACCGGGAGGGAAGAAGGACGGTTTCGTGCATGATGAGGGCCAGCTTTCACCGAAGCCAGGAACATGTTTCGGGCAGTGGGACCATTCTACCGCCGGGGCGCGCATCGTCAGGCACTTGCGGCGAGGCCCGCCGCTTATCCGGAGACAAGCGCGTTTCCGAGGACTAATCCCCTGAAGATCTATAAAACAATGCCGGATGAGTGTCGGCGACATGGTTCAGTGCATCACCCAATGGACCACTTTGGCACATTCCCATATCGCGCTCTCCCCCGTGCTGGACATAAAGAATCCGCTTGATCTCCCATCCAAAGATCCGTAATCTTATTACGGAAATGAGACTGGAATACGAAACCTCGCTCGGACACCTGTATCGGGCTGACTGCCTGGAGTTCCTTGGCACAATCGCTGATCAAAGTGTGACAACTTTCTTCGCTGATCCTCCATTCAATCTGAAGAAGGACTACGGGGCCAAGGGGTCGGATAACCTCCCAGACGGCGACTATCTGAAATGGTGCGAGAGCTGGCTTACTGAAGGCGTCCGTGTGTTGTCCCCCGGGGGAGCCCTATTTGTGTACAACCTCCCCAAGTGGCTAATGCCCATTGGCACTTTTCTCGGGTCTTTTGAAGGCATGACGTTCAAACACTGGATTGCAGTCGACAAAGCACATAGCCTCCCCATTCCCAATCGCCTCTCGACTAGCCACTATGGGATGCTGTATTTCATCAAAGGCGATAAGCCGAGCGTATTCAATCGTGATGCCGTTCGAATTCCTATTCAAGTGTGTCGGCATTGCGGGCGCGATGTGAAGGATTACGGTGGGCACAAGAAATTCCTCAACCCCAAGGGCCTAAATCTCAGCGATGTCTGGGATGACATTCCGCCCGTGAGACACAAGCGATATAAGAGTCGCCAGGCGAACCAGCTCGCCCCTGTGATTCTCGAACGGGTGATTCTGCTTACAACGAACCCTGGGGACTTAGTCTGTGATCCTTTCGCCGGTGCTGGCACAACCGCCTATGTCGCCGAGAAGCTGGGTCGGCGCTGGATAACAAGCGAACTCAACGATACCGAGCCTGCGCGGCAACGACTTCTCGAAGTGGCGAACGGAACGGATCCTAGTTGGCGTTCGTCGAAGAAGCGCGTCATGGCGTCCGCTTCGCACGTTTGCGAACCGGTGGGGCCTTTGTTTTCCGACTTGCAGCTCTGAATGCGTTCCCGTCGGGCCCTCTCGGGATAAAGTCGCGCACGTCTACGCTCTTGAAGAGATCGTCCTTTTCGACCTCTATGATTGCCAGCAAACCCCTTGTCACAGTACGCCCGAACGCGCCCCAAAAGTAAAAGTAGGGCTGCAATTCTCTGATGTTCCCGACGCGGTCAGTCAAGTGGATGTTGCACTTGTTCGAAGGCACGATCACCACGGCGGCGTCCACCAGCCCGCCCAAAAACGCAAGGCAAATCTTGTTCAGTGACCGATGCGACGAAGATATGTTTCCGGTCTCCCATTCGATAACTGTCCGAAAGCCTTCATTGCTAAGCAGCCAAAAATCGAAGTCTCCGACCCCCTCGTGCAGAGGATCTTGGATGGCGTCCGCAGCCGGCTCTGGATAGCGGAAGACCTGAGCCAATGTTTTGTCAGAACGAATCTTTTCAAAGTACGGCTTGAGGCTCAGCGGCTGCTCTGATTTCCAGCCTGCCTTTTCGAGATTCTGACGAAAGAGCATCTTCAGCGCCGGAACGCCATTTCTCAATGTGAGAGGCTTGGAATCCACCCAGACCCGATTCTTCCCGTTTATGTCGGTGTACGTGTCACCTTTTTTAATCCTTACGATTCGGGGAATAACCAAGCCCTTCATAGAGCCGGCCGGCCAGGACATGCCATTCACGGCATTCTCAATTGCTTGGTGAGCCTTCTTCCACTCAGCTGACTTAGAAACGCCGCCCGCGTCGAACAAGATAAAGGTGTTATTCACCTTCACTGGGGCCACCTTCAAAGCTGAACAAGTGGGCAACGGAAACTTCGAGCGCATCTGCCAGCTCATCTAGGTTTTCGAATGACGGGGAACTCTTCCCACGCTCGATAAGGCTGAGGAAGTCAACGGATATCCCTGCCCGTTCCGCGAGTTGCTCTTGAGTGAGGCCATGCTCAGCGCGCAGCGAGCGCACTCTCTGACCGAATTTCTCTCGAAGCTGCGATATTTCCTTCAGGCCACGCACATCCGCGAGTCTGCCGTAATAACACTACGAGTTCCACCGAATGTCATTACGGGTCCTTTGATGTTGGAAAAGAGCGGCCAGCTCCATCGAACTCCTGAAACCCTGAGTTGACGGCTGCCGGCGGAACGAGAGCGCCGGGCGCTCCTCTCAGCCGGCGAAGGCGGATTCGATCTCTTGCCACTGATCGGCGTCGAGGGTGACGGAGGCGGCGGCCATGTTCTCTTCGAGATGCTGGATGTTCGACGTGCCGGGAATGGGGAGCAGAACCGGCGATCGGCGCAGCAGCCAGGCCAGCGAGAGCTGCGCCACAGTGACCTTGTTCCGCTCAGCGACATGCGCAAGCGTGCTTGCCAGCGCTGGCGAAACAGTCGACTTGGTGGCGGCGTTCTCGTTCATCAGCTTGCCGGCGGCCATGGGATACCAGGGAAGAAAGCCGATGCCCTCCCTCTCGCACCACGCCAGGGTCTCCTCGTGGCGGCGGTCGGCCAGCGAGTAGCGGTTCTGGATGGTCACGATGGGGACAATCCTGCGGGCCTGTTCGATCTCCGCGGTGGTGACTTCACTGAGGCCGATGTGGCGGATTTTTCCCTGCTCCTGCATCTGGGCGAGTGCGCCGAGGCTTTCTTCGAGCGGGGTGCGCGGATCGATGCGGTGGAGTTGGTAGAGCTCGATGCGTTCGAGGCGGAGCCGCCGGAGGCTCATCTCCACACATTGAATCAGGTAGCCGGCGCGGCCCACGTACTCGGATCTGGAGGGCCCCTGGCGGGTGATGCCGCCCTTGGTGGCGATGACCAGGCCGCGCGGATAAGGGTGGAGCGCCTCCGCGATCAGGCGCTCGGCGATCTCCGGGCCGTAGGCGTCGGCGGTGTCGATGAGGGTGACGCCCAGCTCGACGGCGCGGCGGAGCACGCGGCGGCACTCTTCCGGATCGGCGGGCTCGCCCCACGCGCCTTCGCCCACCAGGCGCATGGTTCCGTAGCCAAGACGGTGGACGGGCAGGTCGCCGCCGATGAGAAAGGCGCCGCTCGAAGATGCGTTGGTCATCTCAAGTCGAATGCTACGACAGTTCACGGTTCTGAGCGAAGTTCACAGTTCCCCACCCTCGCCGCAAAACCGGGTGCCCCAATGTCGGCTTTAGTCTCGAATTAGATTGACGATGACTCAAAAAACTATCGCTCTTTATTGACTTGTTTGCCTGAAAACTATCGATTCAGATTGATTTATCAAAGATTGACTATCGATTCGATTGAACATTTCTCATAAAACATCAGGGTAAAACGATGGTTTCCGAGGTTCCACTGCACACTTTAAGGTGCACTGAACAGCTGCCCATTGCATCCGGCAAGTCACTGATTCCGTGTGGTGTTCTGCATACACCGCCCCCAATGTCCACGCTCCGTATCGACGCGAAAATCACTTGCTCATTTTCTTTCGCGCCCCGCGCCTGTCCCGAAACGGGACTCTCCGCGCCCTGGAAGGCCTGTAATTGGGGGTAACATTACCTTCGATAAACGCGGTAGCACCATGGTAGGGTTTACGCCCGGCCCATGCGGGCCTATTGTTGAAGGGCGAAATCAGATGCACAGGAAGCAGGGATGGGCCGACCGGATTATTACGAATTCCTTCAAATCAGCCCGAATGCCGAGATGGAGACCATCCATCGCGTGTTTCGATTTCTCGCCAGCCGGTATCATCCGGATAATACGGAGACCGGCGACGCGGAGAAGTTCTCCCTGTTGCGGCAGGCGTATGAAGTCCTGGCCGATCCGGCAAAGCGCGCGGCATACGATGCGTCCTGCAAAGACGGCACCACCGAGCCTGACCCTCTCCTGACGTCGATCGATTTCATGGACAGCCTGCAGGGAGAGTTGAACCGGCGGCTGGCGCTGCTCGCCATTCTCTACGCCCGGCGCCGCATCAACAGTTACTCTCCCCAGGTTTCATTGGAAGAGGTTGAAACCCGCATGGGAATTCCCCGCGAGTACCTGGAGTTTACGATCTGGTATCTCTCCAAGAAGGGACTCATCACGCGGGGGGACGACTCCGCTTTCACGCTTACGGCGGACGGCGTGGACCATGTGGAGGCGCAACATGAGAAATTGCCGGTTCTGCGTGGATTGCTGACACGTGGCGCGCGGGTGGTGCCCGCAGCCTGAGGGGCGGTACGCAGAGCCTGGGAAAGCGAACATCTTCAGAGGGCTGAGCCGCAAGCGGAGCAGAAGCGCGCGCCCGCCACGTTGGTCTGCTGGCAGCGCGCGCAGGCGAGGAGCGCTCCCGGCAGGGGCAGGGTGGAAGCGGGGAACGGCATGGCGGCGCCTGCGCCCGGGGGCACGTTCACGTTGACGTTCACAGGCGCCCAGCCCCACCCCGGGGGCACGGCCATGCCCAGCGCGGCGGCAATGCCGGCCGCCTGGATGGCGTTGAATTCGCGAACGCGGCCGGGCATGAAAAAGCACTCGATGAAGCCGAGAATGGACGGAATCCCGGACCAGAAGAAGGCCAGGTAGAGGAGCCCGAGGCCGGTGCGGCGCAGGTAGAAGTGGTGGGCGCCAAAGGTGCCGAGAAAGAGAGCCAGCAGGATTCCCACCACTTCATCGCGGCGTTGCGTCTCGTACTGCTCGTAGAACATGGCCTGTGTGTTGAGAACTGGAACCCCGCTCATGACGACTGCTCCTTATTCCTAGTGTTGGATACGCGCGGGGGCAGGGTGGGGTTCCCGGGCCGGGCGTTTCATCGGGATGCTGGGATGAGTGTATTCGAGGGCGTCCGGTGGTTGCGAGGCGACGGAGTGGGAACAGCGGATTCCCTTGGGGAGAGACAGACAAAAAAGCTCGCAGAGTTTTCCGCGAGCCTGCTGTTTGCTGCTGACTGCTGCTTACATGTTGGCCTGGCCGGAGCGCATGGACTCGTTGAACTGCGGCTTGGTGAAGTTGAGGGCGGCTTCAAGACGGGACTGGAATTCGGGGGCTTTCGCCATCAGCGCCGGGGTAGCCGCGGCAAATTCGCCGTCGAGGACCATCAGGCCTTCTCCGGCTTCGTCGTTGGCCATGCGCAGCAGGTCGGCTTCCGCGGTGTTGAGGTACTGGGCGTCGCGGGGATCGGCGATCCAGACCGGCTTGCCTTCGCCCAGCACGCCGGAGAGCCAGTAGACCTTGCTGAGCAGGTAATCGAGCCGGGCCTGGTCGTTGGTCTCGGTGAAGAGGAACTTCTTCTGCCAGCGGCTGTAGAAGCGGGTGGTGACGGGAACCGGCTGCCGGTTTCCTGACCTGATGAATTCAAGCTGGCCGAAGTCGACGGTCTTGCGGATGGCGTTGTAGATGAACGATTCGGCGTAGGGCTGTTCCATCGCGGGAACGATCTCGGCGAAGGTGACGGTGACCGAGGCGGCGAGCTTGGCGTGCAGGCCGGAGTTCTTGCCGTCGGCCAGATACATCTCGCCGTGAACGATGTAGGTGTCGGCGCCGGAGGTGGAGCGGTGGAACGGCCACTGGAACTTGCCGAAGGCGATGGGGATGCCGCCGAGGGTGACGTAGCACTCGGGGCGGGGATTGCGCAGGCGCCTGGCTTCGGCGGCGAGGTGCGCGGTCATCTCCGGCAGCAGGTTCGGTTTGTCGAAGTCGAAATCATGGGTCAGCTCGAGCTTGAGGGAGCGCTGGGTGCCGTCGGCGAGGCCGAGTTCGAACTCCGTGGTGGGCTCACCGTGGAAGTCGCTGCCCCGGGTCACGGAGACGAGGGTGAGGCCGGCCTGGGCGGCGGCCGATTCCATGGATTTGACGAGGGAAGATTTCACTTCAACAGTCATTGCGGGGCTTGTCCTGCCGTGAGATTGCTGCAGATTCCATTCTAGAGCACGGGTGGCGGGGCAAGAGAATCGGGAGCGCGGATCGATTTGCTGCCCTTGAAGAGAACCTGCGCGAGCCTGGGGCCAGTCCGTCGGCGGCAACTTTTTCACCACGCCCGGAGTGCCGATGGCGCTCGGCAGTCCCATTCTCCCGCAGGATGACCAGGCAGCGGTTCACAATCGCGTGGTCGTGCTCATCCACAATCTGTGGCGGCGCAGGTTCGGCGGCGACACGAACGTTCTCAACCGGGAGGTCGCGCTCAACGGCCAACGTTACACCGTGGTGGGGATCGCACCGGCTGGTTTTTACGGCGTGGATCGTGGCATCGTGAAGAAACGCATCGATGACGCCTGCCGGAAGGACGAAAGACGTCACGATCAAGTCACGCTGCAAACCGCGGGCGGCCTCATTGCGGGCTCCGTGACGCCTGCATTCACGCTGATGGCTGTCCTCACGGTCGTGGCGGCGGCTGGTGCTCTTGGGCGCGGGCGAGGGAGGGGGCATTTACAATAATGAGTGTGCAGGCTCAAGCGTCGTCGCCCATCATTCTGGCTGAAAAACTGACCAAGGTTTACCGCTCGGGACGGATCGAAGTTCCAGCCGTGCGCGGCGTTTCTTTCACGGTGGAGCGCGGCGAGTTCGTGGCCATCGTGGGGCCGTCGGGTTCGGGCAAGTCGACACTGTTTTACCTGCTGGGCGGTCTGACCCAGGCGACCAGCGGACGGGTGGAGATCGACGGGGTGGATTTCGCCTCGTTGAACGACGCCGAGCGCACGCAGTTGAGAAGGCAGCGCATCGCATTTGTGTTTCAGAAGTTCAACCTGCTGCCGACGCTGACGGCGATGGGCAACATCGAGGTGGCGTACACGGTGAGCGGGCGCAGGGAGCCGCTGGACCGGGCGTACCTGGATCATTTGAGCGATCTGCTGTCGATTCGGGGACGGCTGGAGCACCGGCCTTCAGAGCTGAGCGGAGGCGAGCAGCAGCGGGTGGCGATTGCCCGGGCGCTGATCACCCACCCGGCGATTGTGCTGGCCGACGAGCCGACCGGCAACCTGGACACGAAAAACTCCGAAGCGGTGTTGGACATGCTGGTGAAGTCGAACCGTGAGCTGGGTCAGACGGTGCTGATGATCACGCATAATCCTGAGGCGGCGACAATTGCGGAGCGCATTCTGCACATGCGGGACGGGCAGATTGTGAAGGTGGAGCGGGGCCGCATGGGGGTCGCGGGAGTGCCGGGCCGAGGCGGCTTTGCCGAGGCTGCGGGAGGCGCGGCGGCGGTTTGACCCGGTGAAGGTCGACCGGTATACTCAAACTTGCACAAGCGGGAGTAGCTCAGTGGTAGAGCATCGCCTTGCCAAGGCGAGGGTCGCGAGTTCAAATCTCGTCTCCCGCTCCAGTTCACCCTCCGGCGCCAGCCGGGTTGGCTACGGTGAAATGGGGCGATTCAAAATGAATAGGCTGCCCTGCCAAGGCGCGGTACCCAAGTGGTAAGGGAGAGGTCTGCAAAACCTTTATGCGCCGGTTCGATCCCGGCCCGCGCCTCCAATCTCCTCGACAACTTAGGTTGACTCACCAGCAGGGGCGAAACTCCGCTGTGGGGACTACTTGCATTTCATCCCCATTTCCGCGCTTATTGCATCATTGCGGGCAGGCGTTTCTCGAACGCCGCGATCTGTTGCGTCGCGTTGAACTGCTCCAACTATTCCATTGCTTCCGCCTGGTGCGCATGGGGCCGGATGCGCGTAGCGGAGCACCATCTGAATCCTTGAATGCCCACAAGGACGCGCTTTGGCAACCGAGGTCGAAGTCCTGGCTGTAGCAAACCCCTCAATCCGTCAGTAGTTCATGTGCTGGCATTCACTACGAGAAATGGACATTTCGGGGACGTTCGACAGAAAAACGAGAAGGCCGCTCACGGGCGGCCTTCTCTAAGTTCCTCAAGATCAGAGGTTTGATTGGTTGCGGGGGCTGGATTTGAACCAGCGACCTTTGGGTTATGAGCCCAACGAGCTACCGGGCTGCTCCACCCCGCATTTACAGTCTAACGCCGCATGGGGCAGGGGTCAACCAGCGCCTCTTGACCAGCGCCTCTTGTCCAGTGCTCTAGTCCAGGGCCTCTTGTCCAGCGCAGGCCGGGCGTGGCGCTCCGTTCGATACACTGCTCACAATCCCTTTCTCGGCGCCGAGGTGCTTTCCGCATGTCCCAGCTTTATGTGATCGTCCTGGCCATCATTGTTGCCGTCCTGCTGGGCGTGGCGATTTACCGCAGTACCACGGTGAAAACCAAGGCCGATTACCTGGTGGCCGGACGCTCGCTTCCGGCGCTGGTGCTGGTGCTCACTCTGCTCACCTCGTGGATCGGGGCCGGCTCCCTGTTTGCCGGGGCCGAAAACGCCTACAAGAACGGCTTTGCCGCACTGTGGCAGCCCGCGGGCGGATGGCTGGGGCTGCTGCTGATCTACTTTATTGCTCCGCGGGCGCGCAAATTCGCACAATTCACGCTGCCGGACCTGCTCGAAGCGCGCTATAACCAGGCGGCGCGGGTGCTGGGAACTTTTGCCATTCTCTTTGCCTACGTGGGAATTACCAGCTACCAGTTCAAGGGGGGCGGCGACGTGCTGCACCTGATCTTCCCGGGCGAGGTATCGTCGCAGCTCGGCACTTTCATCATCGCCGCGTTCGTCATCGTTTCCACGGCGCTGGCGGGCATGTCGTCGGTGGCGTACATGGACGTGGCCATCGGCTCGCTGGTGACGGTGATCTGCATCATCTCTGTGCCGTATCTGCTGCACCAGGCCGGGGGCTGGGCAGGGCTGCATGCCTCGCTGCCGCCGGAGTATTTCCAGGTGCTGGGCAACTTCCGCATGGGCCCGAATGGCGCTCATGAATCGGCGGGAATGGGGCTCATCCGGGCGCTCGAGTTCCTGGTGCCGACGATGCTGCTGATGCTCGGCAACCAGGTGATGTACCAGAAGTTTTTCTCGGCAAGGTCAGAGAAGGACGCGCGCATCTCAGTGATTGGATGGATCATCGGGACGCTGGTGCTGGAGACGCTGATTGTGGCGATTGCCGTGTTTGGCCGCGCCCTCTACCCAACGGGCGAGGTGGCCGCGCACCCGCGGGAGATCATTCCTTACACCGCGCGGCACGGCCTGCCGGCCTTCATGGGAGCGCTTCTGCTGGGGGCCGTGTTTGCCAAGGTGATCTCGACGGCGTCGAACTATCTTTTCTCGCCCGCCACCAACCTGGTCAACGATGTATTTGTGCGTTACATGGCGCCGAATGCTTCGAACAAGCGGGTGCTGATCGTCTCGCGACTGGCGGTGGTGCTTCTCGGGGCCTGGGCGCTCTACCAGGCGGTGTACGCGGAGAGCATTCTCAAGAAGATGCTGTGGGCCTACACCATCTATTCGGCGGCGCTGACGCCGGTGGTGCTGGCGGCGTTTTATTGGCGGCGCGTGACCGCGTGGGGTGCGGTGGCGGCCATCGCCGGGGGAACCGCGGTGACGCTGACCTGGGACCTGAAATGGGTGAAGGAAAACCTGCCGCCGCTACTCGCGCAGCGCGACGCGATCTTCCCCGCGCTGGCTGTTTCGGTTGTGGCGATGGTGGTGGTCAGCCTAGTGACGCCCAGCCCGGCGCCGGAACAACTGGCACAATTTGCCGATTGAGAGATGGCCTTCCGGGGGCAAAAAGGAGGACATTCGCTCTTTTCTCGCCTGCGGCGGAAGAATCTTGCACAAAGGAAAATCCATGTAAAATACTGAATAATATGTACTTACATCGATGCATTCGCCTTTTCTACGTGCTTCGGGATGTGGGAGGGGGGAGGGTAGGGGGGTATTAATTTTCTGGTAAACACGCTGTTTATCTTCAAGTAAACAGGAGAGAACGCCTACGACTTATTCTGACCCGGCTGGTCCGATTTTCGCTGTGAGGGCCATCACAGTTCAGGCCCAGCGTTTTCCACTTCGGCGGGAACGCGCCGAACAGGGATGGCTTGCTTCGGCATCACGTTTCGGTGGCGGGCGCCGGGGCCTAGTCGCCTGCGCCCGGCAGCGTGAAGTGAAACGCCGCTCCCTTTCCGGGGTTAGCCGTTGCCCACAGGCGGCCACCATGCGACTCCACAATGGAGCGGCTGATCGCCAGGCCCATGCCGGAGCCCTGCGGTTTGGTGGTAAAGAATGGAGTGAAGAGTTGGTCGGCCTTGCCGGCAGGCAATCCCACTCCGGTGTCGCTGACCGAGATCAGGAGGTAACCATCCTGGGCCAGTTCCGACTTAATGGTAAGTTCACCGGCAGTGTCCTTCATTGCCTCGATGCCGTTGAGCATGAGGTTGAGCAAGACCTGCTGCAGTTGCACGCGATCTGCGCTGACCCTGGGAAGCCCGGCGGCAACGTCGGTGCGCAGGGAGATTGAGTACCGAGTGGCCTCACCGCGCAGCAGGGCGATCATTTCACACAGAACTTCGTTTACATCGACCAGCCCTCGATCCGCTGGAGCACCTTTCGTGTAGAGGGACCTGAGACGGTTGATAATGTCGGCCGCACGATTGCCGTCCTGCATGATCCTTTTGGCCGCCTCCCGCGCCTCCTGCAAATCCGGTTGGTCGCGCGAGAGCCATTGCAGGCAAGTATAGGCGTTGGTGATGGCCGCGGCGATGGGCTGTTTTAGTTCGTGAGACAGGGAGGCGGCTAACTCTCCCAGCATGCTGACCCGGTTCGTATGCACGAGATCCGCCTCTATCTGACGCAGCCTCTCGCGCTCACGCTCGGCGCGTTTCCGTTCCGAGATATCGCGAATGGTGCCGGAGATCAGCATGCCCTCGCCGGTTTCCAGCGAGGCAAGGCTGATCTCCACCGGAAACTCGTGTCCATCCTTGTGCACGCCGTGCAGGTCGAGCCCAGACCCCATTGGCCGCGCGCGAGCGTCGGCCGCAAAAGCCGCGCGGTGTTGGGGGTGCTTACCGCGGAATCGCTCCGGCACCAACATTTCGATTTGTCTCCCCAGCACCTCTTCTCGCCGATAGCCAAACAGCTCCTCAAGCTGCGCATTGACCAGGACCATTTCGCCCTTACGATTCACGACCGCGATTGCATCGGGCGCCGATTCCAGCAGCTCGCGGAATTTCTGTTCGGCTTGCTTACGGACAGCGATTTCCTTGAGCAATTTCTGGTTGGCCGCCTGGTGTTGCGCCGTGCGCTCGATCACGCGCTGCTCCAACTCTGCATTCAGCCTGCGCACTTCTTCCTCGGTCTGCTTGCGCAGCACGGCGTAACGGAGGGTGCGAATGAGCAGTTGGCCGCCAAACGGCCCTTTTACAAGGTAATCCTGCGCAC
>Ga0335069_10010170_pt1 | contig 13345 bp, 13 predicted proteins | sample Lox_Sample_11_FD_206714 | JGI IMG/M metagenome (GOLD analysis project Ga0335069, IMG submission 206714) | Soil microbial communities from Loxahatchee National Wildlife Refuge, Florida, United States - Lox_Sample_1.1 | ecosystem: Environmental > Terrestrial > Soil > Wetlands | place: USA... | reverse complement strand
AAGCTTGCCGAGGAGACAGGGGTCGCCTTTCAGCTTACGAATATCCTGCGGGATGTTGCAGAGGATGCGGCGCGCAGCCGGGTATATCTGCCGCTCGAGGATCTCGCCGCGCACAATGTTTCGCTGCAGTCGCTCTTTCATCGCGCCAAGAACGTTCCGCCGACGACCAACGAGCGTGCTCTGCTGGATGAGATCGGGCGGCGAGCAGAGAACTACTTCGTATCTGCGGAGAAGCTGCTGCCATTGATCGACCGCGAGAGCCGACCGGCGCTGTGGGTTCTGGTGTCCATCTACCACGCGCTACTGAAGCGAATCCGCAACGCGGGCTATGATGTGTTCTCACAGCGGGCCAGCGTGCCGATCGCACAGAAGGTGGGAATCCTCGGTGTCGGTCTGGCGCGTGTGGCGGTAGCGCGGTTGGCCGGATGATGCCACTGAAAGCGCGCCGACACAACAAATGACAATGATCTCAGGAAGCGGCAAGGAGCCGGTTGCTACAGTCATCGAAGAATCCGGGAAGCGTGCAACGCTCAGTGACCGTGATCGGTGGGGGCGTCGCCGGCATGAGCGCAGCATGTGCGCTAGCCGAGGCGGGGTTTCGCGTTCAGCTTGTGGAACGTCGCGGCTATCTTGGCGGGAGAGCCTCATCCTATCTCCATCCCGGCGTCGGCGAAGTGATCGACAACTGTCAGCATGTTCTCTTTGGCTGCTGCACCAATCTCATCGGGTTCTACCGCCGTATCGGAGTTGCGGGCCGCATCCACTGGACCAGCGAGATGACGATGATCGAGCCGGGCGGAAGGCGCTCGGCGCTCGGTCCTTCGTGGCTGCCTGCGCCGCTGCACGGACTGCCAAAGCTGATGACGGCGCGTGCGTTTTCCATGGCTGACAAGGCTGCGCTGGCACGCGCTTTCAGCGCCATGATGAGGCCGGGCGTGATGAACGGGTCGCAGGAATCGCTGGGAGTTTGGCTCCGGCGGCACGGGCAGACGCAAGGCGCCATTGAGCGGTTCTGGAAACTCGTGATTGCGAGCGCACTGAACGCCGATCTGGACGAGATCGCTTTGCCGTACGCGGCGAAGGTGATTCGAGAGCTCTTCATGAACTCCGCTGAGGCAGGCAGCATGGGCATGAGCACCGTGCCTCTCAGCGATCTCTATGCAGAAGCCGCGCAGTATCTGGAAGAGCGTGGCTCTGCTGTGCACCTCAACACAAATGTCGAAGCCGCGGCGTGGGACGCAAACGTTGCTCGCTGGAAGATTGCCACACGCGGCGAAGCGCTTCATTCCGATTGTCTCCTGGTGGCTTTGCCGTTCGAGGCGATGCAGAAGCTGCTGCTACAACTTCCCAAGGCAGACGGCGCCGACAGGCTGGCCCGGCAGGTGGAGAGGCTAGAGCACTGGCCGATCTGCAGTGTGCACCTCTGGTTTGATCGCGAGATCACCGAACTGGATCACGCGGTGCTGCTCGATCGCGAGATTCACTGGCTCTACAACAAGAGCCGTCTGCAACCGTGGCGCGGGCTGCGCGGCAGCTACGTTGAACTGGTGATCAGCGCATCGCGCAGCTTCGCCGCAAAGGGTCGAGAAGAGGCGATCGAGCAGGCGGTGAGCGAACTGGGCGAGTTCTTTCCCGAGGTGCGCAACGCCCGGCTCGAGAAGGCGGCGCTGATCAAGGAAGTGCGCGCGACGTTTGGAGTGCCCCCCGGTATCGATGGCCTGAGGCCGCAGGCGATGGGACCCTGGCCGCAATCATTCTTGGCAGGCGACTGGGCTGCGACAGGCTGGCCATCGACGATGGAGAGCGCGGCGCGATCCGGGCATTTGGCGGCTGAGGCACTGTGCAATGCGGCCGGCGAGCGCCGCACATGGCTGGAGCCGGATCTGAGGCCAAAGGGAATCATGAGGCTGCTTGGCAGTCGAACGTAGTTTTTGACAGATCCTTGTCCTCCTGGCAGGCCAATTCAAGAGACGATTCCGAAGGTCAAGAGTTGAAGGCTGATAGCTGGTGGCTAACAGCTAAGACTGCGGTTCAGTGCGCCAGGAAGTACACGCCGATGCAGACGAGAACGGCGGCGGTCCAGCGGCGGCGGTCGACGTGCTCGTTGAGAAAGAAATGCGCGGCGATTGCGTTGGTCACCAGCGTCAACGAAGCCGATGCGGGCGCGACGAGTCCCAGATTCAAGTGATTCAGGGCGAAGAGCAGCGCGAAAAAAGCCAGCGCGAGAAAAGCAACGCCTGCATAGAAGCGCGGACAAGTGACGACGGCGAGGATGGCGCCTGTCATTCCGGAGCGGGCTCGAATCTCGTCCAGATCGCCGATGGACTTCATCGCAGACGCGGTGAGCACTTCGCCGGCTGTCGAGCAGAGAACCACGGCGGCGATCATACCGGTCGCGGCCCAGAAGCCGGGCTGGACGGTGGTCGAGAGCATGGTCATCGCAGTTGCTCCCCGGCGATGCTGGACGCCTGTGCCTGGGGTTGCGGGCGCTCAGTCAGGGATGGCCCGTGCGCAACGAAGCCCACACCGGCAGTAATGAGGAAAACACCGAGCCATCGTTGCCACGAGACCTCTTCGTTGAGCCAGAAGCGCGAAAGCAACTCCACAATGACATTGCCAAATGCGGTTGCAGGCAATACGTAGGTGAGGTCGGCCCAGGAAAGAGCCGTGAGATAGCTTGCGAAGAAGCCGATCAGAAGAGCAATGCCGATGGCGATCCACGGCGTGAATACGGCGGTGATGAGAGACAACGGGTGTACAAGGGAGATCGCGGGCAGGGAAGTCATACCGCGCGAGAGGCAGGAATCGCCGAGCGGTGCGGAGAGGGCGACGAATCCCAGGATCAGGTATTGGCGCGGTGTTGGACGAATATGCGACATCACAAAAAGAAGGGCGAGCGTCCACGACAGGATACGCTGCCCTTGTTTGAAATCACTGGACTGGTCTATGCGCCCGCGCCGACGGTGGCACGCGGCTCAGCCTGCTGACTGCGCGCGGCCTTGACCATCTTGTTGCGCTGCGCGCGAAGCTTGAGGAACGACTTGGCCTCGGTATAGAGCCGCGGCACGTCGCGGTTCACGATCGCCTTCCAGATCACGCGCGCTGCAGCCTTGGGCCTGAAGTAGTACTCGTCGTAGAACCGGTGGACCATTTCAAGCACGTAGTCGGTCGGCAGGCCCGGATACTCGATGTGCGCCATCTGGTGGCCGCCCTCATCGCTCATGGCCGCTGTGTTCACGATGAAGCCATTCGCCTTGGCATACTCGTAGAACTCGGTGCCGGGGTAGGCATGCGCGATCGAGACCTGGATAGTTTCGACATCAAGGCTCTTGGCGAAGTTGATCGTGTTGCGGATCGACTCCTTGGTTTCGCCCGGAAGGCCGAGGATAAAGTCCCCATGAATGGTGAGGCCGAGGTCGTGGCAGTCCTTCGCAAAGGCACGCGCGCGCTCGACCGTGGCGCCCTTCTTGATGTTCTTGAGGATCTGTGGATCGCCTGACTCGAAGCCGACGATGAGCAGGCGGCAGCCGGCTTCCTTCATTGCTTTGAGCGTCTCGCGATCGGTGGTGACGCGCGAGGTGCAGCTCCAGGTGATGCCGAGCGGCTTCAGTTTTTCGCAGAGCTCGATCGTGCGGCCCTTCTGGATATTGAAGGTGTCGTCGTCGAAGAAGAATTCCTTCACATCAGGGAAATTCTCCTTGGCCCACTTCAACTCGGCAGCCACATCATCGGTGGAGCGCTTGCGCCATGCGTGTCCGCTGAGCGTCTGCGGCCAGAGGCAGAAGGTGCACTGCGCCGGGCAGCCGCGCGTGGAGTAGAGGGCGATATAGGGGTGAAGCAGGAACGGCACGTTGTAGCGCGTCACATCCATGTCGCGCTTGTAGATCTTGGTAGCCCAGGGCATCGCGTCGAGGTCCTCGACCTGCGGGCGATCGGGATTATGGATGACCGTGCCATCCTTCTTGTAGCTGATGCCGAGGATCTCGTTGAGGGGTTTGCCCTGCGCAAACTCGACTACGGAGTAGTCAAATTCGCGGCGACAGATAAAGTCGAGCGCAGAGCACTCGTTGAGAGCCTTGTCGGGCGAAGTGGTCACGGGCGGTCCGACGAAGGCAATGCGAATCGAAGGATTCGCGGCCTTGATGGCCTCGGCCAGCCGCTGATCGCCTTCCCAGCCCACCGTCGAGGTGAAGAGAACGAGGAACTCGTAGTCCTTGCAGATCCTGATGGTCTCGTCGGCTGAGACGTGGTGCGGCGGCGCATCGAGCAGGCGCGATCCTTCAAGGAGGCCTGCGGGATAGGCGAGCCAGACGGGGTACCAGTAGGATTCAATCTCCCGTGTTGCGGGCCAGCGCGAACTCGCGCCGCCATCGAAGTTTTCAAAGGACGGGGGGTTGAGGAAGAGGGTTTTCAGAGGCATGGACATCCTTCTAATTCTAACATTCCGCCGGTTTTTCAGGCCGTCCGGGATGTATATCGTTGTGGTTACTTGGCATGCACGAGTTGCAGCCAGTCCTGCATGTGGCCGAGGGCCCGTAACAGGCCCAGGCGAGCCTTGGAGAGATCAAGTCCGGCATCCAGCGATTCATCGAGTTTTTGGATTTCGTCGATGCGCGCCAGTTGTTCGGCCTTGGGGGAGAGTTGGGGCGGCGCGCCCGGCGAGGCCCCGGCCCCGTTGCCTAACTCCAATTGTGTCAATACAGTTTGCAGCTGCGAGCTCGCAATTTGCTGCTTGAGCGATGCGATCTCCGCAAGGGTGTCGAGCTCCCGGATGCTGCTGGAAAGTTCAGCGATCTGGATGTCGCTTTGGCGCTCGGCCTGCTCTGCTTCCACCGTGGCGCGCAGGGCATCTGCGGCGGCTTCCCGGGCTTTGGCGCGACGCCCCATGTCGATGAGTGGAACGTCGATCGAAATTCCAGTGCTGAAGTTATTGGGTGGCAGAGGTTTCGCAAAGAAAGAGTTGACGTCGTTAAGGATGGTGGTACTGCGGAGGTACTCTGCGCCAAAGCTGAGCTGAGGCAGGTAGTTGATTTCCCTCTCAGCTTTAGCCGCGAGCTGTCTAGAGTGCGCGAGCAACTGGGCTGAGCGAACCCCCTCGACCGTGTGAGGGGGGAAGTCGCCATGAAATTGGGGTATTTCAGGAATGCTGGCACTGTCCGGCTTGATCGAGCCGAATGGAAGACCGGTGAGTGAGGCCAGTTGCTTCTCCACGGCCCTCTGTCGGCTCTCCAGGTGTTGGACCTTCAGTTTGATTTCAGCGGCAGTCAGGCGAGCCTGCAAGAGCTCGCTGAGGGGATCGACACCGGCCTCGGCGCGCTGCTGCTCAATCTCGACCAGGCGCGTTGCGAACTTCTCCTGGCGGGAGGCGGCTTCGAGCTCGCGGTTGACGGTATCGAGTTCGATATAGGCGTTGGAGGCTTCAAGGGCCACCTGCTCCCGAGCGTCGATTAGCCGCGAAGTGGCGGCCTGCAGTCCGAGACGCGCTGAGTCGATGAAATGCTTCTGGGGAATGCCGAAAATCAGAGACTGAACGGTGGTGGTGAAGATGGACGGTGGCTGGCCGGTGAAGCCGGTCCCGGGAAAAACCGGTAGACCGGTGCTGAACTGAACGGAGGGAATGATGACGTCTTTGCTCTCGGAGACCTGCGCATTGGCTTTTGCAACGTCGGCCTGGGCGAGCCTGACGGCGACGCTGTTGCGCTGCGCGAGATCGACCACGGTCTTGAGCGAGACCTGCGCCGACCCGACTGAAGCAGTTGCGAGCAGTGCCCCTCCCAGTAATAGAGAGGGCCATGTCGCGCGTGCTTTGAATCGAATCCTCACGTAGCCTTTCCGTTCAGAATTTGAGTGCGATCGCGGGCTTGTAGTCATGCGCGAGCTGCAACGCAGCGGTTCGTTCCTGCGATGCGCCGGACGGGTCGCCCAACTGCGACTTGAGGTGGGCAAGGCGCGTGTGGGCGACAAATGCCGGCGCTTCCTCAGATCTTGAATAGCTTGTCAGATACCTCTGGAGCATTTCCGCCGCGAGAACCAGGTTCCTTTTTCCTTGGATCAGAACCGAGGCCCCGTTGTAGAGCGCTACTCCGGCTGCTTTATCGCGGAGTGCGGCCTTGTATCCGCTTTGCACTGCAGCTTCCATTTCATCGAGGCGCTGGCGCTTGCGATAAAAGCTTGCCAGTGTCATCCAAGGAAAGGCCGGGTGGAGGCTGCTGCTGACGGCCAACTGGTATTCGCGCTCGGCGGTCCCATAGTCCTTTCGGCTTTCTGCGATGCGGCCGCGCAGTTGGTGCCCACCCTCCGCCTCGACCTTGTCGAACATGGGCAGCAACCCCTCGGCCTTGTCGTTGCCACCGCCAACCACGCTGGGAGCGGAGGTGTAAAACTCCCCGAGGTCGGTCAGCGCATCGACGTTGCGCGGATTGAGATTGACGGCCTGCTCAAATTCGGCCCGAGCCCTCTTTGCAAGCGAAAAGGCCGAAATGAAGGAGGCGTTTTCAGCTTTTTCGCCAAGCGCTCTGCCAAACCAAAGATGATTGTTAGAGTTCTGTCCGTCGAGGTTGACCGCCTGCTCGCACTCAGCAGCCGCCTCATCGTATCGCTCGATCATAAAATACACGCGACACCTGAGATTTCGCGCTTCCGACGAATCGGGCAGGGAATTGAGCAGCGAGAGAGCCCGATCTGCCTCCCCAGCCTGCAGGGCGCCATTCGCCTCGGAAAGCGAGGCGGCCGATGACTGCGCAGACAAATGCGCGGCCGCAACTGCCACAGCCGCGAGGAGCAGACCTGCCTCGAGTACCCTCTTCACCGCACTCTCTTGATTTCGACGCCTTCTTGAAGAGGCTGTCCGTTCGTTGTCCCCGTGGCAACCCAATCTCCGTCGTTCAAGCCGGAGACGATAGCGACCTGGGTCAGGTTGATTGCTCCAATGGTGACGGGGGTTCTCACCAACTCATCACCGTCGACCTTGAAGACGTACGACTTGCCACTCTCTGAGTGAAGGGCCTCTCGCGGAATGGTCAGAACATTGGACTGGCTCGAGGTAGTGACGGTCACGGTGACATTGGTGTCTGGAAGCAACTGGCCGCCTCCTGCGTCGTCGACGTGAATGATCACCTCGCCGACGGTTCGTGTTCCAAAGGTGATGACGGTGACAGGAACACGCTCGATGTGCCCATGCCATAGGGCGCCAGGCTTGGCGTCCCACTTGATCTCGATCTTCTGGCCGACGGCGAGCCGCCCGATTTCGGGCTCGTCGAAGTAAGCGCGCACACGTACGTGGTTCAGGTCCGCCATTTCCAGCAGCAGCTTTCCGGCCTCGGCGAACTCTGTGGCCCCTGCATTAATGCTGTATACAGTTCCCGCTACGGGCGCATGCACCGATGTCTGTGCAAGCACCTCCTCAGCGGCTCTCCGGCCCGCCTCGGCGTCGGCAAGCGCGGCCTTTGCGCGGGCAAGCTCAGTCGGCGAATAGCGGCTTTGCACGCTTTGCTCGGCTGCCTGAAGGTTTGCCTGCGCCGTCGCAAGGCGCTGCTGGGCGGCTGCGATTTCGCTCGGGGAGGCGGCGCCCGTTGCGCTGAGCTGGCTAAGTGCGGCGAGATCACGCTGGGCCTGATCACGCTCAAGCTTGTCGCGCGCCACGTCGGCCATCGCCGCCTGCCGCTGTTCGACTGTGCCGTTCTCCGTTATCGCTTCGAGTGCAGCCTGTGCCGATTTAACGGCGCTCTCGGCGCTCGCGACGCGGGCGCGGGCTTCTACGTCGTCCAGTTGAAGCAGAAGCTTCCCTTCAGGCACAACGTCGCCGGGGTGCACGTAGACCGCCTTCACAATCGCGGATATCGGACTGTGTACCTCGAAGTTGACTTCGGGTTCAACGCGTCCGTTGGTGCTGATCCGGCTCTCAAGAGATTGATGGGAGACTTGGGCGACGCGGACGGGAAGGCGGTCCCGCGTGAGGGCTCGAGCCGCGAAATACACAAGAATAAGGGCGATGACCGTTCCGAGCCATAACAAACGGCGGTCAAGCTGCTTTCTTTCCGTATGCATGCACCAACCTGAGTCAGTATATAAGACTCATTTGTAACCCTCGGGAAGCACAAATTGTTGCGTCTTCGTGTCTTTCGAGGAACTCGCAAGCCAAGTGTGCGCCGCTACGATGAGGTCAAATTGCATTGGGCAGATCGAGCTGCACGTACAATGTGACCATGGCCACTGAATTCCGCTACACCGACGAACATGCGCGAGCAGGCCTCGATTTCGACTTCCCGGCCATTGAGACCTGGGAGAACCAGTTTCCGGGCTATGAGATTGTCATAGACGACCCGGAGCTCACTTCGGTCTGCCCAAAGACAGGCCTGCCAGACTTCGGCTCCCTCACCATTCGCTATATGCCGCGCAGCCGGTGCCTCGAATTGAAATCGCTGAAGGAGTATCTCTTTAGTTATCGGAATCTGGGGATCTTTCAGGAGAATATCGTCAACCAGGTGCTTGAAGACGTTGTAAAGGCCTGCGATCCCGTATGGGCGGTGGTTCGCGGTGAGTTTCGCCCGCGCGGAGGCATTGCCACCACGGTCGAAGCACGGTGGCCGCGGCCAAACGTGTAGCAAATGCCATGGCTCCGCTGTGATATTCATTGGGCAAGAAAGTGCCTCGAGCCCAAACCTGCTTGCCTTCCTACTCGCCCACTCTCCGCGCGCGCTTCACTCCCGCCCTGGTGACGTTTCTGTTGTTGCTCGGACTGAACCTGCTCAATTACATCGACCGCTACATCCTGCCGGGCGAGCTTTCGCTGATCCAGGATGAGTTTGGCGTCACACGCCAGCAGATGGGCGCGCTGACCACGGCGATGTTTTTTGTCTACATGCTGACGGCGCCGCTGACGGGCTGGCTCGGCGACCGCTTCCCGCGCAAACCCCTGATTATCGCCGGAGCGCTGCTGTGGAGCCTCGCCACATTGACGACGGCCTGGGTTCACAGTTACTGGACGCTCTATATGCGGCACGCCGTGGTGGGCATTGGCGAAGCGACCTTCGGGATTTTCGCTCCCGCGGTGATTGCGGATTTCTATCCCGAAAGGGATCGCAACCGTATCCTGTCGATCTTCTATGTCGCGATTCCGGTCGGAGCCGCGCTTGGATACGTTGCCGGCGGGCAGATGGGGTCGATCTGGGGCTGGCGGGCGCCGTTCTTTGTCTGTGCGATTCCGGGCTTTGCAATCGCGGCGCTCTATGCATGGCTGGGCAGCGAGCCGGAGCGCGGATCAAGCGACCACATTAAGCCCACTGCCGATCGAGCGACGGTCCTGGGGCTACTTCGCAACCCCGCCTACCTCACCGCGACATTCGGGCTGGCGGAGTTGACGTTTGCCATGGGCGGGATTTCGAACTGGATGCCTGATTTCCTACATCATCCCATCGGAATGACGGTTGCACACGCAAGCCAGGTAGCTGGCGTGACAACCGTGATTGACGGGATTCTCGGCACGATTGTGGGTGGCTGGCTGGCACAGCGCTGGCTGCGCACGAACCATCGCGCCTTGTACCTGTTGTCGTTCTGGAGTGTCGCGTTGACGCTGCCATTTGGTGCGCTGCTGTTTTTTGGACCGAGCAAGTGGGCGATTCCGTCGCTGTTTGCCGCGGAGTTCTTCCTTTTCTTGAACACGGGCCCGCTCAACACGGCTATTGTTAACTCGGTTGCGGCCCCCGTTCGCGCGACAGCGGTTTCGTTCAATCTCTTCTGCATTCACTTTTTCGGCGATACATTTTCGCCGCAGATTATCGGGGCCATCTCCGACCGCACGAATCACCGTATCGGCCTGGGTTCGACGCTGATCTTTCTCGTGTTCTCGTGCATCATTCTGCTGACTGGCTCACGCTACGCGCCGCCGTTGAACGATACTCCTGCGGCCAGGAGTGAATCTGGAGCCGCAGAGGCACAGGTAAGCGAGTCATAAACGCTGGTACTAGTTGCACAAATCAGGTTTGAAGGGGCACGGCTTCACGAGCGCCGCAAAAGCTGCTAGCCCCTGAGAGCGGGTCCTTCGTAGCTCTGAATGATTCATGCAACCAGTTCTAGTTCTTTGGCAAGGTTTCCTGGTCGCGCGTGTTCATGAAGCCGCGGTGGCCGCCCTGCTGACGCAGATTCGGGTCGCTGACGGGCGGCTTGCTCGTTTCGCCGTTGAATCCGCGAAGGAGCTCTGGATTTGCCCTGAATTTTGGCGGGCCGCCATTGAACTGGCGCGCGTGGCTAAGCATCATTCCGCTGCGGCCGTGCATGGGCTGCACGATGCCCCGCACATGCACATCGGTGTCGCGGTATTTACGAAGCTCGCCAACCTCGGTGCGATCACTGTTGAGACTGACGATCGTGAAGCGGCATTTCTCGTCGGGTGTGCCGGGCGGGCAGACGTCCAGGAAGCGCGTGCCATCCGTCAGTTCAACGACGTCGTAAACATGCGCGACGATGCAGACATCCTTGTTGAGCAGTCTGGCCGCTTCGTCGGGCGTGATGCACTGTTTGGGCTGCGCTGAGAAGCCCATCACCCTCGCACACGCGATCATCACCACGAGCCATCCGAGCTGGCTCCGCATCATCAGCCTTTCCGGGGAATTGGAGACACGCTAACGCACCGCGGCGCGGAAGAAAAGTTCAGCGATCACACCTGTGAATGCCGAACAGGCTCAGCGCGCTTCGACAAGTTCTTCGCTCTTTGCGCTCTGGCCGTAGTGGCTCTCCACGTACCTGTCGAGAATCTGCTTGAATTCGGCAACAATCGTGTCTCCGCGCAGGGTCGTGTAGAGCTTGCCATCCACGTATACGGGAGCTTTGGGTTCCTCGAAGGTGCCCGGGAGACTGATGCCGAGGTTCGCGTGCTTTGACTCGCCGGGGCCGTTGACCACGCAACCCATGACTGCGAGCTTGAGTTCCTCGACACCCGGGTACTTCTTGCGCCATTCGGGCATGGAGGTCCGCAGGTAGTTCTGAATCTGCTCAGCGAGCTCTTGGAAGTAGGTGCTGGTGGTGCGGCCGCAGCCGGGGCAACTGGTCACCTGCGGCATGAAGCTGCGAATCGAGAGTGACTGCAGTATCTGTTGCGCCGCGAGGACCTCTTCCGTGCGATCGCCGCCGGGCTTGGGCGTGAGGCTCACGCGGATCGTGTCGCCGATCCCGGCGAGAAGAAGTGGCGCGAGACCAGCCGTCGAAGCGATGAGCCCCTTCGATCCCATGCCGGCTTCGGTCAATCCGAGATGCAGCGGATAGGTGCACCGCGCGGCAAGGTTCGTATAGACGTCGATCAGGTCGCGAACGCCGCTCACCTTGGCGGAGAGGATGATCTGGTCGGGACGCAGGCCATAGCGCTCGGCTGCCTTTGCGGAATCGAGCGCGCTTACAACCATTGCTTCCATCATGACGTCGCGAGCGGGTTTCGGCTCCGCGAGCTTGTTGTTTTCGTCCATCATGCGGGTCAGCAGAGCCTGATCGAGCGAGCCCCAGTTGACGCCGATGCGTACCGGCTTCTGGTTCTCGACGGCGCACTCCACCATGGTGCGGAAGTTGTCGTCGTCTTTGCGGCCGATCGAAACATTGCCGGGATTGATGCGGTATTTTGCCAGGGCCTTCGCGGTGGCGGGGTACTTCTTGAGGAGGAGGTGGCCGTTGTAGTGGAAGTCGCCCACAATCGGGACCCGGATGCCGCGCTTGTCGAGGCCTTCCACGATTGCCGGAACCGCTGCGGCCGCCTCTTCGTTGTTGACCGTGACCCGGACGATCTCGGAGCCAGCCATCGCCAACGCCGCCACCTGCTCGATGGTGGATGCCGCGTCGGCCGTGTCGGTGTTGGTCATCGACTGCACGACGACCGGCACCTCCCAACCCACACGAACGTGGCCAATCTTGACAGTAGGTGTCTTTCTGCGTTGGATATCTGGCATGGTGACCTCTCCCTCAGTTTACCTGTTCCGCAGGAAATCATCAGTTTCCGGCCCCAAGGGACCGGGTCGGCAGGATTAGCGCCGAAAAGACGCAAACGGGTACAATGAATCCATGTCGTCCCGTCGTAAACTCCGCAGTTTTTTGAAGGTAGCGGGCGTACTGCTCCTTGCTGGCCTTTCGCTCTCCGCCCAGGACACCAAGCACCGCGGGCGCAAGTACAAGGCGCCGCCGCCGACCTCAAAGATCGAAGTAACGATCCTTCGCGATTCCGATGGGAAGCCCGTCGAGAATGCGTCGGTGATCTTCCACATGGTTGGCGACACCGGAACTGAAGACCAACGAAGATGGCAAGACCATGATTGACGTGCTCCCGATCGGTTCCAAGCTGCGAATCCAGGTGATTGCCAAGGGATTTCAGACCTACGGCGCGGACTTCGACAACGACAAGTCGGAGATCGATCTGGGAATCAGGCTGAAACGGCCGGGTGAGCAGTATTCCATCTATAAGAGTCACGACGACCCCAAAGAGAAACCCGTGCCGATGAGCAAGGAATCGGGATCGGCCGACACGGATAAGGACAAGCGGGCCGACTCTGAGCCGCAAGCCGGGGCTCAGCCCAGCGCTTCGCAACCGCAGCCGCAGTAGAGGCGACGCGGACTTCGATCGGACGCTTCGGCAACCTTCGGATGACTAACCAGGCACTGAGTGGCAAGTCGGCATTCGTTACCGGAGGCGCTAGGCGCATCGGGCGCGAGATTGCCCTGACCCTGGCGCGTGCCGGAGCGGACATCACGATCACATATCACTCCTCCAGGGCAGAGGCAGACAAAACCGCAAAGGCCATCGAAGACCTGGGATGCCGTGTGCTCGCGGTGGAGTGCGATGTGCGCCTCGAAGCGTCAGTTTGCGACGCCATGGATGCGTCAATTGCGTTTCATAAGCGTCTCGATGTGCTGGTCAACAACGCAGCAGTTTTCGACGCGGGCAAACTCGATGACATCAGCTTGGAGCAGTGGGACGCCGTCTTTGCCACCAACACGCGCGGGCCGTTTCTGACAGCGCGCATAGCATTGCCACACTTGAGAGCCGCTCAAGGGCGAATCATCAACATCGGTTCGCTCGGCGGACTGCGAGCCTGGTCAGGACATGCACACTACTGCGCATCAAAGGCCGCGTTGCACATGTTGACGCTGGCGATGGCCAAGGCCTTTGCTCCTGAGATTGCAGTGAACTGCGTCGCGCCCGGATGGATTGAGATGGAGGGCGACGAGCGCGACGTTGCCGAACGCTTTGCCCAGAAGACCCCGCTCAGGAGGAACGGAACAGCAGCTGAAGTGGCACAGGCGGTGCTCTTCTTTGCCGCGGGGCCGGGCTTTGTGACTGGGCAGGTCCTGACTGTTGATGGCGGGCTCG
>Ga0335069_10010169_pt1 | contig 13345 bp, 5 predicted proteins | sample Lox_Sample_11_FD_206714 | JGI IMG/M metagenome (GOLD analysis project Ga0335069, IMG submission 206714) | Soil microbial communities from Loxahatchee National Wildlife Refuge, Florida, United States - Lox_Sample_1.1 | ecosystem: Environmental > Terrestrial > Soil > Wetlands | place: USA: Florida... | reverse complement strand
GGGCATCGCCCACACGTACATGGCAGCCGAACAGCTCGAGAAGACCGCGAAGAAACACGGTCACGCGATCAAGGTGGAAACGCAGGGCTCCATGGGGATCGAGAACGAGCTGACGCAGGAGGAGATCGACGCCGCCGAGGTGGCCATATTCGCTGTCGGCATCCCGGTACGGAACATCGAGCGCTTCGCGAAGATCAGGGTCGTGGAGATATCCGTGCAGGACGCGATCAAGAATCCCGAGAGCGTCTTCGCGAAGCTCGCCTGATCCGGCGCCCCGCCGATGGCACAGGAGATTCCCTTCGTCTTTCCCCTGAAGAACGGGATGCACGCCCGCCCCGCGAGCCGCTTCCAGGAGGCCGCGGGAGCGTACCGTTCCAGCATCACGTTCGTCAACACGCAGACCGGAACGCGCGCCAACGGGAAGAGCACGCTGTCGCTCGTCGCCTCCGTCACACGGGCGGGCGACCCCTGCACGCTGATCATCGAAGGGGAGGACGAGCAGGAGGCCTCCCGCGGCATGCAGCGGTTTCTCGCGGATGAATTCCCCGGCTGCGACGAGGATCTTGTGATGCCGGAAGAGCCCGCCGGCCGGCGTCCGCTCCCCCGTGCGCTGCGCGGCGGTGCGGCGCGCGTTGAGCGGGGAATCGGTGCGAGCGGCGGGATTGCGCGGGCGCCGGCGGTTCTCCTCAGCAGGGTGGAGCCCGCACCCCCGCCGGCGGGATGGCCGAAGGGGACAGACGAAGAGGAAGTGGCGCGCTTCCGGGCCGGTGTGCACCAGTTTGAGGCCGCGCTCCGTGCGCGGATTGCCGGCGCTCCCCGCGGCGTCGAGCAGGACATACTGAAGGCTCATCTCTCGATTGCCGCAGACCCGGAATTTGCCGGGGGCGTGGAGGAGACGATCCGCACAACACACGTCCCGGCGGGCGAGGCGCTGCTGGCGACGGCCCGGCACTTTGCCGAAACGCTTTCCGCCGCGGGAAGCGTCTATATCCGCGAGCGAGTTCTCGACATCGAAGATGTCTCCGCCCGGCTCATCGCCGCGCTGTACGGGACCGCAGGCACGGGAGAGCGCGTGCAGCTCACGCGCCGCGCAGTCTGCGTGGCGGAGACCCTGGGTCCCTCCGATTTTCTCGCGCTCGACAGGAGGCACGTCAGTGGACTGGTGCTTGCACGCGGAGGGGTGACGTCGCACACCGCGATACTTGCCCGCGCATTCGGCATCCCCTGCGTCAGCGGGATCACGGGCATACACCGCTCCGTCCGCCCCTCCGAAGACCTGATCGTGGACGGCGACCGCGGTCTGGTCATACTCTCACCGGCTGAAGGCGTCGGGAAGTTCTATGAGCGGGAGGAGAGGAAGCTCTCGGCCATCCGGCAGAGCCTCGCCCGGCAGGCGGGCCTGCCCGGCGTGTCTGCCGACGGAAGAACGCTCGAGGTTGCTGCAAATGCCGCATCGGTGGAAGAAGTCAGCGCCGCGTTTGCCGGAGGGGCGGAAGGGATCGGCCTGTTCCGGACCGAGATGCTGTTCATGGGGAGGGAGGTGCCCCCCGGCGAGGAGGAGCAGTACGCCATCTACGCGGAAGCCGCCCGCAGCGCTTCCGGCAGGCCCGTAATCATCCGGACGCTCGATATCGGAGGCGACAAGCCGGTGCCCTCCCTCCGCATCCCCCCCGAGGAGAATCCGTTCCTCGGGTACAGGGCGATACGGCTGTACGCGGACCACCCCGCGCTCATCAACGCGCAGCTGCGCGCCATTCTCCGTGCGTCCGCCCACGGGAACCTGAAGATCATGTTCCCGATGGTCTGCGCGCTGCATGAAGTCCGCGCGATGAAAGAGCGGATCCGGGGCCTGATGGACGATCTCGAACGTGAAGGATCGGCGTTCAACCGCGCCATCGAGACCGGGATCATGGTGGAAATACCCTCCGTCGCGTTTATCCTCGATCAGCTCTGCCGCGAGGTGGACTTCTTCAGCATCGGGTCCAACGACCTGACGCAGTACTTCCTGGCGGTGGACAGGGCCAACAAAAATGTCGCGCCGCTCTACACGCCGTTCCATCCGTCATTTCTCCGGCTCCTGAAACAGATCATCGACGGCGTGCACAGGCACGGAAAGTGGATCGGGCTCTGCGGCGAGATGGGGGGGAACGCGCTCGCCGCGCCCCTGTTCCTGGGCTACGGCATCGACGAGATCAGCCTTGCCCCGTCCCTCATCGGCGCCGTGAAGAGCGTCGTCCGGCGCTGCCGCGCTGACCGGTGCGAGGCGCTCCTCTCCTCGGTGATCGCGATGGAGACGCCGGAGAGCGTTGAGAGCGCGCTGAAGGAATTTGCCGCTGCGCTCCGGGGAACCGCGCTCGTCACGGAGGAGACCGTCCGTCTTTCGTCGGGGAGCGCGACAAAGGAGGAGGCGATCCGCGAGGTTGTCGACATCCTCCATGCCGCAGGCCGCGTGGACGACCCCGACGCGGTCGAGGATGCCGTCTGGCTCAGGGAGCAGACATACCCGACGGGGATGGGGCACGGTGTCGCCATTCCCCACTGCAAGTCCCCCGGCGTCGGCGTAAACTCCATCGCGGTGCTCAGGCTGGATTCGCCCGTCGCCTGGAGCACGGGGGAGGAGGACCCGGTGCGGTTCCTCATCTTCATCGCCATCGCGGCCTCCGCGAAGGGTGACGAGCACCTGAAAATCATCGCTGGACTCGCGCGTCGCCTGGTGCATGACGATTTCCGCCAGGCTCTCCTGGAGGCGGAGGTGCCGGACACTGTTATCGATCTTCTTGAACAGAAGGAACACAGGACATGAACAGACGCTTGATGCTTCTTCTCCTCATGGCCGCGGCTTCGCTGGCCCCCGCGCAGGAACCCGACTCCGTGAAAGAGCGGCGCATGCAGTGGTTCGCCGACGCAAAGCTCGGCATATTCATCCACTGGGGAATCTACGCGGTCAACGGGATCGACGAGTCGTGGTCGTTCTACAACGGTCTGCTGACATACGAAGACTACATGAAGCAGCTGAACGGGTTCACCGCCTCACACTACGATCCGGGGGCGTGGGCCCGGCTGATCAGGGAAAGCGGCGCGCGGTATGCCGTCCTGACGGCCAAGCACCACGACGGCGTCGCGCTCTGGAACACGCGCCTGAGCGATCTGAGCGTGGTGAAAAAGACCCCGGCCGCACGCGACCTCATCGGTCCGTTCTGCGATGCGCTGCGCGCCGAAGGGCTCAAGGTGGGGCTCTACTTTTCCCATCTCGACTGGTCCCACCCCGACTATCCGCACTTCACGAGAAAAGAGGACCGGTACGAGGGAGACACCGTCCGGTGGAACCGGTTCCTCGAATTCCACAGGGGACAGATCGGGGAGCTTGCCGCGCAGTACCGTCCCGATCTCTTCTGGTTCGACGGCGACTGGGACTACAACGCCTCGGAATGGAAGGCGGCCGAAATGCGTGCGCAGATCGCGAAGTGGCTCCCCCGGACTATCGTCAACTCCCGCATCAACGGGTATGGCGACTACGACACGCCGGAGCAGGGCGTGCCCATCACGGCTCCCCGGAGCCGCTGGTGGGAGCTCTGCATGACGACGAACGACTCGTGGGGGTACCAGGGAAACGACAGGAACTACAAGTCGCCCAACCAGGTCATCAGGATACTGGTCGACTGCATCAGCATGGGGGGGAACCTGCTGCTCGACATCGGTCCGAAGGAAGACGGCACGATACCCCCGGAGCAGGTCAATATACTCCATGAACTCGGACGGTGGACGGCGAAGCACAGGGAGGCGGTGTATGGGACGCGCGCTGGCATCCCGAAGGACTACTACTACGGCCCCTCGGCGCTTTCGAAGGACCGCACGACGCTCTATCTGTTTGTCGACGGACAGCCCTCCGGCCCGATACTCATCAAGGGGCTGAAAAACAGGGTGAACCGTGCCTGGGTCGTCGGCAACGGGACGAAACTGGAGACAAAGGTCCTGATGAAGATGTACTGGAGCCAGATCCCGGGACTCGTCTACATCGACCTCCCGCGCCAGGTGCTCGATCCGCAGGTGACCGTGATCGCCGTTTTGCTCGACGGGCCTGTCGACCTCTTCACCGAGAAGGCTAACTGACAGTGACCCGTCATTGCGAGGAGCGACGAAGTCCGTTCTTTGGACCACGCCGCTCTCTGGCGTGGCAATCCCCCCGCTACTTCGCTGCGGGCGCCATGCTGATCGTCCACGCATAGCGGCAGGGCGGGTTCGCCCGTACCGTGCCGGGAATTTCCACCACGGCCCCGTCTCCCTCCGTCCTCCAGCGCAGGGGACTCTTCACGCCGAGCATTGTCACTGTCGCCCCCGGCGCGGGGCGGAGCGCGCCCAGCCGGATCTCCGCAGGCGGGCGCGTCTCGCTTGAATCGGCAACATAGATGGCATAGACGCTTCCATCCTTCCCTTCTGTGAACCGGAGTTTCCCCTCCCCGTACGGCGCGACGGCTCGCGAGCCGTAGATAGCCGCGCCGTTGACAGTCAGCCAGTCGCCCATCTCCTGCAGTCGCCCGTACGCCTCGTCCGCCCACGTGCCGTCCGGGCCGGGGCCGATATTCAGCAGGAGGTTCCCTCCTTTTGAGACGATGTCGACGAGCATGCCCACGAGTTCCCTGCCGCTCTTGTACGTGTCGTTGAACGTGAACGACCAGCTCCCCGTCGACGTGATGCACGATTCCCACGGGTACGGAAGCGCTTCGCGGGGCACAACGTTTTCCGGCGTCAGGTAGTCCTGGTATTTTCCCGGCACGGCGCGGTCGACGACGATCAGTCCCGGCTGGTGGGTCCTCGCCTCGCGCACGAGGCCCGGCATGTCGATGTCCTGGCTCTGCACGTGCATGAACGTGTAGTCGGGCGCCGTGACGTATTTCATCACTTCATCGTGCGTCAGCGGCTGCACCCAGCCCCCGTCGAGCCACAGGATGTCGATGTGTCCGTACCCCGTCATCAGCTCGCCGATCTGGGCGTGTGTGTAGTCCACGAACTTCCTCCAGCGGTCGGGGTGCTTTCCGATGTCGTAGTTGACGTTCCTGTCGGGGGTGGGGAAATAGCGCCACCAGTAGTACTCGCTGTGCCAGTCGGGCTTCGAGAAGTAGATTCCGGTCCAGAGGCCTTCTCTCCTGAAGGCGCTCAGGATCTCCTTCAGGACGTCCGCCTTCGGGCTGGAGGAAAACGGCGTGCCGCGATCGGTGATCCTGTAGTCCGTGGTCTTCGTGTCGAACATGCAGAAACCGTCGTGATGCTTTGCCATCGCAACTACGTACCTGATGCCCGCCTGCCGCGCGGCCTTCGCCCAGCGGGCCGGGTCGAACCTGACCGGGTTGAACGTGGACTTCAGGTTCTCGTAGTTCTTCCTGTATGTCTCGTAGTCCTCCCCCTTCCGGCGGCACCATGGTTCGTCTTCGCCGCAGAGCGACCACGATTCTACGACGCCCCACTGGCTGTACGGTCCCCACGTCATCATGAGTCCCAGCTTCAGATCCTGCCACGCGGAGATCTTCTTCACGACGAGCGTGTCGGTTTCCGGAACGTACGCGCCGGGCTCCTGTCCCCTGCCCGGCAGGGACATGCACAGGAAAAGCAGAGATATCGGAATGAATCGTCGCTTCACGGTAAGTCTCCTCCTATTCGATCGTGTACCAGGTGCGGCCCTGCGGTTGCACCGTGACCGTGATCTCAGTCCGGCCGTATGCATCCAGCGCAAACGTCCGGGCGTCCCCGGCTTCCCGGCGTATCCGGGCGCTCCCTGTGAGCCCCGTGTAGTAGAGGGGAACAGTGAGTGTCTCCGTCACCGGGCGGGTGAGAGGATTGTAGATCATCAGCAGTCCCTTTTCCGGGAGCGCGGGGTTCACATGGAGCATGCAGTCCAGCGTCCGCCCGTCGGGCCGGTGCATGTGTATGATGTCGGAATTGAGTATCTCCCTGTGCGCCTTGTACCAGTCGGTCCATTGCCTGACCGCCGCGCGCGTGGTCTCCGCGTCGTACAACCGGAACCCCCGGTAGCATGCCTGCACGCCCGAGCCGAAATTCTGGGCCATGTGCGCCTGGTAGGCGTCCAGATGGTCCGCAAGCGGCTCCAGCGTGGCGGCGGCACCCCCGCCCTGGTATTCCACCAGGGGCACGAACGTCCATCCCATCGACGGTGTCTTGTACCACGTGCCGTCGAAAATGTTCTGCCTCCCGAGCAGTATCTGCCGGTCGCGCGGGAGCGACCAGTTTGTCTCCCTGTATCCGATCGCGGTCTTGTTCGATCCGCTGAGGAAATACCAGTCGGGCACGTTCAGGTAGATGTCCCGCCCCCGGCACCATTTGTAGAAATCCGTGACCGTCTTCCACTGCCTCCACTGCGAGTCGTCTCTTCCCCTGTGCCCCGGGTGCGACGCCGAGGCGCAAATGTCCCCCGGGTACGAGCCGTCGTGCTCGAGTATGTCAAAACCCGTCCGTTCGATGAACGCCCGGAGATTCCTGAAATAGGCGATCCCCCAGCGGCTCCCCAGGCATGGGGAATCCCCGAAGAGCGCTCCCCCGGTGTGTCCGGTGGCGGGGTTGATGACGTCGTCCGCCGGGCTGATGTGCCGGCTCGCAAGGAGCGAGTAGCCCCCCAGCTCGATCCCCCGCGAGTGTGCATAGTCCGCGAGCGCCTTCATCCGGGCGATCGTTGAGTCGTCGTCCGTCTCCATGTTCACGCCGCTCCCGAAGCTGAGGATGATCATCTCGAACCCGGCCTCGACGCACTGGTCGACGGCTCTTCTGACGATGTCCGGCTCGATCGATGTCAGGTGCAGGAAAATCGGGTTCTCCATTGCCCACGGGGCAACCACCCTGTACATCCTCCGGAGCTCGAGCGACCGCCGCTCCTGCTCGCTGGAATCATAGAACAGCTCGAACGTCCTGAACGACGTGAACGTCTCACCCGCCGCGACGTCGACATCAGGCCCGAGCGGCGGCCTGCACTCGAGGAGACACGGGGTCCCCAGCTCGTAATGCACCTGCGAAGTGAACGAGGAGTCGGTCGTCCAGTAGGCCGTTTTGTTCGCCTGCGCGACCGTCATACCGAAGAACGCGTAATCGCTCTCGACGTGTATGTTGTACCTGTCCCATATGCCGGGAGCGTCGAGGGACCAGTGAGGCTCGACGAGCGCGAGCATCTCGCTCGTGAATGCGTTGAGCCGGAAGGGGACAGTGCCGCCGTTGTGCACCTCGATCCACTTGCAGACGAGCGGTATGCCGTCATACATTTCGTAGTGAACTGCCACGTCGATCCCCGCGAGCGCGGGGGAAGCGTGACGGAACCTGAGCGTGAGCGACTTCCCGGGCGGGGGCCAGGGAGCATCCGGGCCCCACCGCTTCTTCCTGTACGGAAACGGCGCCGCTGTCGGACCGCTCTCATAGCCGGCGAACTGGAACGCCGCCGTGTCGCTCTTCAGTGCATCGAGCCAGCTCTCGAGAAGATACCCCTGCTCGACCTGCCCGGACAGCCCTCCCACGGCGACGGTCTTCCCGTTGATCCGGAGCAGCGCCTCGGGTCTCACCGCCCGCACGTATTCCTCTCCCGTGACGAGGTTCCGAATGTCGACAGTTGCCGCATTGGGCTTCAGCCGGAGTGCCCTGCTGAGAAGTCCGTTCTGCATCCGGATGGCCTTTCCGGAGTCTTCCGAGACGAGGGAAGCCCTGTATGTGCCGGGGGCTATCAGCCAGTCGGGGCATTGCGGCGGGACTCCCGTGACCTGCGCCGGGGCATTCGGCGCACACAAACATGCCGAGACGAGAAGCAATACTGCATCAGCGATACGCATGGCGATGCCGCAAAGTGTGAGGTGTGATGCGAACGTAGCGATTTCGTAGTGTACTGTCAACGACAAAAGCCTGTCCCTTCGCTGGACTTTTCGCGGCGTATTCGCTATCATCACACCGGTCTCGCTCGAATCTCGCAGCCGTTCCGGATTCCATGCCCGATTCTGTGTCCCGGATTGTTGTGCGCTCAATCAGCCGGGATCGGGCATTGTCGGCGGGACGCCCCCCGGCGTGGCGCTCGTCCGCCTTGCACGCCCGGAACACTGAACGCTCACTCCTGCCCTGGCGGCACATGAACGCTGTATCACGAGTTGTTGCGCGGGGCGCACTGCTTGCGGCCGTTGCCGGGACTGCGGCGTTCGCCCAGAGAACAGCGACAGTTTCGGGCACGACCAGGGATGCGCAAACCGGCGAAGCGCTGCCGGGCGCCAATATCGTTCTGGTCGGCACCGGGTTTGGAGCTGTGTCCGACGCGGCGGGGAGGTACATCGTGCGAAGCGTCGCTGCCGGGTCGTACACGGTCCGCGTGACCTACATCGGATACAGGACTGCCGTCAGCCCGCTTTCACTGGAGGAGGGTGCGGACATTCGAAAGGATTTCGCGCTCACGCCGGTTACGCTTGAGGGGGAGACGGTGGTTGTCACGGCCCAGGCTGCTGGTCAGAATGAGGCGATCAACCAGCAGCTCTCGGCCATGCCGGTCATGAACGTGGTCTCCGCGGCCAGGATCCAGGAGCTCCCGGACGCGAACGCGGCCGAATCCGTCGGCAGGCTGCCCGGGGTCTCGCTCATCAGGACGGGAGGAGAGGGGTCGAAGGTGGTGATCCGGGGACTGTCGCCGCAGTACAACCAGATCACGGTTGAAGGGGTCGAGCTGGCGAGCAACGTGAATTCCGCCAATAACATCGTGTCAGGGGACGCGAATCAAAGCGAAACCACCGCCAGTCTCCTGGGGGACAGAGGGATGGACCTCAGCATGATTTCGTCGAGCATGCTGGGGGGCATTGAAGTCATCAAAGCCATAACTCCCGACATGGATGCCGCGGTGATGGGCGGGGTCGTCAATTTCGGCATGAGGAAAGCGGCAAAAGGCGCTGCCGCCGGGGGGGGGCCGGAATCGTGGCTCCCCAGGTTCGACGCGCTCTCGCAGGGGGGATACAACGATCTCAAGAAAACGTACCGCGACTACAAGTTCGTCGGCTCGGCGGAAAGGCGCTTCTGGGACGACCGGTTGGGCGTCTTCGTACAGGCGACGGCCGAACGGCGCAACCTGAGCGACAACGAGCTGGGGGTCGACTACACGCTCAACGATAAGGACCACGGGGATGCCGGCATCCCTGATCTCACCCGGCTCAGCATGGCGGATGTCGTCCGGACGCGGGAACGGCTCGGCGGCACGGTCGTCCTGGACTACCAGCACCCGACGGGCGAAGTCGGCCTGATGAACACCGCGAGCTGGAGCACGACCCGGGCGCTCCGCAATGAGGAGGCGATGCGCTGGCTCCAGAACGACATCACGTTCACGGCGGACGAGACGGACAACAGGCTCGCCCTGATCAGCAATATTCTCAGCGTCAAACAGGATATCTCCTTCCTGCACATCGATCTCAGGGCATCCCACAACTACTCCGAGAGCAACGACCCGGAAGACCTGGATTTCAGCTTCTGGCAGCAGAGGGACGCCGGCTTTCAAAACCTGGGTGACATCTCCAAGCTTGCCCCGGCGACACTTGCACGGCTGGCGACGCCGAATCCCCTCGAGTCGGTCTTCTCTTCCATCAGCATCTCGAGTGTCCTCACGAGGGAACGGACCTGGAGCGGATCGCTGGATGTCGAGTCCCCGCTTCCCCTTCCCGGCTCCCTCGCCGCGAAACTGAAAGTGGGGGGCGCGATGCAGTACCGGACCCGGTCATACGACAACAACGTCGAGAGCGGCGGCAACTGGTGGTTGGGAGGAGTCGCCCCCCTCCTGGTTCTTTATCCTTCGTACGCGCTTCCCGGCACCAATCTGATGGGCATGCCGGCGTTTGTCGACGGCAGCTACGCGCCGGGGAGTTTTCTCGGCGGCGAATACCCGCTGCCGTACGAGGTCAAGACGGGGCCCATGCACCAGGTGCTGGACTTCTTCCAGCGCTCCATGTCGCCGGACAACGGCTACACGGCGAACAAGCTCGAGTCGGTCTTCAACAACTATTCGGGCAACGAGATGAAAACCGCCGGCTTCGCCATGCTCACGGTGAACGTGGGCGACGACATCACGATTCTCCCCGGCGTCCGCTACCAGAATCTCACGACCACCTACACGGCGATGCGGGGGCGCGCAGTGCCCGGCGGGATCCAGGGAAACGACACCACGGTGACGCAACGGCACGGGTATTTCCTGCCGATGGCGCACGTCAGGTACCAACCGCTGGAGTGGCTTCAGGTCCATGCCGCGTACACGAACACGCTCAACTATCCCGACTACAGCACCATTACCCCCCGCTACTACGTCGGGCAGGCGGCCATTTACTACAACAACTTCAGACTGAAGCCCGCCCGGTCCGAGAATATGGACCTTGTGCTCTCGATCCATTCGAACGAGATCGGACTGCTGACGGTCGACGGCTTCAGGAAGCGGATCACGGATCTCATTTTCTTTTCGCGGGAGTACCTGACCGATTTCAGCGCATACCCGGACCTGCCGAGACTTTCGGGCCAGATTTACGAATTTGACACCTACATCAACAACCCGATCCCCGTCACCGTGACCGGCATCGAGACCGAATGGCAGACGAATCTCTGGTACCTGCCCGACCCCTTCTCCGGCCTTGTCTTCAACGTGAATTACACGCATATTTTCTCCCAGGCAACCTACCCGCGAAGCGTGGTGAACACGACCTATGCGGAGGACGGCTCGGTGACAAGCACCGTCGTGGATGCTCCGTACACGACGCGCCTGCTCGATCAGCCCGACGATATCGTCAACCTCTCGGTCGGGTACGACTACCGCGGGTTCTCCGCGCGCCTCTCCATGCTCGCTGTGGACAATATCTTCAAGCGGCCCGATTTCTGGATGCAAAACCGGGTGATCTCCGCCAGGATGACGCGCTGGGACGTTGCCCTGAAGCAGGATCTGCCGTGGTTCGGCATCCAGCTTTTCCTGTTTCTCAACAACATCACGGGCACGCGGGAAGTCGACGTCAACGAGCGAACCCTGTTTCCCGCCAGCGAGCAGGCGTACGCCATGACGGCGGACCTGGGATTGCGCGTCAGGTTCTGATCGGCGGTGGTCCGTCCGGGCGACACCCGGCCTTTTCCCAAATTCCAACAGTCAGGAAAACCTCCCTATGAAACAGCTTCGTGTCATCGTGTTGACGCTCGCGATGCTTTGCGCCCTCCACGCGGTCTCCGGGGCCGTCGGCCGCACATCCCTGCCGCAGGGCCAGCGCACCCCGGCGCTCAGGGGATACGTCAGGAACATCGCCGGCGAGCAGATTGAATACAATTGCTTCAACCCCCTTGCCACCACCGCGCTCCTCACGCGGTGCACGACGGGAGAAATGGCCATCGAGTGGGAGACGGAGAGGATCCCGTCGGACGCCGCGGGGGAGACCGTCTCGTTCGTGTGGGTCGTGAGCTATTCGACAATGACCAGCTCGGGGGACAGGAATTTCGATCTCTCCATCAACGGGAAAAAGGCGTTCACGATCCACACGGTCAAGGGGCAGAACCCGAAGGAGTGGCGGCTGAAATCGGCGGACGGCTCGGAGCTGGCGTTCACGTTCGTCGCCGAGGACCTCGCGCGGGATGCCAACGGGTACATGACGCTCACGGTGCCCCTCGGGCTGTACAGGAAGGGGGAGCCCCTCCGCCTGCGCGTCGTCGGCGAGAAGGCGAACTCGAGCGACTGGTACATGACGTTCATGTACGACATGAGGGGGAAGAGCGTTGAGGTCCTCCCCCTCCCGTTCCTTGAGGGGCAGGCCGGGAATCTCCGTCAGACGCTCTGCGTCGCCGTGACGTACCTCGAGGAAAAGGGGAACGCCCGCATCGCGGTGGACGGGGGAGCGGAGGAATCGAAATCCCTGAAGCGCGGAGCGAACATCTTCATGTTCCCGGTGCCGGCCGTGCGCGCTCCCAGGGAGGTCCCCGTGCGCGTTGCGGTGGACGGCGCCCCCGGCGAGCCGTACAGCGCATGGCTGAAGCCTGTCATGCCGCGGACGATCTACCTCCTCCCGCATGCCCACAACGACATCGGATACACGAACATCCAGACGGAAGTCCTGAAGCGGCACATTCAGAACATCTATGACGCGCTCGCTCTGATACGGAAGACCGCGTCCTACCCCCCCGAGGCGCGGTTCAAGTGGAACATCGAGGTTATCTGGGCCGTGGAGACGTTCATGAAGGAGGCAACGGAGACCGACCGGCAGGAATTCCTGCGCGCGCTGAAGGACGGGAGCATCTGTATGGAGGCTCTGTACGCCAATGTCCTGACGGGCATCATGCGGCCGGAGGACTTCTACCGTGCAACGGAGTACGCGCGTTCGTTTCGCGCGACGTACAATGTCCCGATCAACACGGCGATGATATCCGATGTCCCGGGGATGACATGGAACATGGTCCCCACGCTCGCACAGGCGGGCGTCAGGTATTTTTCCGCGGGACCCAACGGGCAGTACACCGGAGGCGACCGGACGGGCCACACGAATGCCGCCTGGTCCGACAGGCCGTTTTACTGGACGTCGCAATCGGGCACAGAGAAGATACTGTACTGGATGGCCGGATACGGGTACGGCTCGTTCCTCACCGGGCCCCGCGATCCGGGCCAGATGAGATTCCTCCGCGGACTTGCCCGGTACTTCGACTATCTCGACGGGATCGGCTACCCGTACGACATGGTACAGATGCGGCACACGTTCAACGGCGACAACGGGACGGTCGATCCCGGGCTTCCGGACTATGTCAGGAACTGGAACGAGACGCACGTCTCGCCCAAGCTCGCCATTGCGACGACGGAGGAGCTGTTTTCGAAGTTCGAAAAGAAATACGGCACCGGTCTTCCCTCGTTCACGGGGGATTTCACGCCGTACTGGGAGGACGGGGCCGCCTCGACGGCGTACGAGCTGGGTGTGAACCGCGCGAGCGCCGAGCGGCTCGTGCAGGCGGAGGCGCTCTACACGATGGTCGCCCCGGCGAAGTACGATCCGTCGGGATTCTCCGAAGCCTGGAAAAACGTGGTGTTGTTCGACGAGCATACGTGGGGCGCGTTCAACAGCACGAGCGATCCTGACAGCTCGTTTGTGATCAGGCAGTGGGAGATCAAGCAGCGCTTCGCCCTGGATGCAGGCAGCCAGTCGCATGAGCTGCTCGCGCGGGTGGCACCGGTCGCGGCGGGCTCCGGCACGTTCGACGTCATGAATACCAGCTCGTGGGAACGGACGGATCTCGTCGTCCTCTCCCGCGACGCGAGCGCCGCCGGCGACGTTGTCCGGGACGAGGCGGGGACGGAGGTCCCCAGCCAGCGGCTCACGACCGGGGAGCT
>Ga0335069_10010168_pt1 | contig 13346 bp, 7 predicted proteins | sample Lox_Sample_11_FD_206714 | JGI IMG/M metagenome (GOLD analysis project Ga0335069, IMG submission 206714) | Soil microbial communities from Loxahatchee National Wildlife Refuge, Florida, United States - Lox_Sample_1.1 | ecosystem: Environmental > Terrestrial > Soil > Wetlands | place: USA: Florida... | reverse complement strand
CTTGGACACCAGATGCTGCAACGACGGAAACGCGTGAACGCTGGCGAATTCGTCGACACGGACCGTTCCCGTGCGGCAGACGCGGCCAAGATCGTTGCGCTCGAGGTCGACGATCATAACATGCTCGGCCTGTTCCTTCGGGTTGACCTGGAGTTCGGCGGCCAAGGCGCGATCGGGCCCGGCAACCGTACTCCGTGGCCGGGTGCCTTTGATGGGGAACGTCGCAATCGCGTCGTTCTCCACCCGCAGGAAGCACTCCGGTGAGTTTGATACCAGCGCGAAGTCACCGGCGTCGATGTACGCTGCAAAGGGCATCGGGTGCTGCCGCTGCAAGGCGACGAATAAGGCGACCGGCGCGGGCGGGTCCGCAACCGAGAAGCGCTGCGCGAGGTTGACCTGATAGACGTCGCCGGCCGCAATGTAGTCGAGTATCGACCGCACCGTCGCCTGGTAGGTCACCCGACTGGTCTCGGCGCAGACGCGCGCTGCGTGAGACACGTGGCCATTTGGTGCAGGCTGTAAGGCTCGCGTCCGAAGATGGGTGGCAATCTCGCGTAACTCCGCCGCGGAGTGCTGAGCCGATGCAAGTCGATAGCGCCGGTCGCCGTACGAGTAGGACAGGAACCAGTCGTAGGCGGCGGCGTGCAGCACCGGCAGGTCGAGGTCGTCACGTGCCCGCCTCGGCACACGTTCCACCCAGCGCCGCACATCGTAACTCAGTGCGGCGATTACGCCGCCGCCGAAGGGCTCCGCTTCATGGGCGCGGCTTTGGGCCTCGGAACAGAAGCGCTCCAGTAATTCGAATGGATGTCCCCGCCATACGTACGTGCGCCCGTCGTTCATCGCGGCATCGCCGGTTGTCGTCACGCGCAAGGTCGCGCGTGGCCGAAAACCGATAAGGGCTCGGCCAAGCCCCCAAGAGCGGGGGGTGCCGCCATCGAGTGCGCAAACGAATGCTTCGCCAGCGCATCGACTCAGGAGATCCGTCGGCCCTAGCGGCAGCTCGAGTTCTTGCGTCGCCATTCGATTCCTGCTTTGGAAGGAGCAATTTTGTAACGGGGACTCTGCACTCTTGCAACCGACCGTTGACGGCAGGGGTCGGCGCTCGTTACAGCCACCCGTATGAATGCCTCGGTGAAGTTGATCGAACTGGTGCTTCCCGCCACGGTCGGCCTGAAAAGCGAGGTGCCGGAGGAACACCCATCGGCGCAGATTCTCGGGACACAACGCCTCGGGAGTGGGGTGGTTGTCGATCCGGCGGGTCTTGTCCTGACGGTAAACTATGTCGTGCTGGGAGCTCATAGCGTCGAGGTCACACTCCTCGATGACACGGCCGTTGAGGGCAAAGTCGTTGCGCAGGACTTCGCCAGTGGCGTCGCCATCGTCGAAATCAGCACCGCTGGCTTGCCTGCGGGCCTGTCTGCGCTGAAGGTCAGTCCCTCGGCCGACCTCCACGTCGGCCAGGAGACGTTCATCGTGGCTGCTGCCGGCGAAAACAAGCGCCGCGCGAATGACGGCGCCATCACGTCGGTGGGACCGTTTGATGCGTATTGGGAGTACTCGCTCGAACGGGCGATCACGACGACGGCGATGAATCCCGGCCTCGGCGGAGCGCCGCTGCTTGACAGCCTTGGACGTGTCGTGGGGATTGTCTCGCTCGATCTCGGCGAAGTCGGACGTTTCACCATGGCGATTCCGATGGATCCTTATCTCGAACATCGTGACGAGCTCCTCCGCCACGGCCGTAGGGTCACCCGCCCATCGCGTGCCTGGGTAGGTTTCTACTGCTACGCATTCCGCGAACATGTGGTCATCGCCGGTGTGTTACCGGGTGCGCCGGGAGAACAGGCGGGCCTCAAGGCGGGTGACGTCGTGCTGGCCGTGGATGGCGAACGCATCACTGGCCGCCACGAGCTCTACGACACCCTGTGGAAGCACCGCGCCGGTGCACCGATTCAGTTTCGCGTCTTCCGAAACAATCAGATAGCCGAGGTCACCGTCTTGTCGGGCGACGCGGAAGAGTTTTTCGCCTAGGACACGCGGTCAGCATCATCTCTATGGCCCGCTCTCGTTGGTCGCTGTTGAATGCCAGGTCCGACAGGTTGCTAGGCGGACCGACGTTATGATCGTGTGTCTCTACGGGCGTGCGTTTGCACCTTTCGTCGAACCAGCGGTTCGTGATCTGAGCTCTGCGGCGGCTGCGGCGGGCGGGGAGATCCAACCACTGACCATCGAAGCGGCTATTGCCGACCGCCAGCGTCGTGAAGCTGCGCATCGGTTGTACATCCTGCCGTTCGACGTCCCATCATCGCACGAATTTCCAGCCGAGCCCGCTGCGCTGATACGAAATCTGTTTCCGCGCATCGACGTCGCTACCAGCTTCGCCGTCCAGGATTTGTGCTGGGACAAGATCGCGACGCAGGAACGCCTGGTCGATCGTGGGGTGCCGGTGCCCGATACACTGACGAGTGCCGAGCCGTCTGAGGTGTACGACTTCGTTCGCCGGCACGGCTTTGCGATCATGAAAGAACGCTTTTCCTGTGCTAGTCAGGGACACATCGTGGTGTGGTTCGACGGCGATCAACTGGTCGGTGACAGTGGCAGCCACGAGTACCGGATGGAGTTGGCTATTGCCGGTCACCGTCGCCTACACGGCGATCGCCTCGTGTACCCTGCGCCGTTCTATGTGCAGCGGTTGGTGGCCGATAGAGGTCCACGTGGCATCAACCCAGGCCAGGTTCTGCGTGCCTACATCGTCGACAACCAAGTCGTCTTCTGGAGCGAGCGCTATCGCGAGCATTACTTGCGTCCGTCGGACTGGCTGATCAGCGTCAGCCGCGGAGCACGATATCGCTTCGTGCTGAACGTCAGTGAGGAGGTGAAGAAGATCGCGCTGCGCACTGCAGAGGTGATCGGTATGCGCATTGGGGTGGTCGACCTGATTCGGACCGGCAGCCAAGGCCCCTATGTGCTCGAGGTCGATACTGATAGCCATCACATGATGATCGACCGCCAGTTTAAAGAGATCCCGGAGTACCGAGAATTCTTCGATCTCGATCGCTACATCGCCGAGGCACTGCTGGTGGAACCCGAAATGCCCAAACCCCGGACACGGAGCGGCGATCAAACACTTTGACTCTGTAGGCCACCGGTGGTACCTGCCCCGCCTGTTCCTACAAGCGTACGGAGGGTCGTGGATGAGGCGAATCGCAGTGGCGGGTATAGTCGTCGCAGCACTGTTGATCACGGCTGTCGCGCGCGCCGACGAGGCCGTCGAACCCGTGGAATTCGCGAAGCTGTTGCCGTTCCTGCCCGACAGGGTGGAGGGCTTCGTGGCAGAGAAACCGCAAGGATCGACCAGTTCGGCCATGGGTTTCCAGCTCACCGAAGTGTCGCGCGTCTATCACAAGGGTACCTCGGACGGCGACGAAACGGTCACCGTGAAACTGACCGATGGGGCTGGCAATCAGTTCTTTACGGCTGCTCATGCCGCAGTCACCGAGTTCAATACTGACAGCACCGAGGGCTACGAGAAAGGTTTGAAGCTCGACGGGTTTCCAGCCATCGAACGCTACACCAACGAGAGCCACGATGGTTCGCTGACGGTGTTCATCGCGAGCCGTTATCTCGTCGAGATCGACATCGACGGCCTCGACAGCAAGGAAATGCAAGCCTGGTGGAAGCGCCTCGACGCCAAGAAACTGGCGGCGTTGAAGGACTCGTAAGCAGCGAGCCGCGTCGGACGTGATGACCAGCCGCGATTCGACGGGAAGCAGGTTCAGGCACGCTGCCGCAGGTCGTCCCTAGCCTATAGCCTAGCCTAGCGCGGCGGCCGTTCCAGCGCGGCGCGTAGCGGGTTCGACAGCGTGGCGGACACATCCAGGCGCAACGGCGTGATCGCCGTCATGCCACGCGCCAGCACCTGCATATCGCCGTCCTCGGGTGTTTCGAGCGCTGTCAGGGACTGGAAGCGGTGTAAGTAGCCACCCTCCGGTCCTGGAACGAACAACGGCCCGTAACGCGAGCGGGTCACACGTGCGATGACCCGCGGTGTGTTGCGGGTCACGTTAGCGGGCATATTGACTGAGACGCTGTCGACGGCTTCTGGAAGGCCATACTGTAATAGCGGTTCGACGATGTCCGCTGCGGCTTCCGCCGCGGTCGCGGGCCGGTCGCCCAGCGCGGTGATCCGCTGCGCGCCAGACAAGCCGTAGGCGTCGTTGGGAATCGCCATCGAGAAGGCGATCGAGGGGATGCCGGCGATCCACGCCTCCAGTGCACCGCCGACCGTTCCGCTGGAGAGCAGGAAGGCCAGGCCGAAGTTCAGGCCCAGGTTGATTCCGGAGACCACAAGATCGGGCGGTTCGGAGAAAAGTGTGTGGACCCCGAGGCTGACGCAATCGGCTGGTGTGCCCCCGATCGCGTACATGGGTACGTCGTCACGCAGGGTCTGCTGTGCCTGAACGACATCGTAGCGTGTGATCGCTTTGCCCACCCAGCTGCGTTCCGATGACGGCACCACCACGCGGACAGATCCGAGTCGGCTCAACGTGCGTGCCAGCGGTACCAGCGTGGGCGAGTCAATGCCGTCGTCGTTGGTGAGCAGGATCGTCTTCATCAATTGCGCAAGTGGCGGGTTAGCCCACCATCGTCAGTCCGCCGCTGACGCTGAGCACCTGGCCGGTGATGAAATCGGCGTCCGGCGAAGCGAAGAAAGCGACCGCCGCCGCGACCTCTTCGGGCGTGCCGAGCCGGCGAAACGGGATGGCGCGCTGCATCGCGGCGATGATCTTGGCGCCCTGCTCCCCACCAGTGACCTCCTGTAATAGTGGGGTATCGGTCGGTCCGGGGCAGACGACGTTGACGTTGATCTTGTGGCGCGCCAGCTCGCGCGCCAGGGTTTTGGAAAAGGCGATGATGCCGCCTTTGCACGCGGCGTAGACGGCCTCGCCCGTGCTGCCGACGCGCGCCGCATCGGAGCTGATGCTGATGATCTTGCCCGCTCCTGCCGCAATCATGTCGTCGAGCACCGCCCGGCAACAATGGATCGGTCCCTTCAGGTTGATGCCGATGACCTTGTCCCACAGCTCCGGCGTGTTTTGGACGAACGGTTCGACGTGATCCCAGCCAGCGTTGTTGACCAGAATGACAATTGGGCCGAAGGCCTCGCGTGCCTGCAGCACCGTGGCCCGCACCGCGTCGAATCGCGTGATGTCGACATGCACGGCCAGTGCGTTGCCGCCACTTCCGCGCACGAGCTGTTCGGTCTCTTGTGCTCCGTCGAAGTTGACGTCCGCGGCAACGACGCACGCTCCGTCGTCAGCGAGACGTCGGGCGATGGCGCGACCGATTCCGCTGCCGGCGCCGGTTACGAATGCTGTCTTGCCACCGAGACCCGCCATACGACCGGCACCATAACGGTGGCTGCGGTGACGATCAAACTACTCGGAGATGCAGAACAACCGTCTCGCTGGGCCAGGCCAGCCCGGGCACGATGTGCACTACCCCCAGCAACTGAGAGTAGGAACTCAAAGGCTTCTCTTGCGCGAAAGCGCATGCTCGGCAACGCCGCGGTGCAACCCGCAGGCTGAACGCCTACTCCGGGTAGCCGAACCGCACGCGGGTACGGGCTGCTTGCCGCCGGCGTCGACGAATGGCTTCGCGAGTCTTGCGCCGCTTTCGGTCTCCCGGCTTCTCGTAGTGCTCGTGGCGTTTGATGTCTTTGAGCAAGCCCTCTTTCAGGACAAGCTTCTTGAACACGCGCAACGCCGCTTCGATCCCACGGTCATCAACTACAACGGTCAATGCCTGCCCACGGCGGCCGTAACCGCCACCTTCTCCGCGTCGCTCCGAGCGGGGGCGCTCACTGCGCTCCGCTTGCTGGCGCTCTGGTTCAATCATTGCCATCAATCCTCCCGAAACATCTCGCCCGTTTCAAACTCCATCGCGTCCCAGCTACCGCGCTACGGCCAAGGAAAAACGCGGCCAGAGGCTTGAAGATTGCGGCCAAGCAGAACTGCTGCTCGCCCGAGCAGTCGGGCTGTGGGAAACGACAGAAAAGCAGCCTCTCTCTGTAGCAAGGCCACCCCGAGATGTCCAGTCTCTTTCGTAGCCTGCAGATGGTGGACATGACGCGCACCACTTCCAAGGCCGCCATACCTGGTGTTACCAATTTACCGAACCGCCGAACGGTGCGAGTAATGTAGTCGGTTGAGTTACGCCGCCAACCTGAGTTCTACAGCACGCCGGCATTCGGGTAGAGTGGCACCTGCGTTGCTGTTCGAAGGGGTTGACGGAACGGCGGAAGCGGCAGTCGGACAATGGCGGGGCACCGTATAGAGGGGCGAACGATCGACAAGAAGCGGACAGTGGTCTTGCTCCGCTCGGTCGTCGTCATTTCCACAAGTTACCTCATCTTGTTTGGGGGAACAGCCAGCAGTTCGGCAAGCGTCGCCTACATCCTTGCGTTGATCGTCAGCAACTTGCTGTTGGCCCTGACTCCGAAGGAGTGGTTCCATGAACCGCGGCTTTCGGCAGCGCTGCTCCTAGGGGACACCGCCGTCGTGCTGATTGGGCTGTACCTGACGGTGGGCTGCTTTTCGCAAGACTTCCTGATCATCTACTTCTTCACCATCTTCCTGACGACGGCGACGGAGAGTGTCGGCCAGATCGCCGTTGGGGCGGCGATGATCAGCGGACTCTACGGGTACTGGCTCTGGCTAACGTCCGCCCAGACATTAGGTGCCGCGGAGTGGCTTCGCCTGCCGTTCTTCTTCATCGTGGCCGTCTTCTACGCGTACGTAACCGAGGAGACGAAACAGGAGCGCTGGCGCCGCCAGCAGGCGGAGCGTGAGAGCGAGCGCCTGCGGTTCCTGTTTCAAGTCAGCGAGAGGTTCTCGCAGCGCGCGGTGAATGAGCCGCTGGTTCGCCAACTGGCCGATTTGGTCGAGGCGGCGTTTCCGCGGCTCTCGTGCGAGGTCGACCTGCGTCCCGGCGAGCCAGCGGCTGGAGCCGTGGCCACGTTTCTGATTCAGACACACGACCGCGCCTTTGGTGCGCTGCGGGTTGTACCGACCGACGGTGGCGACCTGAGCCCAGACGAACACCAGTTTTGCAAGGTGGCGGCGATGATCACCGCCAACACCCTCTATACCACCCAGCAGGTCAGCGCGGCGCAGGAAGGGGACCGTGTAAAGCAGGAGTTCCTGGCGACCCTCTCGCACGAGTTGCGAAGTCCGTTACACGTCATATTGGGAAACGCGGAGATCATCGCGGACGAGACCAAGCAGACCGCGTCCCCATTCGTACGTGAGAGTATCGACCGCCTACGCGCCAGCGCGTACCGTCTCCTCGATATCGTTGAGGAGCTGCTGTGTTTCACCGAGCTCCGAGCTGGACAAACTGCGATCTACCCTGAACGCGTCGACCTGCGCGATTTGTTCGACGAGTTCGCTACCGGCGTGAAGGAGCTTCTGGCCGGGCGGCCCATTCAGTTCGAGTGTGACCTGAGCGCGGATCTGCCGACCCTGTTCACAGATCGACGTAAGTTGCGCTTGATCGTGAACGGCCTGCTGGGAAATGCGGCGAAGTTCACCGAGAGCGGATTCGTACGCCTCAGTGCGCAGCGTGTCTCCGCAGACGCGATTGAGATCACGGTGCAGGACTCGGGCATAGGTATCGAGGCCAAGGACCTGCCAGAGATCTTCAATGAATTCTACCAGGCCGACGGCTCCTTACGGCGCCGCTTCGACGGGCTTGGACTTGGGTTGGCCCTCACACGAGAGTTGGCTGCCGCCCTCGGCGGCTGGGTTCAGGCCGAGAGTGAACCCAATCGCGGGTCCACCTTTCGTGTTCGGCTGCCGCTACGCAGTGAAAGTGACAGACCAGACGCCGCTACCCAGACCGCACCGCTCGCGGTACCGCTCGGACGTTCTCGTCTACTCAGCGTCGCGTGATGCGCGACGATCTCGACCCTCGTTCACGGACACTGGTACAACTGCGAGTCGAGACAGGCGGCAAGCATCTCGTCGATCGTTGAGTTGTTACCCAAGTCGATGTTGATACCTCCAGTGGCGGTGTAGGTCAGCCGATCTGTCTTCGCGCTCTCCGTGACCAAGACTGCGCCCCCTGCCGGACAGACCACGCCCGGGGTTAGGGAAAGTGCCACGGGTGTGCTGAACATCACTGCCGTTCCCAGGCAGGTGGAGCTCAGCTGACCGTCAATGGTGATCAGGTCATTCCCCAAGGTCGTGTCGTCGCCGAAGACGAAATTCGTAAAGGTGCCGCTCAATGCATTGCCGAGCGCGGCGACGTCGAAACTGGCGTTGCCGTTCAGCGTCATCTGATAAATCACCGGGACACAGCTCTGGCTGAATTGCGTGACGTCGAGCTTGATGTTGGTGCTCTGGAACATCAGCGTCTCGCTGAGCGTCGCCGCTTGAACGTCCATCGTGCCGTTCAGCGTCATGGTGAGGCCGGCGACCTTGCATGCCGACAGTAGGCTGGGTGTTGCAGTCAATGACCCCGTGAGATTGAACTGTGCGCTCAACGTGGTCGCCGCCGCGGCGTTCTTCACAACGGCCTGCACGTTGCTGAGCGAGAGCGTGGACAGCGCAAGTGGCGGCAGCGAGCATATTGCCAAGGGCCCGGTCTCCGTCGACTGCCCGGTGATCGTCCCGTCGAGCGTGACCGTACCGCTGCCCGCCGTGTTGAGCACGCAGCCGCTAAAGTTGAGCGTGTAGTTGCGCGGCGCGGCTGTCGGAATCGTCTGCGTACACATGAAGTCCCGCGTGCCGCCGCCGCTGCAGGGTTGTGCCGCCGCCGCGCTTCCGTCACCGTCCGCGCCGGCGCCGCCACCGCCTGCGAGTTGGGTGATTGACGAGAGAACCAGCGGCAGCGCAGGCAGTCCTTGCGACAAGCCGACCGTCGTCCCCGCCGCACGACGTGGAACAGCGCCGTCCGTTCCCGACGACACCGTCGGCGTGGGGGCCGCCGCCGACGGACACTCCGTGAGCGCGTTGCCGACCGCTGCGATGATCTCATTGATGGTGATGTGACCATCGCCGCTCGCGTCGCCCGCAACGCACCGGCCGGTCCCGTTGTCATCGAGGGCGATGTTCACCATGAGAATCAGCTCGTCGACGGTGACCACACAGTTGCCGTTGCAGTCGCCGACACAACTCCCACAGCCCCCGGGCGTCGGTGTGGTGACCGGATTGCAGTGTCCCTCGTGCTCCGGAACATCGCAGGCCTGTCCGACGGTGCACACGGCCACGTCACAACATTCACCATCGGTGCAGCGGCCCGATTGGCACTGCGCGGGATCGACACAGGGGTTACCCAACGCCGCGGGCCCGGTGCACATGCCGCCCTCGCCCGAGATATTGCAGAGTTGTCCGAGGGGGCACGTGCCGGTTGCGCAGCACGTGCGGTCGACACAGAAGGTCGACATGCACTGCTCTGGACTGCTGCACGGTGTTCCGTTGCCGCTCGGTCCTCCGCAGGTTCCGGTGTTGCAGAACTGCCCGTCTGGACACACCTGGGTGCTGCAGCAGAAGCCATCGACGCAGAAGGTGGAGAGGCATTGCGCTGAGTCGGAGCACGGAGCGCCGTTCTGACCGGCACCACCTTCGCACTGGCCCGTTGTACAGAACTGACCGGCTGGGCATGTCGCCGACGCACAGCAGAAGCTGTCGACACAGAAGCCGGAGCTGCACTGCGCGCCCTCATCGCACGGCGTACCGTTGCCCGCCGGTGCTTGGCATTCGCCGCTGTTGCAGAACTCACCCGTCGGGCAAGACGGTGCGGCGCAGCAGAACCCATCGACGCAATTTCCCGAGTTGCACTGCTGGCCCGTGGAGCACGGCGCACCGTTTCCACTTGGCCCAGAGCACAGGCCTTCGCGCATCGGGATGTTGCAGAACTCGCCGGTTGGACAGGACGCGGTACTGCAACAACGGCCGTCCACGCAGTTGCCAGAGACACAGTCGGTCCCTGTCGTACACCCACCACCCGTCGCGCCTGTCGGCGTCGCCGTGGGGGTTGCGGTCGCGGCCTCGGTCGCCGTCGGTGTAAAAGTGAGCTTCGACCTCGACGTCTTTGTCGCCGTGGGCGTGGGCAAAGATCCGGTGGCGGTAGCTGTTGCAGACGGGCTCCGACTCGCGGTGAGCGAGGGTGTGCTTGTGAACGTCGCGGTCCAAGACCTCGTCGGTGAAGACGTTGGGGTTATCGTCGGGGTCGTAGTGGGTGAACGCGATCCTGTCGGTGTGAAGGTGGGCTCCGTCGTCGGTGAGAACGTCGGCGTGTCCGTCGAGCCAACAGCGGCGGGAGTCGGAGTGAGCGTCGCGGTTGGTGTGAAGGTCTCCGTTGGCGTCTCAGTCTTGGTCGAGGTCGGGGTTGGCGTGTAGGTGAGCTTGGGGTTGTGGGTATGTGTCGCTGTGCTGGTTGCGGTACGCGTCGCGGTGAAAGTCAATGTTGGGGTTGGGGTGCGTGTTGGGGTTGAAGTTGGCGGTCGCGTGCCGCTCGGTGTGACAGTCGGCGTGAATGTACGTGTTGGCGACATCGTGATGGTCGGCGTCGGATTGTTTGAGCACGTGAACGAGCAGAACGGATCGTGCTCCGGCGGGTTGTCGCCAAACTGAGTGATGAAGTCGCTACACAATTGCGTGCCCGGTGGAATGTTGTCGGGCACGTCATAGTCGAATCGATAGCTCACGCTTTGGCCGGGCGCCAATGTGACGGAAAGCTTCACGGTCGACGTGTCCACAGTTGTGCAGGTGCCTGCCTCGGTTACGCAGCTTCCAAGAACAATCGGTACTTGCGGGGGGAATATGTTCGTGGCCATAGCATCAATCGGCCCCGTGTTGCTGCTATTGGCGAAGATCGTATATGGCGAGGTGGTCGAGCGGCCGTATGAAACACACTCACGTGGTGTCGGCGTGATCGTCGGGGTGAACGTGCGCGTCGGGGTCGGCGTCCGCGTGGGAGTCGCGCTGCGAGTCGGCGTTGCCGTCGGATTCCCGCACGCCGTCAAGCAGAAGGGGTGGCTGTCGCTACCGCCGTCGAACACTGAGGTAAAGGTTCCGCACAGTGGCATGTTAGTCGGTGCATTCGCGGCGATCTGAATGCCGAAGACGAATTGATGGTTGTGCCCCGCCGCCACGGGGCTGGTGCACGTGACCGTCGACGCGTTCATGATGTCGCAGGTACACGTCGAACTCGTACACGTCCCAGCAACCGCTGAGAGTTGCGGTGGCAGCATCACGGTGCTGACGACGCTGTTTTGGTCGACCTGCCCGAGGTTGTTGTAGATAAAAGTGTCGTTGACGATCTGCCCTGGGAAGGCATTGCACGGCTGTGGCGTGGGGGTCTGGGTTGGCGTCGGCATGCCCGACGGACAGATTCGCAATCCCCAATTGGTCAGCTGCCCGGGAAGATCCGTCGCCGAAGCGTCGACCCGCAGGGTCCACGTCCCTTGCGCGGTCTGCCCGTTGAAAGCCTGCAGGCTTGCTTCGGGCTTGTGCGACAGGCCATCGCTGCACGAGGACGAGTCCGTCAGGTCGGACGCCGCGCTGTCGTCCAGCCCGAGGAAGAAGTGGTCGTTTCCATTGCAGCGTTGATTGATCAACGACACATTCGTTTGCGACGGCGACATCAGATGAAATGAGTAGAAGTGGTCATCGAATGTATCGGCGCTGAGGCTCAGCACGCTGAGATGGCCGATTGTCCCAGCACCTGCGGGAACGGTGATCGTGGAGGTGAGGGGCGAGCCGAAGCCCGGAAGATCCTTGGGCAAGTCATTTGCGTGATAGTCGACACAGCCCGGCGACCGCCCGCACGCTACAAAACAACTTCCGCCCGGCAGCGTGAAGTCGGGACCGTGGATGCTTCCCGTGGTACACAACTTCGTTCCGGCCGGCACGTCGTCCGCTGGAACGTAGTGCACCTCAAACCCACCCGTCTGGAAGGGCGCCAATGTCGCCATCCAGTTCACGATGAACCCACCGCCAGATGGGGTTATTGTGCAGGTGCCTCCCGTGGCGATGCATCCCGCTGGTGTAATGAGCAGTCCGGGAGGCACCATGATGGTCCCCGAAAACGCCCCGCCTGCCGCACTTCCACCCGAGAATTGGTCGCCGCCGCCATCTGGAGAACATGGCAGGGGTGTCGGCGTTGGCGTAGGTGTCGGCGTCCCGCCCGCCGTGCAGATCTGCAAGCCCCAGCCGGTAAGCGTCCCGACGTCGCCTCCCGCGTCATCGCGGACCACGAGGGTCCACTGGCCGGAGGCGTTCTGTCCGTTGAAGGATGACAACGGCTGTTGGGGCTGATGTGCTTGCCCGTCGTCGCACGCGTTGGGACTCTCCAAGGTCAGCGCAGCGCTGTCGTCGAGGCTGAGGTTGAAGTCGTTGTTGTCGCCGCACTTGCCCTGCAACAGGAGCACGTCGGTGTTGGCGGGGCTGCGCAGATGAAACTCCAGATCCTGAGCAAAGGGATGCGTCGCCTGCAGGTTGAGGACTTTGACGGAGCCGATCAGCGTCGAGTCGGGAATGTGCAGAACCGAGTTCACCGGCGGCCCCGGAACGGCGTCGCTGCCGAGGCCGCTGCCGTCCGGGATGTCATGCGGCACGTCGGTCGACGTGTACGTCGTGCAGCCCGGTGTGGGTGGCGGGCAGATCTGCAGGCTCCACGCGTCAAGCGTGCCGACGTCGCCTCCGGCATCATCGCGGACCACGAGGGTCCACTGGCCGGAGGCGTTCTGCCCGTTGAAGGATGCCAACGGCTGTTGGGGCCGATGTGCTTGCCCGTCGTCGCACGCGTTGGGACTCTCCAGGGTCAGCGCAGCGCTGTCGTCGAGGCTGAGGTTGAAGTCGTTGTTGTCGCCGCACTTGCCCTGCAACAGGAGCACGTCGGTGTTGGCGGGACTGCGCAGGTGGAACTCCAGGTCTTGAGCAAACGGATGAGTCGCCTGGAGGTTGACCACTTTGACGGAACCGACCATCAGCGAGTCGGGGATATGGAGGACCGAGTTTACGGGCGCACCCGGGACGGCGTCGTTGCCAATCCCGCTGCCGTCGGGAATGTCATGCGGAACGTCGGTCGACGTGTAGGTCACGCAGCCTGGTGTCGGCGGCGGACAGATTTGCAGACTCCACGTCTCGAGCGTGCCGACGTCGCCGCCCGCGTCATCGCGGACCACGAGGGTCCATTGGCCGGAGGCGTTCTGCCCGGAAAAGTTAGACAGAGGCTGTTGCGGCTGGTGGGCTTGCCCATCGTCACACGCGTTCGGACTCTCCAACGTCAGGGCGGCGCTGTCGTCGAGACTCAGGTTGAAATTGTCGTTGGCACCG
>Ga0335069_10010167_pt1 | contig 13346 bp, 16 predicted proteins | sample Lox_Sample_11_FD_206714 | JGI IMG/M metagenome (GOLD analysis project Ga0335069, IMG submission 206714) | Soil microbial communities from Loxahatchee National Wildlife Refuge, Florida, United States - Lox_Sample_1.1 | ecosystem: Environmental > Terrestrial > Soil > Wetlands | place: USA... | reverse complement strand
AGACTGATGGTGATATCAAATATAAGGGGAGAATGGGTACACGAAGTAACGAGGGACAGATTCGGAAGGAAGGTGGTGAAATTCGACCCGGTATGGCCGGGGGAGTACGCGGAATCGGCTTTGTTCCATGACATCAGCAAAATCGTTCTCACGTCCGCTACCATTAGGCCGAAGACTATGGAACTCCTGTCTCTACGGCCAGAGGAGTACGATTTCCATGAATACCCATCGTCGTTTCCCATCGAGAATCGTCCCTTTATTTGGAGTCCTACTGTCCGTGTCCGTTGGGATATGGACAGAGGTTCAGCGCGAGTATGGGCCGCAAAAATTGGGTCCATCGTACGGGCCAACAGTGCATTCAAGGGAATCATCCATACGGTATCCTATTCTCGCGCCAAATATCTCAAAGATTACGCCGATTTTGGTCCAGTGCGGGCAATATACCATGACTCAGGCGGCATGCGCAGCGCGGTTGAGGAATATCGAAATAGCCGATTACCAGCGGTGCTTGTCAGCCCATCAGTCGGGACAGGATTTGATTTCCCCGGAGACCAGTGCCGATACCAAATTATCGGAAAGATGCCGTTCCCTGACAGTCGAAACAAAGTGATGGAGGCAAGACAGAAGAGAGACCCGGACTACTTCGCGTACGTGGCGGCACAACAGTTGGTGCAAATGGCGGGCCGGGGAGTGAGATCGGCAAACGACTGGTGCGTAACGGTGATAGTGGACGACAACTGGGGATGGTTCAGAAACAAATATAGGGCGTTCCTGCCGAATTGGTTTACACAGGCGTGTCGAACGAGCGACAAAATTGCTATCACGCGGACATTTGGCGGGGGTTGACGGCTGGACAACGGGTGTGGTACAATAGTCGTGATTGGGGCGGCTAGCCCACACGTTGAATTCAACACAAGGAGAACACAAAACCATGCCAGTTGGAAGAGTGGCAACACCAGCACCGGGAACACGGGGGGTGGCGGCGGCACCATCGGCGGCACCTTCGATGGCAGGACAGGCAGGCGGAGGAAAGATGCTGAGCTTGAAGCCATCCGACCAGCAACAGGGCGGATTGCTCGACGACGCGGATGTCCTCGTCAAATCCCTCACGTGGTGCCCGTGGGATTACAACGGCAAGATTCAGACGCCATGCCTCGCGTTGTGCGCCGAATTGGAGCACGACGAGAATGGCGAGATTAAGACGGACATGCAGTACTTCTCGGCGGGGGACCTGAGCAAGTTCCAGCCATCGGCAGACGGCAAGGGGGTCGTGGCGGTGGGGAATGCGCGCGGCCTCAACGAGAACACCAACTCGGCCCTGTTCCTGAAGTCGTTCGTGCAGCAGGGATTCCCGGAGGACAAAATCGGGGAGTCGGTGGTGGTGTTCGAAGGGACGGAAGTGCACGTGAATCGCATCAAGCAGCCGGAAAGGAAGGGGGCGAATTTCAAGCCCAAGGCGGAAGGGGAGAGGGACAATACGGTGCTGGTGGTGACGAAAATCAATCGCCTGCCGTGGGAGGGACAGACGGGGGGGCACAAGGTAGCGACGATGCCAGCGAAGCCCGCGACACCGAGGCCCGCACCCGCACCCGCACCCGCACCCGCCACTGCTCCACCGCCACCGCCCCCGAACGCGCCGGAAGCTGGAGCCGATTACAGCGAGGAAGCGGCGGAGGTACTGGTCGCGGCCCTCGAAGCCAACAACGGCACCATTCCCGTGAACCGCATCGCGATGAAGACCCTGAAAATTCTCGCCAATCATCCGCACCGGGCGGAAATTCTCGCCCTCCTCAACAACTCCGATTTCCTGCTCCTGCAGGCCGGGTGGGGATTCGACGGCACCAACATCACTTCGGCCTAACACCGAGTTGGGGCCTAACCAGAGAGGGGGCGGTGAAGGTCGAGGACCCGAGCCGCCCGGCCCCATTCTAACCTATTCCAATGCTCCTTGTCGAACTCGATACCCGTGATATGCAGTTCAAGCCTGTGGGACTCCCCCCACGCTCACACGGAATCCACGTCTCCGAAATAATCCGCGACATCCTGAATAGGGCAATCATACCGGGGCAACGGCGACCGGAGATGGAATTGACGCCCGAAGAGAAGCGACGCATGGGGAATTATGCGGCGATTGGGTGGGTGTGGGAGGAACTAGTAAGGATGGCGATGCTGGAGATGGAAGGAGGGCTGTGGGGGGATATGAAAAGGTACGTGAGGGCGGGGGAGATTGAGAGAGACGGGATAATCGGGACACCGGACTGGGTGGACACGAAGGACGAGGCGGTAATAGAATTCAAGGCAACGTGGAGGTCCAGCCGCCGCCCGATTGAGACGGACTTCTGGCACTGGTGGGTGCAAATCAAAGCATACTGCTGGATGTTGGGGACGAACGATGCGACACTGGTGGCATTCTTCGTAAACGGGGACTACCGGGACAGTGGGCCACAGATTAGAATGTGGAAGGCCGGATTCAAGACGGAGGAGTTGAAGGACAACTGGAAAATGCTGTACAATCACGCATCAAGAAAAGGATGGATACAATGTCTCCAGTAAAATCGCCGTATGAAGTGGCAGGATTCGTGAGAGCGGACCAGCCCACAAGCCGAAGGATAGTAATGGCGGTGGACGGGCCAGAAAAGAGCGGGAAGAGCAATTTCGCGCTTACCGCGCCGGGACCAATTGGGATAATCAACACGGACATCGGACTGGACGGGGTGGTGCAGAAGTTCCAGAACGACAAGGAAATCTGGGTGAAGAACATCGATTTCAGGATTCAGGACCTGATGAAGCTTAGCCGGGAGGCGGCATCCGACGAGGCCGGAAAGCTGGTCACCGCTCTGATGCAGGCGTACCAATTCATATTGGGGCGAGCGGCAACCGCGATTGTGGACAACGCCACCGAGGTCTGGGAACTGCTGAGAATCGCGGAGTTCGGCAAGATGGACCACATCAAGCCGCACCATTACGGGTCGGTGAACGCCAAATACCGCAACTTCATCCGGATGGCGTTCGACCAAGAAGTCTCCAATCTCATCCTGCTGCACAAGGTGAAGGACGAATACGTGGACGACAAGAGAACCGGGAGGAAATTGAGGGCCGGGTTCGCGGACACCGGGTTCCTAGTACAAGCCAACATATCCTGCTGGAAAGACCCGACCAAGCCAGTGCCGGACAAGTTCAACGCGACAATCGTGGATTGCCGCCACAACCCGAGCGTTGAGGGGCTGACGTTCACCGGGACGGACTGCAACTTCGAGACTGTCCGGCAGTACATCTTCGGAGAAGTGGAGGTACAGCAGGCATGACGATGAAAATCATCAAGTGCGTGGACTGCGGGGAGGGGTTCGAATTCTCGGTGGGCGAGCAGAGGTACTACGAAGAGAAGGGATTCGTAGAGCCGAAGAGATGCCGCCCGTGCCGGGAAAGGAGGAAGAGGGAGATAGAAGAAGCGAAAGCGAGGCAGCACATCAATCGGGGGAGGGAGAACGGGGGAAGACACAGAAATGGATGAATTCGACCGGGAAGTAAAGGCCATACTGGAACGAAAGAGCAGGAGCAAGGGGTACGACGGGGGGTACGGACAACTGTGGAAGTTGTGCCGGGAATTGCCGCACCCCTTGGGGGAGATAATTTACAAGGTGATACGGTACCACAGGAAAGGGATACCGGAAGACCTTGTGAAAATCGCAGGGTGGGCTAAGCTGGTGTGGGAAGAAAGGATGGGGTACTATGGGAATAAGCCTAGAAATAATGGAAGAGGCGGCAAGAGCAAACCGGGAGCACGGGCCTCTACCATCCGACCCAGACCAAGCCAACACCATCCTAACCGAGGAGGTAGGAGAGGTAGCAAGGGCGGTAAACGAACTCACGCGCCGACCCCCGTTCAGTCCTTCGGAGGCCGAGGGTAAGTGCCATCTCCGCAAGGAGTTAATTCAGGTGGCGGCAATAGTGTACAACTGGGTGGAAAATCTCGACAAGGGGAGAGGAGTATATGAACATCAAGCCGATTATGATTGTGCAGGGAGCACAGTGGGGGAGCGAGGGAAAGGGAATGGTGGCGGCGGCGCTGTGCCAGAGGAGGGAAGTGGACTACGCGGTGCGGACAGGGGCAGTGAACGCGGGTCACACGGTGTACCACAAGGGAATACCGTACAAGATGCAGCAGCTACCGACCGGGTGGGTAAACCCAAGAACAACGCTCGTAATCGGGCCGGGGGCGTACGTAAACCCCGCCATACTCGCCGCTGAAATCTCAACGATTCGGGAAGCGGGGGCACGCAACCCGGTTATCGTGGACTGGCGGGCGGGGCTACATTTGGACACCCACACCGCCAGAGCGAAGGAGAGCGGGCGGGAGTACAGAATCGGGGCGACAGGGAAGGGGTGCTCGGAAGCAATCGTGGACAGAATCAAGCGGGCGGATGGGACGATGCTGTTCAAGGACTGGTGCCAGACGGTGAAGTACAACGCGGACTTCCAATTCCGGGACACGGTGTACGAACTACACCGGGCATACGACATGGGGATGAGAATCCTGCTGGAGGGAACACAGGGGACATTCCTCGACCTGTATCTCGGGCCATACCCGTTCACCACGCACAAGCAAACCATCGCGGCCCAGTGGGTTACAGAAGCGGGGCTGGCACCGGGAATGGAATACGAAACGGTGCTGGTGGCGCGAACGTACCCGATAAGGGTGGCGGGGAATTCGGGTCCGATGCCGGGGGAGATGGACTGGGTGGACCTAGCGATGGACATCAATTCCAAACTACGGGCAGCCGGGAGGCCGCCGATGGTTGCGGACGCATCACTTGCAGCGTATGTGAAAAGTCTGCGCAAATGCGAGGAGAGCAATATTTACACCGACCCGTTGGTGGCGAAGAAGAACCTGCCGAGCGATGCACTGGCCGGGGTGACAGAAGAGCACCGGAGGGAACTGATGAAGCTCTTCGAGACCACAACAGTCACACACAAGCTGCGGCGCGTGGCGGCATTCGACGAAGACTTCGTGAGGACGGCGGTACGAATCAACCGTCCGGCGTGGGTGGCGCTGACGTTCCTGAATTATGTGTTCCCGGAACTGTGGTACGAGGAATCGATTGAGCATCAGGGGGCACACAACTACCGGAAGCGCATAGAGAAAAAAATCGGATGCCCCATCCGGGCGGTGACCACCGGGCCACGGTCGGAACATTTCCACGAAATCATGTGGTAGCAAGGGGATGGGATAGGACGGGATGGTTATCGTTGACCCACGGGTTGGCTCAGCCAACCTACTCGGCTACCTCCGACACTGGGGGGTGGAGTGTGTGCACGAACAATTAGACTTCGGAGATGCCGCATTCCTCGGACAGGGGCCGGATGGTCCGATAATGATAGGCGTCGAAGTAAAGGCGGTGAGGGATGCACTTAATTGCATGGATGATGGTAGGTTTGCTGGTCATCAGTTGCCTGGGCTTATCTCCACCTACGGCCATGTGTGGCTTGTGGTGGAGGGTGACTACTCGGTACAATTTAATACTGGCTTTCTGGTTCTCCAATCTGAAAGAAGCGGACGCAATAAAGTTGTCGAGGCCGGGGAGCGAGGGCGTAGGCCCCCATATACTTTCGCTGGACTTACTAATTGGCTCACGAGCATGGAGTGTTGTGCTGGCCTCCACGTGCGGAGAACTAGAAATCGAATTGAGACCGCCCGATTCATCGGGGACCTTCATAGTTGGTGGTCCAAAGATTGGGCACGCCATCGTTCTCACCTTGCCCTCCATGAAACTCGACCCGACCAAGCAATTCTCATCAGGCCGAACATTGTGCGGAAGATGGCAGCCCAACTGGGAGGAATAGGGTGGACGAGAAGCGGGATGGTGAGCGCCAGATTTAAGACGGTGAAGGAGATGGTGGACGCGACGGTGGAAGATTGGATGGGGATTGAAGGGATAGGGAAGATGATAGCACAAGCGGTGTGGAGGGAATTACACCAACCATGAGTAGCAGGTTTGTCCCCGGTGAAGGCCCAGTCCCGTGTGACCTGATGTTCGTCGGGGAGGGACCGGGGTATGAGGAGAATGCCCATGGCCGACCCTTCATTGGTAAGGCGGGCATTGAGCTTGACCGATATATTCGGATGGCTCTATGCAGGCTCGGCATTACTCGCGGCGATTGCTACGTCACGAATCTGGTCAAGTATCAAATCCCGGAGAACGGGGACCCAAAACAGGAGGATATCGAACGTGATAAGGGAATACTTGAGCAAGAAATTGTGGCAGTTAGGCCCTGCGTGGTGGTTAGCCTTGGTCGTTGGAGCACAAGGTATTTTCTTGGAGACGTGGATATGGAAGTCGTCCACGGCCTCCCCCATGCTGTTCGTGATTTCGTGGTTCATCCTGTCATTCACCCCGCTGCTGGTCTGCATAATACAGAGTCTCAAGCGCTGACGTGGTGGGACTTCGAAAGACTGAGGGGACTACTGATGGGGAAGATAGAGCCGAACCCCCCGGTGGACAAACACCCCAGACCAATGTATTCGGAGGTTAAATCCCAAAGAAGGGGCTTTCCTACCACGGACACAGTTGCGGTTGACACCGAGGGGTCGAGCAAATCCCCGTGGTGCTTTTCTTTGTCTGGTAACACTGGCACTGGGCTGGTTGTTACTGCCCCCTGTGAGGGGCACGATTTCAAGCACATCATTCTACACAATGCCATGCATGACATCGGGGTGCTGAGAACATTAGGCGCTGAATACGAATCATTCGATGACACGATGGTAATGGCGTACCTGTTGGGGGTGGAACCACAGGGATTGAAGGCATTGGCCAAGCGTCATTGTGGGATGGACATGATGGAATACAAAGAAGTGATTGGGGACGCAGGTAAGAGGAAAGCGCTAAAGTGGCTGGCGGAGGCCATGCTGTGGCTAGACAAACAATCGAGCAACGAATAAGGCGCGTCTGGTCGGATTGTGAGAAGTCCACGAAGGTTGACATTCGTGCCCGGTGGGAGAAAATCAAGGAGAACCTACCAGACGAGGCATACAAAATCGAGCAAGCCATCGGCCCGATGCCTGAGGCGACGCTGGACGACGTGCCACACGACGTTGCCATCCGGTACGCAGCGCGTGACGCGGACGCAACGCTGAGAGTCGCGGGGGTGCTGTGGCCCACGCTCCTGTCTATGGGGCTAGAGCGGGCCTACCGAATGGACATGGCGGTAATTCCCATGTTCGAGCGCATGCAGGCTAATGGGATGTTGGTCAATCCCAATCACTTCTACGACCTGTATGATGAAATGACACTGGACATGGAGAAGAAGGTAGAGGAGATTGACAGCCAGTACCATTGTGGGGCGGACTTCAATCCCAATTCCCCGGACCAAGTGGCATGGTTCCTGTTCGACAAGCTGAGACTGAAATCCACCAAGAAAACACCCACGGGGAAACGGTGTACGAATGACAAGGTGCTGGAGGCACTTCGACGTTCCCACCCGGCAGTACCGATGATTATTGACTACCGGGAATTCGGGACGATGAGGGATGACTTCTGTAAGAAAATGCCCCGGATGGTGAGTGACGACGGACGCATCCACGGGCAATTCAAAGTGACAAGGGTTAGCTCCGGGCGGCTGTCCATGTCCGAACCCAACCTACTCGGTATCCCAGTGCGCACCGACTTGGGCAAGAGAATTAGGGAGGGGTTCATAACTAAGCCGGGGTATGTGTTGGGGTCGTGGGACTTGGACCAGATTGAGATGCGGGAGATGGCCCACCAGTCCCAAGACGAGACGATGATTAAGATATTCAAGGAGGGGAAAGTTGACATCCACAGGCAGACGGCGGCGTGGACATTCGGCATCAAGCCGGAAGATGTCACAACCATCCAAAGGTACGCGGCAAAGAGAATTGGATTTGGCGTTATCACGGGAATTACAGAGGTTGGACTCGCTGACCAGATGGCTATGGCAGGAGCCGATGGATGGGGAACTGACCGATGTGCAGAAGCCATCCGGGAATGGTTCAAGATATATAGGGAAGTCCCTAGCTACATGGAGGGATGTCGCGCAGAAGTTAGGAGGCATGGTTTTGCAACAGACAGGTGGGGCCGTATTAGGTATCTGCCGGGAGTTTACAGTGACATACCGAGTGTCAAAGCCGAAGCGGAACGGCAAAGTCACAGTTTCAAGATTAGTGCGAGCGCACAAGGGATACTGAAACAGGGGATGGCGGCGATATGGGAGTGGTTGGGAGAGGAAAATCTGTGGGGGAAGGTGGAACCGCTACTGCAAATACACGATGAACTGATATTCGAAGTTCAGGACGGGTATCAAGAAATGGCGGGACCGATGATTCATGACATGATGTGCCACACAACCCCGCTGGACGTGCCGATAAAGTCGAAATACAGCTTTGGGCAGAACTGGGGACTACTAAAAGACTAGGGAGGATACGATGGGAGCGGAACCAATATTGACGTATCAGGAGGCGGGGCTGGACGAGGAATGGCTGAAAAAGCTGGAGGAAAGGCAGGAGTGGGTAGCGGAAAAGGAGGCGGCGGAATCGGCGGTGAAGCACTTGAACGGGGTACTAGGGGAAGCAATAGCGCAGACGGGAAACAAAACGGTGACGACGGAGAAGTGGAGGGTAACGGTAACGGAAGGAGCGAGCGTGACGATAGACAAGAAGAAGTTACTGGAACTGGGGGTGGGCGCGGAGATTATTGAAGCGGCCACGAAGAGAAAGACGTACCAGACACTGACGGTGACGGGAATAAAACAAAAGGAGGAATAAGATGAGCGACAGCAGGATGCGGGACTTGCTGAGATTAAGCTACACCTACAGGTGGAACGGGACACCCACCCACCGGATACAGACGGTGGCGGAGCATTCGTACCGGGTGGCGGTGATTGCGCGGCATTTGGCAGCGTACACTGGGGCGGTGGTGGACAGTGTTCACTGGGCACTGGACCACGATGGACCGGAATGCTACACGGGGGATATACCATGGCCAGCAAGCCAAAAAATTGCGGGACGGAGGGTAGCGGAGAATGACCTGTGTCCGTGGTATGATAAGTCACTGTACAGCCCGACTGCTTTTGTCGTGGTGAAGATGGCAGACAAAATCGAGGAGTTGATGTTCTGGAACGAGGCCCCGGGGTTGTGGAACAACCCGCGAGTGGCGTGGGCGAGGTATTCGGCGTCAAAAATTCTGGCGGATTTGATGGAACGGGCGGAGCACTCGATTGGAGTGAGTCTCCGCCCGGTAATAATGGATGTACTGGGGTTCTCGGTGCCGCTCCCCGAGGCAATAGAGCCTAGAACCTGAGCGTTACCCCCAGTATTCCAGCGGGGTCATTGAGAGAGCCGATACCGAATGTTCCTAGCTTGTTGGCGTGGAACACCCCGTATTCGGCCCGAATAGATAAAGGTGCGGCCCCGACAATGGATGAGGGGAGCTTATAGGATACCCCGCCAGTGATAGCGAAAGCGAAACTGGCGGCGCTCTGCGAGGCAGCCATGGTTTCGCTGGCCGGGATATCCATTCGCCACGAACCGAATGTCGCATTGAAATACAACGTCAAGTCCTGAGGGTTAATGGCCCCCCACGAAGTGGATTTGGTAAACTGTCCTACGTTCCATCGCGGGGACATTCCCATTTGATAGGACTGGCCATTGTACGCCGGGACGATGATTTGGCGGTACATAATGTCCAGTTCGGGGAAACGCTTGGATTGGGACTTGACAGGGAGCCACGAATCGATTAAAGTAGCCGTGGTGCCCTTGCCGCCGCTGAGAAAAGTAGCCGCAACCCCGGCCTCCAAATGGAACAAAGGAGATGGGGGGGTGTCGGTAGAGGCAGGTGTCACCGTCTGATTTGATGCTGGTACGGCGGCTGCGGGTACTGGTAACCCGGACGTCGAGACCGGAACCTGCGCGAACGCTGATGGCCCCGGAGCAGAACAAAAGCAAATCACCAGCAGACAGATGAAAAGAAACCGCAATGTACTCATGGTGTTCCTCCTTGGTTGTTTGGATTAGGACCGGGATTGGACCCGTTCTTGAGAAACTTGGCCAGCCAACTGTCCGGCAGAAGAGTGACAATAAGGCGGGAGGAATTGGCGGACAGGGAGTGGAGAGCGCCCAGTATTACTTTCCTCCACACGGGGTCGGTGGACTTGGGACTTGGGAGGAACCCGATAATATTCTGCATACACCAGAACACGACGAACACCACTATCAGGTGTCCGGTAAGCCAATGGATGATAGTCGCGTCTCCCATTCATTGCCCCCTAGGTCGCGTCTGGTCTCGCGTCATCGCAATTCTGTTGCAGTTCAATGGTAACCTTATCCCCGGTGCCCCAAGCGGTGCGAAGCTTTGGCCACAGGCGGGATTCGAACTCATCCACCGTATGGCCAATAAAGTCGTCTGCCCCGCCATGCGTCTCACCCACCAGTATACACCCCAGAGTATTGCGTGGCAATCCCCCATAGTGGATTTCAATTCCACTGCGAAACGGAACGCCAATTAGAAGTGGCATTTGGCGATTGAAATGGGGGGAGTAGGTGGGAACGACGTCGTAGATACCGGGAAGGATAGCGGAACCGTGAGCGCCATCGCGGACGGGAAGCTCCAAAGTGTAACATTCGAATACCCCGTCAATGTATAGCTTACCAATGGTGGCGGTGGAATCGCATTGGAAGCGTTGGAGGAGGAGCTTCACGAGGAATTACGCCCCTACCCGATAAATGGAAGTCGAGTACTGGGTAATAGTATTGCTGACGGAGGCGAAGCCCCAAGTGACTTGAACGGCAAAGGTGTGGCTGGTGGTGGTGTTAAGGGTAACGGAATAAGGAGGGACAACTTCGAATATACCGCCAGCGGAGGCCGTGGCAATCCACTGGCCGAAGAATGCGGTAACGCTCCCGGACACGCCCGCAGACTGACAACTTAGTACCCCCCGGAACGACCAGTTTTGGTTGATGCCGCCAGCAAGGGTGGGGGTAATCTGCTGGATTATGGTAGCGTCCATGAGAATCTTGATGGTAAGGGTGGGGGCGCCAGCATCGCTAAGCTGACCAGTGATGTCGAGATAGATAGAACGGTTGGGAATCCACTCATTGGCGGCAATGGGGCAGGTTTGGAGGCTAGTGGGGGTAGTAGTGTTAGCGACGGTGGCGGGAACGGAGATGTTGCACTCGGCGGTATAACCGGAGAGAGTGGATGCGGACCAAGTAGCGGCGGAGGGGCCAGTAGCGACCAAGCCATAACCCGCAGCCGGGGTACCAGACACGATGACACCGTTAAGATTGTTAATGTTCAAATTGGGGACAAGGGTGGTGGAAGAAATAGAGAACGGGGGAGTACCAGTGGACAAGGAGGAAACAATCTGTTGAGTGAAAGTATTGGTGCCAGTAAAAGTGTTGTTGGCGGAAACGAGGACAGGGGTGCCGTAATAAATATTGTTGGTGGTGATGGAAGTGGGAATGGCGGTACCGAGATTGAACGAGGCACCAGTTATGACGTAATTGCCGTAGAGAACGGGAGTACCAGCGGTATCGTAAGCGGTGACGGTATAATAGTCGGGGGAGGGGTTGAGGACCATGGAATCGAAGATGGGGGGGCAATTGGAGATAATACCGTTGATAAGGGAACAAGAAACGGGGCGGGTGGAGACCTGAACATTGGTAGTGGGGTCTTGAGCAGGGACGGCCAACTGGAGAACAAGGGTACCATTGACGGGGGAACCTTGAGCGTCAACGATGGTACCAGTGAGAGTGGTAGTGGAAGCTCGGACGGGGGAGGGACGAAAGAGAATAGGGAGACAGAGAAGGATAGTTAATACGATGGCCACAAGTGGTGCAAATTTATTCCTCGTTCTCATTTTCATCCCCCTCCCCCTCCTCAATAATTTCCTTCAATGTCCTTGGCCTCGCCTTCGTTCCCCGCCATTCCTCTTCCATCACACGGGTCGGTAATCTTGGTACTGTCCTGCCTTCCGCTGGCACTTGCCCGCCCGCGAACGCCATTCCACGCTCGCTGGCCTTCCTCTTTGCCAGCTTCCCCATGGCTTCTTCGGCCCGAGCTTCGCTTGGCGTTGCTATCATCCGCCCCGTCTGACGCGCGACACTGGTGGGTATACCCTCCTCGCCTTCTGCGGTCCTCTGCGCCAAACGACGTGCGGCGGCGCGGGCAACGTCAGCCCTCGACGCGGCGGCGGAGGCGCTGCTACCACCAGCACCAGCGCTACCACCCCCCCTAGTTCCACCGCCTTCGGGCGGGCGGTCCATTGCCACATTCCGTCCGAGCGGTCTGAATGGTTGGTACGCCTCGGGTTCGTCGGCCTCCATCAATTTCGCTGCTAATCTTCCGAAGTATGCCCCGAGGAACGGATGGCCCATTGGAGTGCCTACTGCCGCCCCACCTACGGCCCCGGTTGCCTCGGGGTGGCGTCCGGCGAATCTTCCTACTGCCCTTCCCCCTTCTACTGCCCCCTCACCCACAAGCGGTGCGGTTGCCATCGCTGCCGGAACAACAGCTGCCCCCATTACTCCAGCGGGGTCAGCATGTTCGGATGCCTCCTCCATTCTTCCGGGGTCAACGGGAACCGGGGAATACGCTGAAACCGCTCTAGACACACGGTATGGGAGAGTATTCAAGTCGCGGGGTAAATCGGCTGTACCCCTGATAAATGCGTCAATTGTCATTTCGGGGATAGGGCCGTATCCAGCCAGTAATGCTCTGCGGATAGGATGCTCGGGGGGAGTAAATGCTCCCTTGACTATATCGGACAGCGCTCCTCTAGCTTGTCCGAAGAACCCCCGGTCGTTGTCCTCATCTTCGGCCCCGACACCGCGCTCCTTCTCAAATTGCGTTGGCGCATAGCTGGCGATATGTTCCTTGTACTGAGGATACTTAGTTACTACTCGCTGCACGATTTCTTGGTCACTTAGATGGTCATAAGCGCCGGGGTATTTGGCGCGGACTTTGGCCGCGAACTGGTCAATCGGTAGTGGGGTGGCGCTCACTGGAGGATACCCAACGGGTCTTTGGAATTAATTTCGACATTGGCTGTGGTCCCCGGCTGTACTGCACCGCCGCTTTGTCTCATCGAGGCAATCTTGGCGTTGGCGATATCGTCCATGGTGGAGACAATCTGGCGGCGCTGTTGCGGCGAGAACCAAGTTCCATGAAGGGCGTGATAAATCCGAGCTTGTGCGCCCTCGGTCCAACTCCTGCTCTCGCGCAGAAGGTCGATTTGCTGCTTGGTCATGCGGAAACCGGACGAGGGCTTGGCGAGGTCGAAGAATTTCTCAAGCAGAGCCTCATCGCCGGGGCCAGTGAAATAGCCACGCTCCAAGT
>Ga0335069_10010166_pt1 | contig 13346 bp, 14 predicted proteins | sample Lox_Sample_11_FD_206714 | JGI IMG/M metagenome (GOLD analysis project Ga0335069, IMG submission 206714) | Soil microbial communities from Loxahatchee National Wildlife Refuge, Florida, United States - Lox_Sample_1.1 | ecosystem: Environmental > Terrestrial > Soil > Wetlands | place: USA... | reverse complement strand
CCGAGGAGCTGCGCGCGCGTTTCGGTGGCGGCTACGAGATCGAGCTCGAGCTGGCGGAGGGCGACCGCGGCGCGGCCCCGGCTCTGCGCGGCGCGCTCGCGCGCGACGGCGTCGCGGTGGCCGGCGACGAGGCCACGATCCGGATCCATGCGGACGCCCTCGACGACGCCGTGCTCGCGCCGGTCGCTCGCGCGATCGCGGCGCACCCGGGCTCTCGCGTGCGCGTCGATCCGCCCGAGATGGTCGACGTCTTCCGGCGGATGCTCTCGTGAGCGGCCGACGACTGCGCACCTTGCTCCAGCGCGAGGCGCGCGCGACCTTGCGCGATCCCTTCACCCTGATCGCGCTGGTCGCCGTGCCGCTCGCCGCGTTGCTCGTGTTCGGCTACGTGCTCTCGACCGAGGTGAAGGGGCTCTCGCTCGGCGTCCACGATGCGAGCCACAGCGCGGTGTCGCGCCGGTTCGTCTCCGCGCTCGCGGCCAACGGCACCTTCGCGCTGCGTCCCTATGCGAGCCGCGAGGCGCTCGATCGCGCGCTCGTGGCCGGCGAGGTGAGTGCGGCCGTGGTCGTGCCGCCGGAGTTCGCGCAGGGCATCGCGGCCGAGGCCGCCGCGACGCCCGCGGAGCTCGTCGTGACCTACGACGGCGCCGAAACGGTGCTCGCGGGCAACGCCGAGGGGTTCCTGCGGGCTCTCGTCAGCGACACCGTGGCGCAAGTGACCTCCCGCGAGCGAGAAGCGCAGAGCGCCAGCCGACGCGCGAGGCTCGAGTCTCCGCGAGTGCCGTCGGGCGTCGACGTGCGCGTGCAAGCGCTCTTCAACCCGCGGCTCGACGGCACGCGCTTCATGGTCGCCGGGACCTTCGGCTTCGTGCTCTCGTTCCTGACCACCGTCATCACCGCGATCTCGATCGTGAAGGAGCGGCTCGACGGCACGTTCGAGCAGCTCCAGGTCACGCCGGCCACGAGCTTCGAGATCCTGCTCGGGAAGATCGTGCCCCTCGGCGTCGTCTTCACGCTCGACGTGGTGCTGATGATGCTCGCGGGCGGCTTCGTGCTCGGCGTCTGGCCGCTCGGCAGCGGGCTCTTCTTCGTCGTCGTCTCCGCGTTCTACGTGCTCACCTCGCTCGCGATCGGGATCGTGATCTCCGCGACCTCGACCACGGCCGCCGAGGCCGTGCAGAAGACGGTGATGTTGAGCGTCCCCCTGGTTCAGCTGTCGGGCTTCGCGTTCCCGCTGCGCAACATGCCGCGGCCGGTGCAGTGGCTGGCGGAACTCTTCCCGGCGACCCACTACATCCGCATCAGTCACGCGATCTACCTGCGCGGCGCCGGACCCGCCGAGGTGCTGCCGGAGCTCGCGCTGCTGTTCGTGTTCGCCTCCGCGCTCGTGTTCTTCGCGATGCGCTCGATGGAGCGGCGCGCATGAGCTTCCTCTCGAACGTCCGCGCGGTCGCCTACAAGGAGGCCACGATCGTTCGTCACGATCAGGCGCTGATCGCGATGGTCGTCGCGCAGCCGATCCTCATGCTGCTGCTCATGGGCTACGCGCTCTCGTACGAGCCCGCGAACGTGCCCTGGGCCGTGCTCGATCGCGACGAGAGCCCGCTCTCGCGCCGCTTCGTGCAGGACGTGCAGGCCACGGGCTACTTCCTGCCGTGGCAGCGCGTCGCCTCCTACGACGAGGGCTACGCGAAGCTCGCGAGCGGCGAGGTGCTCGCCTTCCTGGTGGTGCCGGATGACTTCGCTCGGAACGCCCATCGCGGGCGTCCCGACGTGCAGGTGCTGCTGGACGGCGCCGACCCGGTCTCGGCCGCACGCGTGGGCGCGTACCTCGCAGAGATCGGCCAGCACTTCGAGACCGTGCGCGCCGAGCCGCCGCGCGCCGGGCCCGGCGAGGGCCTGGTCGTGCGCCAGGAGTTCCGCTTCAACCGCACGCTCGCGGACAGCCGCTTCTTCCTGGCCGCGCTCGCCGGCATCCTGCTCACGAACCTGTGTATGTCGGCCACGAGCCTCGGCCTGGTGGCCGAGCGCGAGAACGGCACCTACGAACAGATGCTCGCCTCGCCGACGCGTCCGCTCGAGATCGTGATCGGGAAGCTCGTGCCCTACGTCGGGCTCGCCTACCTCGTGCTCGCGATCGCGACCCTCGGCTCCGGCATCGCCTTCGGCGTGTGGCCGAGCGGGAGCGTGCTGGCGCTGCTCGCTGTGACCCTGCCCTTCGTGCTGGGCTCGCTCTCGGTCGGCGTGTTCGTGTCGGCGGTGGCACGCACCTCGGCCCAGGCCGTGTTCATCACCGTCTTCGCGATCCTGCCGTCGATGGTGCTCTCGGGCGTGATGTTCCCCTATCAGCTGATGCCCGACGGCGTGCGCCGGATCGGCGGCGTATTGCCGCTGCGCTGGTACCAGATCGCACTGCGCCGGATCACGCTTCGCGGCGCCGGGATCGAAGAGGTGATCGCGCCGGCTCTGATGCTCTGCGCGATCTTCTTCGTGCTGCTGGTGCTGATCCGCCTGCGAATGAAGCCGCGGCTCGCCTAGCATGCGAGTCCGCGTAGTGCAGTCCAAAGTAGTAGGGCGGTCTGCTGCGAACCCGTTTCGCCGGAAGGCCCCTGCTGAACCGGATCGCGTCTGGCCGCCTTGGTCGGCTTCCGGCGTCGCCTACGCGCGCTGGCGCTGCTCGAGGCGGGGCATCGCGACGACTGGGACGCGATCGCGCGCGGGGCGCAGTTTCTCATCGAGGCGCCAGCGGCCGGACGGAACCTGGCTGCAGCAGGATCCAGGTGGCGCCGCCAGGGAAGCCGTTCGGGCAGGTGTCGGACTCCTCACACAATTTCGCGTGATCTCGCGCTCGGCATTCGGGTACTGTGTGTCGCGTCCGGGGGGTCCGAAGGGAGCAGTCCCATGGCAGCGAAGACGGAGCGCGTCTCGGCGGACGCCACGGCGTACGCGGAGAAGCATCGAATCCTGCAAGCGCTCGAGCAGCTCGTGGCCGAGAACTGGCCGCAGTTCAAGTCGATCCGGAAGGGCTACAAGAAGTTCAAGAATAAGGGGAAGCGGAACCCCGATGATCGATACGATCGGGAGGATCTGCTCCAGGACTGCGAAGACAAGGGCCTCATCGACTCGAGCGAGCGCGACCTCATCGACAAGACCTGGGTCCCCGTCGTCGACTGGATTCTCCCCGGCATGGACGAGGCCCTGCGCAGTATCGACAAGGGCGACAAGCTGAACTGCTGGATCGTCTATGGCGCCGCGGTCGGCCACAGCCATGTCGTCCACCAGAAGACCGACGAGGTGGTCGACCTCGTGATCCTCACGGAGAGGATCCCGCCGAAGATCGGCCCGTATAAAGGACTGGAGGGGAGGGATCCCGGGTTCTTGAGGCGCCTGCAGGCGCATCAAGAACAGATCGGCGGGCTCATCGGTGGAACCCCTCGTCGTGGCAGAGCCAGGCCGAGAAGGAAGGCCTGACCCTACACCGGCAGCGGCAACAGGTAGAGATTCTCGCGCTCCTTGCGGCCGCGGATCTCGGTCTCCGGCGCGGGGCGGAAGAGCACGGCCTCGGGGCCCGCACGGCGCCAGGTGGCCTCGTCGATGATCATGGCGGCGTTGAGATCGCGGGTGAGCGACTGGAGTCGTGACGCCAGGTTCGTGGTGTTGCCGAGCGCCGTCCAGATCAGGCGGTCCACGGCGTGCACGTTGCCGACGAATGCCGGACCCGTCGCGACGCCCACGCCCACCGATAGCGTTTCCACGGCGCCGCTCAGCATCGGCACACGCAGGACGATCTCTCGCCCGGCGATGACCGCCGCGCGCTCCTTGCCCTCCAGCTCTCGGGGCGCGCCGAAGACCGCCATCATGCCGTCGCCGTTGAACTCGACGACCGTCCCGCCGCGCTCATGGATCACCGAGGAGACGAGCTCGGTGTAGTGGTTCACGGAGGAGAAGATTTCGCCAGGCGCGAGGTTCTCCGCATAGCTGCTGTAGCCGCGCAGGTCGACGAAGAGCACCGAGACCTCGGCCTCGCCCACGTCGAGCTGCTGCCCCTCTTCGAGACGATCCGCCAGCGTACCGGGGACGTACCGGCGCAGCCGTTCGTGGCGGGCCTCGCTCTCCTGGAGACGGGCCGCCTGCTCGAGGCGGAGCAGCTCGCTGGAGAACTTGTCGGCGACCAGCGCCACCAGCGCGACCTCTGCCGCGGCGTAGACGTCGCCCGAACGCTTCGGTCCGACGCACAGGAAGGCGAGGAGCTCTCCCTCGTGGCGCATCGGAACCACGAGCGGCGCGTCCAGGGTCTCGATGACGGCACGCTGGAACACGCCGAGTCGACTCTTCCCGTCCCGGCCGTGGTGCTCGAGCACGAGGGGCCCCGCCTGCTGCGCGAGCACCGCGACGAGCGGGCTGCCGGCTGCGAAACGCGGTGGTGACACCTCCCCGTACGCGAAGGCCGGCGCGAAGACCTCGCCGACGCGCGTGTAGACCGCGCAGGACGTGGGGCGGAGCAAGCCGAGGACGCCCTGCCCCGTGCATTCCACCACCTCGGTGGCCGTCGAGCAGCGGGAGAGATCCTGCGCGAGCTGCGTCACGCCGGCGGCGAGACTGCGCCGGTCGGCGAAGACGAAGCGCTCGATCTCCTCGCGCAGCCTTCTGTGCAGCGGGAAGAGGAGAGCGATCAGCGCGGCGATGACGATGACGCGGCTCACGATCTCGTGCAGCCCCGTCGCGGCGGCGAGCTGCGTGGCGAGCGCCGGCACAGCCACGATGACGAGCGCGAGGAGCAGCCCTGCCAGCAGGCTCAGCGCGCCGGTACTACTCATGACGGTGTCGACGTCGAGGAAGTTGTAGCGGGAGATCGCGATGATGAGGCACACCGGCAACACGGCGAGCCCGCTCACCGCGATGGCGAGCAGGTAGCCCCACCCCGGATCGCGCGCAGCCGCCACCTCGGCCAGGACATACGGCACCGCGGCCAGGTAGAAGCCCAGCAGCACCCACTTGAGCTTCCGCCTGCCGAGCGCATCGGCGGTGCGCCAGGCGTGGACCTGCACGAAGACCAGCGCCGCCAGGAAGGCGATGCCGAGAATTCCGTTGCCGAGCGCGCCCGCCTGCCACGAGAACGGGAAGCCGTGGTAGCGGCTCACGTCGAAGGGCCCGAACCCGGCAAAGATCCAGGGGCCGAGGCGTGCCCAGCGCGAGCGCGGAAGGCTCCCGGTCGGCAAGGCCATGAGCCCGAGCAGCGCGAGCGGAGGCGCGAGGCTCAGGCCGACGAGGTGGACGGCGATGCCGAATGAGGTCTCGAGCGGCGCGCCGGCGAAGCTGCACGCCAGCACGGCGGCAGTAGCCAGGTTCGAGTACACGAGCATCTGTCGCAGGCCGGAGGGCCGAACGCGGATCAGGAGGAATGCGACACAGGCCGCGAATGCGAGTGACGCCACCAGTCGCGGCCAGTAGGCGCGGTAGCTGCCCGCGAAGAGCTCGATCCGTCCGGGCACGCCGTCGCGCTCGAATTGGACGTCGAGCGGGACGTGGGAGCCGTGCTTGCGCGTGACGACCTCGACCCAATCGAGCACGCGGGCACCGCGCAGGTCGTGGCCGTCGACGGACACGAGGCGATCGCCCGGCGCGAGTCCCGACCGATCCGCCCCCAGACCCTCCTTGAAGCCGAAGACGCGCGGGTAGTCGTCCGCGCTCTTCGCACCATCGAGCATCAGCGGCGAGTAGGCCGTGCTGCGGATCACGTCGTCGAGGCTCAACGTGAACGCAGCAAACCAAACCGCGAACAGGAGCGCCGTCGCGATGCGGGCGCCTGCGTGGGCTCGGGCCAAGGCTGCCTTCCTCCGCGCCGGAGGTTATCAGCGAGTATCAGCCGGACCTCGGGCGCCGGCTGTGAAGTACTTCACAGGGTCACACCCCCTCACCCGCGGCGGAGCGCAGCAGCGCCTCGAATGCGCGCGGCGCGGCTCCGAGCGCGCGAAACGCCGCGCGCCGCAGGCGCGGGTGTTCCACGCCGAAGCTGAGCAACGCCGCGAAGGCGCGATGTGTGCGCGAGAGCCGGCGCCATGCGCGCTCGTATTCCTCGAGCGGGCGGCGTTCGGCGACCACGCGCGCCAGCGCCGCGGCACAGTGCAGCGCGAGCGTGATGCCTTCGCCCGTGACGGCGTCGGTGTAGCCCGCGGCGTCGCCGACCAGCGCCACGCTGGCGGCGGATCTGCGACGCGCGCTGCCAGAACGGTCCGCTGCCTCGCGGCTCGCTCGACGGCTCAGCGTGCGCGAGCCGTTCGGCGAGAGCGGGGAAGCGCGCGAGCAGCTCACGATAGCCGCCGCCGTCTGCGGACCAGAGCAGCGCCACCCCCACTTCGTCCGCAGCCACCGGAGTCACGTACGCCTCGGCGCTGTCGCACCAGTGAACCTCCACGTACTCGGACCACGGTGCGATGCGAAAGTGGCGGCGCATCCCGAACCGGTAGGGACCATGGGGCAGATCGAGACCCGCCTGCGCCCGCACGCGGCTCGCGAGACCGTCCGCGCCGATCAGGACACGCGCGCGGAGCTCACCCCGCGTCGTGCGCACGTGTACGTCGTCGCCTCGAACCTCCCAGCCCTCGAGCCCGCAGTCGAAGCGCACCGGCGCTCCAGCCTTGGCCGCCGCCTCGAGCAGCGCGTGCGAGAGCTGTGTGCGTCGCACGCCCAGCCCGAAGCCGGTCGCGAAGCGACCCGCGAACGTGCGGTCGCCCTCGACGAATCGCACGCCGTGAAACGGCGCCGCGCGGAGCGCGCCTCGATCGACGCCGAGCGCCGCGAGGGCCCGCACGCCCGCCGGCATGATGCCCTCGCCGCAGGCCTTCTCGAGCGGCGGCACGCGGCGCTCGATCACCAGCGTCTCGACGCCGCGCCGAGCCAGGTGGATCGCGCTGGCGAGGCCGGCCGGACCCGCGCCGACGACGAGCGCCTCAACGTCCGACACGAATCGGCACGAGCCGGGGTCGATCGCCCAGCTTTCGCTCGAACTCGCAGTGCTGTGTCAGCGCGCGCTCCTCTGCACGAATCCGCACGCAGAGGAGCCATGCGTCGAGCGCCGTGAAGGCGATCGCCGTGAGCCATGCGCCGCCGGCGAGCGGCACCGCGAAGCCCTCGATCACGACGGCGAGATAGTTGGGATGGCGGAGCCAGCGATAGGGTCCACCCGTCTCCACCGGCTGCCCCGGCATCACGATCACGCGGACGTTCCAGCGCTCGCCGAGCGTGGCGATCGCCCAGTAGCGCAGGCCCTGCGCGGCGAGTGCGAGCGCGAGCATCGGGATCGCGAGGCGCAGGTCGATCTCGCGCCCCGAGACCAGCACCTCGAGCGCGCAACTCGCGAAGAAGGCGGTGTGCAGCAAGCGCATCCAACGGTAGTGCGCCTGCCCGATCTCGAACGCGCCGCGCTCGAACGCACGCGCGGCGTTGCGACGCGACAACGCCAGCTCGAAGACTCGCTCGGCCGCGAGCAGGCCGAGGAAGACCAGATACGCCGTCACCATTGGAGCAGCACGAGCTCCGAGCAGAAGCCCGGACCCATCGCGAGCAGGAGCCCGAGCGTTCCCGGCTCGGGCTGCTCCGCCAGCGCCTCGGCCAGCACGAATAGCACGGAGGCGCTCGAGAGATTCCCCACCTCGGAGAGGTGGCGCCATGAGCGCACGAGCGCGTCGTCCGGAAGCGAGAGCGTCGACTCGATCGCCTCGAGCACTTTCGGCCCGCCCGGGTGACACACGAACACTTCGATGTCGCCGAGCGTCAGCCCCGACTCGGCGAGGAACTTGTCCACGTCCGGGCGGAGGCCCGAGGCGAGCGCCGGCACGTCGGCCGACAGCACCACCCGGAAGCCGCCGTCGCCGATCTCCAGCCCATCACGCGCTCGGTATCGCGGTAGAAGATCGAGCGCGTGGCGAGCACGCGCGGACCCCGATCCGCGGCGTCGGCGCCGCGCAGCACCGAACAGTCGGCGCCGTCGCCGAAGAGGCCGCTCGCGATCAGGTTCGCGACCGAGGCGTCGGCGCGTTGGAGCGTGAGGCTGCACAGCGCCACCGCGAGCACCAGAGCATTGTGTCGCGGAAAGGCGCGCAGGTAATCGGACGCCCGCGCGATGCCCGCGGCGCCGCCGACTCAGCCGAGGCCGAAGATCGGCGTGCGCTTCACGTCGCTGCGCAAGTCGAGCCGGTTCGCGAGTCGCGCCTCGAGCGTCGGGACCGCGATGCCGGTCACGGAGAGCGTGAAGACGTGGTCGACGTCGCCCACGTCGATGCCGGCGCGCGCGAGCGCCTCGCGGATCGCGCGCTCACCCAGCTCCAGGCCGCAGCGGATGTACGCGTCGTTTGCATCGCCGAAGCCGCGGCAGCGCGCGGTACTCCTCGATCCGGAGCGCGAGGTGCCTGCGCCCAACCAGCACGTTGCGGTGGATCTGCTCGATCCGCCGCGGGTTGCGAACGCGCCCGGCCCAGAGCTCGGCGAGCGCGCGGTGCAGCTCGTCCTGCTCGTAGGTATTCGCGGGCAGCGCGCAGCCGACAGAAGCAATCCGCATGGAGGCCCTCTTGCCGCATCACTCTTCCTTCCCGAGAGGATACGGTTCGGATCGGAGAGAGGATCCTGCTCGACCGGCGATCGGAAGCGAGCTGAGGGCGAATTCCTGGCCGCTCTGGCTCCGAGCATCAAGGGTTCGATCTTCGGTCTCGCGGCTCAGGATCTCCTGAAGCTCGTGACCGAGGGGCAGATCTCCCCGTGCCGAACTCGAAGCGAAACTCGCTCCGGGTGGCGCGGCCTACCTCGACCCGTCGATCCAGGCCGCCGGCAGGTACGACGTGCGGGTCTACGGCCGCCTGCTCGAGCTGTTGAAGCAGGTCGCCGGCGACGGGAAGACCGAGTACCTGAGACAGCGCTGGCGGTTGCGCACTTCGTCTTCATCTCGCGCGCTATGCCGGAAAGGTGAGCGTCGCTCGCGACACGCAGGGTTTCCATTAGCGGACAAGGCGTCTGCATTCGCGTGACATTCTCGAGCGTCGCCTCGAGCAGAGGTCACGGAACGTGGCAAAAGCCTGGCAAGGCCTGCGCCACATGCCGGGATCCGCACGAGAAGCCTCTGCCGCGCGCTCGATCAACGCGGGCCGCGTGAGCGAAGGAAGGCCAGATACCTGAGCAGCTCTTCTTCTTCCTCGGCGGTCAGATCATCGATGGCGAATACGGCCAGCCTCCTGCGGGGTCCGCTCTCTTTGACGGCCGACGGCAGCAGGTAGCCGGCCTTCTCCATCAACGTCTCGTAACGGACGCCGTAGACCTCGGCCAGGCGGTGGAGCACGTTCGGCGACGGCTTCCGGATCTTTCCGTTCTCGAGCTGACTCAGGTAGGCGTTCGAGACCGCGTCGCCCGTCGCCTCCTCCACGTCGCGCAGCGACATGCCCTTGGCCGTGCGCAAATCAGCGAGCAGCGTGCCTAGCTCGAGAGGACGCCCGACGAAGCCGGAGCTCTTCCGCCTGGACCGTCGATTTCCGTTCCGCACGGGTCGAGTATCCGCCGGGCCGCGCGAGCGTTCAAGCGAACGAGCCCGTTGCTTGAAGTATTTAGCAAATTGCCTACAATGAGCGACCGCACCGGATCGGCCGCGGACGAGCGCGAAGGAGGCTCCGTGCAAGGAAACACGCCGCTGGAATCGGGCGGCCGCTCGGGAGTCCGGCGGCTCGCGCGGCAGCGCGCTGCCTGCTTCTGGTGCGGAAGCATGCATCATGCGGAGCACCCGCTCTCGGTCTGTCCGGCGTGTACGGCGAGGTTCCGAATGATGCGGCTGCTCGAGATGCACGGCTCCTATCCGCTCGACGCCTCGTCCATCGACGCGGTGCTGTCGCGCACCTCCCCGGGCAACTATGCCCTTGGCTACATGGATGGCGACGCGTTCGCGGTGTTCTACGTGGGACGCTCGGACGTCGACGTGAGGGGGCGCCTGCACGAGTGGGTGGGCATGCCGACCCCCGGCTCGCGACGCGACGCCTTCGCCAAGGCGGCCTGGTCGGTTCAGCGCCGGCGAGCGTTCCCGTTCGCTGTGCCCGCGCTCGGGCCCGTGGTGCATGGCGACGGCAGCTACACGCGCTTTGCGTTCAGCTACGCAGCTAGCGCGGCTGCGGCCTTCGAACAGGAATCTCGCAACTACGAGAATTTCGGCGGAAGCGACCGGCTCGACAACCACGGGCCGCCCGCGGAACCGCCGCACCGAGCCGTGCGAAGCGCGAGCGCGGGCGGGGCGAGATGATGTCGAATCCGGAATTCGCTGCGATCGGCAGTGACAGGATTCGCGTCTTCGTGAGCTACGACCGGGACTCGGACGGCGATCTCTTCGACCTGCTCGCCGAGAAGGCCTCGAAGCAGAGTTGTCGATTCGAGATCACGGCGCGCTCGAGCGGCCGTCCCGCAGCCGAAACGGAAGGAGCGCTACGTCGCTCGATTCGCGAGGCGGACCAGGTCATCGTCATCTGCGGTGAGCACGCGGAGAGTTCGACAACCATGGCCACCGAGCTTCGCGTTGCTCAGGAAGAGGAGCGCCCCTACGTCCTGCTCTGGGGAAGGCGCGAGCGCATGTGTACCAAGCCGCTGACGGCGAGGCCGGCAGACGCCATCTACAGCTGGACCTGGGAGATCCTTGAATGTCAGCTGCTCACCGTGCTCCGATCCGCCTGGTCGCACGAGCAGCTCGCCGAGCTCAGCCGGGAGCGCATCGCTCGAGCCGCGAAGCTGGCGCCTGCGAACACGCCCCGGAGCACTCGGGGCCACTCTGGCGGTACCGGCCGACTCGGCCCTTGATCGTGCGGGAACTTCTGCATCACGCGTGGTGGCGCCTGCGGCAATGGCTGCGAAAGCGTCGCCAAGAGCGCCGAGTGGCCGCGGTGCGCAGTCGTTTCTGGTCGGAGGTCTCCGAGGGGCGACGCGAGGCGGAGTCCCGGTCGCGTCCGTGAGGACGTGGGTGCCGCGGAGCCGTAGGCGTCAAATCGGTGGAGGAATGACGTTGTTGCAGCAATCAGAGCGGTGCGCGAACGACAATCACAATCGATCGAACGTGACGGTGCGCTGCTGCCCGAACTGCGGACGAATCGTCAACGCGCGAATTCCTGTCGGACGATGCCTCGCGGAGAGACACGCAACGGCTCGGAAGGTGGGGAGCCGCTACTGCGCCCGCTGCGGTGAGCGACTCGCGCGAGAAGGTCCGCTGCCTCGTCTCTGAACGCGCAAGGCGCTGACGCGAGAGTTGGCGCCAGGGCCAACACGAGCGCATGCGCGGGACGAGCGAAGCCCGTCCCGCGCATCGTCTTTGTTCTCGAATAGCCGCTAGAAGCGGCCGCCGCGCCGGTCCTGGGCCTCGTTCACCTTGATGGTGCGGCCTCCGAAGTCGGTACCGTCGAGGGCGCGGATGGCATCCTGGGCAGCATTTCCATCCGCCATCTCCACGAACGCGAAACCGCGCGGGCGGCCGGTCTCGCGGTCCGTGATCACGTTCACGGACTCGACCGAGCCGTGACGTCCGAAGAGCTGTTTGAGATCCTCCTCGGTGTTGGAGAAGGAAAGATTGCCGACGTAAAGCTTCTTGCTCAATGCAGTGTCCTGTTGCTCCGCCTCGCGTTCGCAAGCGGAGCTTCGATCGGGCGATCTCTTCTCGGAAGTTCCGAGCGCGAAACCGCCAGCGATCCCTTGTGAGCTCCGACCCTCATAGGCTGGGAGCAGATCTACTCGAGGACGAAGCAGCTCGGCTCGAAAGTGGAGCGGCGTGGTCGATTCGAGTTGGCCTGACGCTGACTCTAGCACCTCGGCTCGAGGAAGTCGCCGCCGCGACCGCGTTTACCCCGGATCTCCGCCTTCCAAGGAGCCATTCACTCGAGCAGCCCGACATTCGCATGACATTCGCGAGCGTCGCCCTGAAGGCTGAGGCAATGTCTCGATCTCCAGGAAGCGGAACCGCCTCACTCGGCGACGGAGATGACGGACCGCGGCGCTGTGAGCTCCCCATCACCGCCGTCCGCGCTTCCACATCGCGTGGGCCACTGGCCGCAAACCGCCGGAATCGGCGGCGATCCTTCGCGGCGCACCGCGAGTCCTTCGCAGAGACCGGCGGAATCGAGGTCTGCTTGGCGGTGAGTGCAGACTCGAGCGACGTGTCTCTGGCACGAAGTCCCTGTTGAACAGCGAAAGTACAGGGAACTTCTCTCAATGCGAGCGGCCTTCTTGCGTGAGATTTCCCTAGCCCTGTGAACAGGGAATCTCGGCGCGACGAGCAGGAAATTCTCTCCCCGAAGCAGGGAACCAGACGTCAGCGAGTCGCGCGACGCTTCGTACTGAGGAGCTCTTCGGCTTCGTGCTCACTGAGCTGCTCGGTCGTCTTCTCGATCAGAATGGCCGCAAGCTGCATCGGCTCGAGGCTGGCACCTCCTTGCTTCCGGACCTTCGCAGCGATCGCTTCGAGCCGCTTCAGGGTTTGCGGTGCAAGGGGCAGGAGCCGCCGCTCGGTCCAATCGGGGTCGGTCGCCCGACCGCCTCCGGCCGGGATGCGGAAGCGCGTCCCGATGTCCGCCAGAAGTTGCATCGCGCCGAAGTAGCCACCCGAGGCGATCACCTTGCCGCGACGCTTGGCACCAAGGCCCCGCGCAATCTTGTCCATGTCGAGTCGGGTCTTCATCGCCTACTCCTCCCCAAAATCGTGAATGGCGAAGTACTCATCGCCGATCACGAGACCAATCTCTCCCTGCCGAGCCTCCCTCCCCATTCTGCGACAGAAGGCTCCGAGGTTGGCGAGCTTGCCCTCATCTTGGACATCCTTCGGCGTCGTGTAGCAATGGACGACCACGGGTTCGTCCCTGATGAGCGCGCCACCTTGTTCATCGTCGCGCCAGATGCCCCTGGCTTTCGGATAGGCGGTCGCTCCGCCGAATATCTGCCCGAACATTTCGAGAGAGGCGTCTACCCAGTGTGGTTGATCAATGGGAGTGGACCCATCTCGTTCGACGCTAGGGATGAAGAGGAGCACGAGGACGCGTTCCGCCCACCCGCCAAGACTCGGCGGCGGGCGGTCGCCCTTCTGCGCTTCTTCGCCATCTATCGATCGATATAGATCGAATCGAGGCGACGCGCCACGTCAAGCCAGGTCTGGATTCTGGCTGTGCCGCGCCTGTGTGTTCTCTTTCTTTGTCCGCGATGATTCCATCGTGTTCTCGCTCGATGAATCGCATTCGTCCATTTAGGCCCGGGAAGCCGACGGACAACTGCTTCATCGAGACGTTCAACGGATCGCTCCGCGACGAGTGCTTGAACGTGCATTGGTTCGAATCGCTGGAGGAAGC
>Ga0335069_10010165_pt1 | contig 13346 bp, 8 predicted proteins | sample Lox_Sample_11_FD_206714 | JGI IMG/M metagenome (GOLD analysis project Ga0335069, IMG submission 206714) | Soil microbial communities from Loxahatchee National Wildlife Refuge, Florida, United States - Lox_Sample_1.1 | ecosystem: Environmental > Terrestrial > Soil > Wetlands | place: USA: Florida... | reverse complement strand
GAGATTGCACGTCTGGCTTCTGCGTTTGGGGTTGCGTTTAATCCCGGAATGCAAGTCGCGGGCCAGTTCAACGCCGATGTTCACGCTCAGGGATCAATGAACTCTCCGGCGCTGAATGGAACCGTTACCGCCAGCAATCTCGCAATCAGCGGCAACGACGTGCCTGCTCCGGTGAAAGTTCCAAGCATCCAGATTCAGCTCACACCACAAGAGGTGCGCTCCAATCAGTTCACAGCTTCGACCGGAGGCACCAGCGTGAATGCGCAATTTGCGGCCCAGCAATACACCACGCCGCAGCAGCCGATCGTCGACGCCACTCTGCAGACCAACAACGCGAACATCGGGGAGCTTCTGAATCTGGCGAAGGCCGCCGGAGTGCAGGCCGCCAATGGCGCGACTGGCAGCGGCACGCTCACCCTGAACGTGCATGCGCACGGACCTGTAAAGAACGCGTCGGCGATGGTATTCAACGGCAACGGTCAGGTCGCCAATGCGCAGATCAAGACAGCGCAGATGACGCAACCACTCGGCGTGAAGAACGCAAACCTGCAGTTCACGCAGAACTCTGCAAACATCAACAACCTCGATGCGCAAGCTGCGAGCACGCACGCAACCGGCAACATGTCTGTTCGCAACTTCGCAGCGCCGCAAGTTCAGTTCACGCTCACGGCCGACAAGCTCGACGTGCTCGCATTGGAGAAGATGTTCGGACAGCAACCGGCGCAGCCGAACAACGCACAGCCGAACAAGCGCGCCGCAAACGACAGCTTCTGGAGTGTGATCTCGCGCGCAGAAGCGCAGCAAAGACAGACGGCGCCCGCGAAGCCCGCGACGACCGCCCCTACGCAAAACGCTCTGCTGCTGAATACGACTGGCGGAGGCCAGATCATCGTCGGTCAGATCCTCTACAACCAGCTTGAGCTGCAGAATGTCCGTACCACGGTTACGCTGAATCGCGGTGTGATCACGCTCAACCCCCTGACCACGATGCTGTACGGCGGGCAGGCGAACGGCAGCGTCGCAATGGATATGCGCGGCGCGTCTACGCTCTACAACGTAAATCTGAAGACGCAGAACGTCGACAGCAACCGGCTCCTCGCTGCCGTTTCAAACACCAAGGACGTACTGTACGGGCAACTTGCGTCGACGATCCAGGCGCAATTTGCGACTTCGCCGAACAGCTCAGACATTGCACAGACGCTGAACGGTCACGTGCATATGAACCTCGAGAACGGCAAGCTTGCGAACGTCGACATGCTTCAGCAGTTGGCCGCAATCGGCAAGTTCACCTCGCTCAACAAGCAGGCGGGCAACGCAACCAACCTCAAGCAGCTTGGCGGGGATTTCGACATTCGCAACGGTGTCGCCACCACCAACAACTTGAAGGCGGTGCTCGACGAGGGCAGTCTTGCCGCAACCGGCAGCGCGAACCTGGTGAACCAGGCGCTTGATATGCATGTGACAGCGGTACTGGACAAGAACAGCAGTCAGGCTGTGGGCGGAATGAACATTGGCGGCATGGCGCAAACTGCGCTCGCAAATCGCAATGGAGAACTGGTGCTCCCGGTGCTCGTTACGGGCACGTTCCAGAAGCCGCAGGTTTCTCCTGACGTGGAGACGCTGGCCAAGATGAAGCTGAACAACCTACTGCCAAGCTTCAGCAATCCCGGACAGGCGTCCAGCGGTTTATTGGGAGCGCTGACTGGGAAGGGAAATGCGAATGGCACTGGGGGTAATCCGGCTAGCGGAATCCTCAATCAGCTCAAAGGCGGTCAGAATGCCAATCAACCGGGAGCGATGGCCGGACAGCAGGGCCAGCGACAAAATCAGCAGAAACAAAATCAGCAGAACCAGAACCCTCTGAATAATGCGCTGCAAGGCATCTTGGGTGGTAATAAGCCCAAGTAACAGACTTTTGCGCAAATCACCTTACTGCAGTCACGCGAGCGGAGTTTCCAAGGCGCCGCTCGCGTTTTCCAGTTCTTGGACACGCGCGCGTTCTTTCGGCGTTCCAGCGGGGCAAAACACTCCGCTGCGGGTTTTTTCTCGCAGAGTTCCCCGCCAATGGCGCACCTGTTTCGGTGCACGCGCCTACTCATCTGCTGCAATTCCAGCTACTTACGAATAAGTATCCGAAAAACGCTTTTGGTCACTGAAGTGCCCATTCTTCCTCGTGAGCAAGGGGAGATTTCTGTGGAACCGACCCTAGTGGTAATCGGCATCAGTTACAGGACCGCGGCGCTCGCCGTCCGCGAACGGTTCTGGATCGGCGAATCGCGCCGTTTTGATGCCCTTACCCACCTGGTACGTTCCGAGGGAATCGACGAAGTCATCGTTGTTTCAAACTGCAACCGGACTGAGTTCTACGTCTGGACACAGAATGCCGGCGAAGCCGCCAGCAGCGTTCTGCGCTTCCTCACCCGCGCGTACGACCTCAAGCTGAGTGAGTGGTCGAGCTTCTACCGACTGCTCGATGATGCCGCAATGGAGCACGTCGTCCGCGTGGCAAGCGGACAAGATGCCGAGGTATTCGGCGAACCAGAAGTCACCGCTTCCATCGCCCATGCCTGGAGTCACGCGCAAAAAGCCGGCACTACGGGACGCTTCTTGAACGCAGTGATGAAGAAGGCCCTCACCGTCGCTGCGCGCGTAAAACAGTACTGCCCTCCGGCTTCGACTGTCACCACCGTCGCCCACTCCACTTTGCACGCCGCACAGGAGGCGCTGCAAGATGTGCGCAAACCAAAGGCGCTCGTCGTCGGCGCTGGATGCATGGCGGAAGCGACCGTCCGCGCTCTGTACGAGAATCGTTTCGGCGACATCATCGTCGTTAATCGCACGTACGATCACGCTTCGCGTCTGGCAATGAAGGTTGGTGTCCGCGCCGCTCACTTTGAAGAGCTCTGGCAACACGTCATCGACTCAGACTTGCTTGTGTGCGCAACTTCAGGACGGCTGCTGATCACACGCGCCGAACTTGATGCAGTACTGCGCGTCCGTGGAGACAGGCAGCTGCTGATTGTCGATCAGGGAGTGCCGCGCAACGTTGATCCCGCGGTTCGCGCCGTGCAGTCCACCATTGTGTACGACCTCGACGATCTCTGCGAAGTTGCCGAACAGCACTCCGATCGTCTGCCGAGCATCGAAGCCGCTGATCATGTCGTCCGCCAGGAGGTAGCTGGGTTCCGCCGCAAGCTGCTTTCAGAAAACGTATTGCCTACATTGGCGGCGCTGCGCTCGCGTCTGGAACAGATTTGCGACGAGGAAATGGAAAAGCTGACCGACGAATTTGGTCCGTTCACAGAGGACCAGACGGCGTCGCTTCGCGCTCTCAGTGCACACATCACGCAGAGAATTTCGGGAACACTGGCACGCCAATTGAAAGAACTCCCCGAGCGGGCCGAGTCAGATCCACTCGCGAGCGCGCTCGAAGAACTCTTCCAACTCGAAATTCGCCAGACCGGAACCGCACTCAAGAAGTAATTTCTCCCGTCATCTCCGGCGCCTTCGTGCCGAGTACCTCTGTACATGCCCACCCGGAGTCAAGAATTCTGATCTTTCTTCGAAACTTTGTTTCACGATTAGGTGTTCCAAGAGGTGGCCAGCAACTCAGGCTCGTTCGCGGCGGGCGTACGGACCTAACTACAGATTTGAAGTTCACGACGGGCAGAGGACTGGCGACCGGGAAACTCTTGGGTATATGAGACATATAGCCGGCGTACTGAGTCCGGCATACGCGGCAGTCGCTCGTTACTGCTGCGAACCCCTGGTCGCACGCTCCTTGCTCCGGAAATCACAAGGAGCATCAACGTGAAAGCATGCAAGTTTCCTCGTCTCGTTCTCGGGCTGTTTGCACTCGCTCTGCTGCTGTCATTAGTAGGATGCGGCGGTGGCGGTTCTTCCAGTTCTTCTACACCTCCAGCAGCTCAAACCGGAAACGTTTCTGTTGTTCTAAGCGACGACTCTACTGACGACTGGTCAGTAGTCGGCGTGAAGGTCTTGAAGGTTGAATTAGTGCCGCAGGGCGGAGGTTCCAATGTCACCATTTATACCGCTCCCGCAACGCCTCCGGTCATCAACCTTGTGCAGCTCGATCAAATCGGCGAGCTTCTCGGACAGGCTGGAGTTGATCCGGGCACATACGTTTCAGCCAAGCTGACGCTCAGCGCAAACCCTGGTGATGTGAACCTTACGGTTTCCGGTGATCCATCGGCTGGGTTCCCGCTTGCGGCGAGCACAGCCGTTCCCGCCGGCCAAATCCAAATCGTGGGTGGGCAGGGCTCGAGCGGAAGTCTCACGGTGCCGCTTAACATCAACTTCTCAAGTCCTCTCGTAGTCACGCAGGGCAGCAGCAACGCGCTCGATCTCGAGTTTGATCTCAGCCACCCGGCATTCATCGTGCAGCACACGCCTGTGACCGGGAACACCATTTGGGCGGTGAACTTCAATGGCCCGGTGCGCCGTCACGTGTTCGCAGACATTCGCAAGTTGATCCTGCGCGATCCATATGGGCTGGTGAATACGGTTTCGAACGACAATACCTACTTCACCATGACGCGCGTGCATCCAACGTATCCCATCGTCTCTCCAGAGACGGCTGTGACCGGTTCGGCGCAGATCAATATCTATGCCGATAGCGCGAACGGAACGTTGTTCTATGACGTCGATGCGAAGACCAAAACCACGGTGACAGACTTCTCGAGCGTGGTCAGCACTCTGCCGAACAAATACGTGCGTGTGGTCGCCCGTTATCAGCAGAACGGAAAGCTGGTGGCAGCTCGGGTCTATGCCAGCAGTACGTTCAACAAAGTCTGGATCAGTCCCGAAGGTCACGTACTGCACGTAAACAAGCTGACCGACATCATGCGCGTGGCGACCGAAGATGGCTCATCGATGCCGATCCAGATTGACGACAACACGCAGTTCTTTTTCCGCGTGCCGGAGAAGGCTCAGAGTGATTCCACGCCGATCGGCACTGGTACAGCGTGGTTTGAGGCCAACGTAGTCCGCGGGTTCAAGGTGCACGTTGCGGTGAGAGACGTGACAGCGGCGCAGCCTTGGGTTGCGGATTCTGTCGATATCGAAGATGCACGCTTCAGCGGAAAGATCTCCGCGGCCACCGGCACCGACTTCACCTACACTCGTGCGTTTCCGACAGTGGGCGACGACTACACGGTCACTCTCGACTACATCTCCAACACCACCGCAAACGGCACAGACGACAGCGGCAACGCCATCACCGGTTACAAGTGGTGGTACCTGCTGTTCCCAACCAAGATGGATTACAGCACCACGGGCGACGGCAGGAACGCAAACGGCACGAGCGTGATTAATGACTTCGTGAGCGCAACCTCCGGTTCCGCTAATTTCGGAGGGACAGTTGGCGCAGTGCCGGCCTGGGGCATGAGCAACGCTTTCTGGGGCGATCCGTCGGATACGACCGGATGGTCTGCCAACTGGACAATCCTCGCGCCGGTTTCCCTGCCTCGCGGCACCGTAAGCAGCGCGTGGACGAACATTACGAACGGCGGTAGCTTCGGTCTGAGCGTCCCGGGCGGTGCGCAGTCTGTGACCGTCGATCTGAGCACTGTCTCTGGCAGTGCGACACTCGTTTACCAGGTCGATCGCAGCAGCGCGGGCGTCGTCACAGTCACCGGGAAAGACCTGACCAATGCGACTGACCTGCAGACAGTACAGCAGGCACTCGTCGTCGGCACAGACGTGAAAGTGTTCGGAGTTCCCGCTCCGGACGGAACCGTGAAGGCCTACGTTGTCTTCTACTACACGGGCACCCTCCCCATGTAATCGTGCCCGTAAACACAAAGGCCGCTGTCACGTGACAGCGGCCTTTTAACGTTTCACAGATGTCATTTACTGTTGTTGCGAGCTGACTTCGTCGCCTTCTTCGGCGTGCATCAAGCCGTATTTCTTCAATTTGTAGCGTAGCGCATCGCGGCTGATGTCCAGCAGTCGCGCTGCCTGGGTCTGATTGCCGTTTGCCTGCTGCAGAGCCATATCGACCAATGCGCGTTCCACTTCTTCCAGCGACGTTCCGCCCTCTGGAATGCTGAGGCGCGGCAGGCTGCGACCGTTTGAAAGCTGTGTGCCGGCGAGCGAAGAAGTCGCCGTTGCCGTGTTCGTGGTGAATGAAGGCGCACTCGTCCCCATGGACGTCAGCTCGAAGGCGGTGAAAGGAGTGTTCTGCGCGCCAACCGAGAATGGCAGGTAATCGGGACGCAAGTGTTCCTCGTCCTCCAAAATCATGGCCCGCTCAATGGCGTTCTTCAGTTCGCGAACGTTGCCCGGCCAATCGTGCTTCATCAGCAGCTTGCGGGTCGGCTCCGTCAGTCCCTGAACGTTTTTGCGGAACTTGCGGTTGTAGCGCTCGATGAAGTATTCGACGAGTGGGAAAATATCTTCCTTGCGTTCCCGCAAAGGGGGCAAGAACACGCTGATGATGGCGAGGCGATAATACAAATCCTGGCGGAACTGGCCTTCGCGGACCGCGCGCTCAAGGTCGCGATTGCTGGCAGCAATGACGCGTACGTCCACCTGCATGTCGCGAACGCCACCAACGCGACGAATCATCTGATCTTCAAGTACGCGCAGCAGTTTCGCCTGGAGCAGCGGCGAAAGCTCGCCAATTTCGTCGAGAAAAAGGGTGCCTCCGTCGGCGACTTCGAACAGTCCCTTCTTCATCGCCTTCGCGTCAGTGAACGCGCCGCGCTCGTGACCGAACAGTTCGGCTTCCATCAGCGTTTCGGGAATGGCCGAGCAGTTGATGGCCACGAACGGACTATTCTGCCGGTTGCTCTGGTAGTGAATCGCTTTCGCAATGAGGTCTTTACCGGTGCCGCTCTCGCCCTGAACCAGAATCGTTGTGGCTTCGCTGGCGGCAACCTTGTTCACAAAGCCCATCAACTCGGTCATGCGCTGGCTCACGCCGATGACCTCGTGGTATCCGGCGCGGCGGCGGACTTCTCCGCGCAGGGTTTCATTTTCCGCGCGCAGGCGTGTCGCTTCGAGCGCGTTCTTGACCGTGACTGCGAGTTCGTCGAAGTTCAGCGGCTTGCCGACGAAGTCGTATGCGCCGAGCTTGAGCGCGTGCTTCACGTCTTCAAGCTGAGGATCGGCCGTAATCATGATGACCGCTCTTGGAGCTGAGTTGGCGGCCTTCATCTGTTCCAGAACCTGGATGCCGTTCATATCCGGCAGGCGCACGTCCAGCAGCAGCAAGTCGGGGGTCTCGTTCTGGGCCAGACGCAATCCGGCAGCACCATGGTCGGCTTCCAGCACCTGAAAGCCCCAGTCTTCGCACTTTTGCCGGAGCGACCAGCGAACGAGTTTCTCGTCATCGACGATGAGTACTTTTTCTGCGGGCATTTATCTTTCTAATGTACTCTCAAATCCCAATTTGGGCCGCCCTGCGGCGCACCGAAAAATGACCCGATTGGGCCTGAATGGCACAGGGGAAAACTGCTTAATTCGCTCCGGTTCGGCTTAGTCCAGTTGTTTCACCGTTAACTTCAATTGTGCGCCTCTTCGGCAGAACTACCCCGAAGCGGCTGCCCTTGCCTGGCCAGCTCTGAACATCAATGTGTCCACCGTGGTCCTCAACGATGCGGCGCGCCAGCGAAAGACCTAAACCCGTGCCGTTTCCTTTTGTTGTGAAGAACGGACGGAAGATGTTTGCTAGAATCTCCGGCGCAATCCCTTTGCCGCTATCGGTGACGGTTACCGAAACAGTGTCGTCCTGTTCCCCACATTCGACCATCACAGAACCGCCCTGTTCGCAGGCCTGCACGGCGTTAAGCAAGAGGTTCAACAGCACTTGGTGGATCTGGCCGGAGTCCATTTCAATCTTGGGCAGTGTGGTGTCCTCCCACACAATGTCCACGCCTTTTGAAACCGCCTGCTCACGTGCGAACAGAACAGCATGATGTACTGCTGAACACAAATCGCCAAGTCCAAAATTCGGAGCCTTTGGCCGTGCGATCTCCAGCAACTCGGTGACGATGCGGTTGATATGCAAGACCTCGTGGCGAACATCGCCGAGCACGCTGCGCGCAGGGCTGTTGGCCGGTAGGTCGCGTCCAACGATCTCAATTACGCCCGCGATGCCAGCCAGCGGATTACGAATCTCATGCGCCAAACCCGCAGCCAACTCGCCCATGGTCGCAAGGTGCTCAGCGCGCGACATTTGCGTGCGGTGCAGGCGCTGGATCTCTTCGCGGCTTTCCCGTAACTGCCGCACCATGTCATTGAATCCATGTCCCAAATCGCCAATTTCGTCGTTCCGGTCGGCGAACGTGACGGTGGCGTTCCAGTCGCCCTCGCGGACCAACGCCATCTTCTTTTGCAGTTCCAGCATGGGGCGGTGGACCATGACTGCCAGAACCATCAACATGACCGCGCAAATGCAGAATGCGCCCGCAATGGCGATCACCAAGACGAGGTTACCCGGTTCGCTGATGGTCAGCGTTACCAGGCCGAAAAGCAGGAGTCCGTTCAGCAACACTGCCGCCACTGGCAGTATGGCTTTCATGCGCCAATTCAACCGCAAGCGGCTCATGCTAAACGACCTCCAGCTATCTGGAACGAATGAACAATATATGTTCGACGGGCGAAGCTGGCAATCTCATTAGCGCCTGGGTACGGTACGACCGTAACGCGCGCGAAGCACGCCGGTTTTTGACGCAACCCAGCCTGAGAAGTCGAGATTAGCGTTGTGTACCCCTGATCTGCTGCTCTCTTTTATACCAGAACAGGCCTATCTTCGGTGCTTCTAGATGGGTCGGGGGCGCAAGGTACTTTCGATTTTGATCAATTCTGTGATTCTCATCACACAACAGAGTGTCAATGGCAATTATGATAAGCACGCTGGAGATTAGGCGCACTCAGACGACCCACACGGTGCCCGCTTCAGAAACATCAAGGATGGAACGAATGGCACAGTCGAACGGGACCAATACTACTTCTCAAAATTGGACAAGCACACAGGCCTACATCATGGCCGTAATCAGCTTGCTGGTTGGATGCGCGGTGGGTTATCTCCTGCGCGGCTCCGCCACCAGCGCGCCCGCACCCACGCAGCAGGCTCAGCAAGCACCCGCCGGAATGGGTGGGATGGGCGGCGGCATGGGAGGCGGCATGGGCCAGCAACAGATGCCCACCCCCGAACAGTTGAAGGCGATGGCTGACAAACAGGCCGCTCCGCTTCTCGAGCAGTTGAAATCGAAGCCGAATGACCCGGCACTGCTGGCGCAGATCGGAAATATGTACTACGACGCGCAGCAGTTCCCCACGTCCATCGAGTACTACACCAAATCACTCGCCGCGAACCCGAGCGATGCCAATGTGCGCACCGATCTCGGAACCAGCTACTTCTACGCCAATCAGCCGGACAAGGCGATCGAAGAGCTCGACAAGGTGGTCAAGGATCATCCGGATCATGCGAATGCACTGTTCGATCGCGGAATTGTGAAGTGGCAGGCCAAGATGGATGCCAAGGGCGCGATTGAAGATTGGCAGAAGTTGCTCAAAACGAATCCAAATTGGGAAGGCGCCGAGAAGGTCAAGATGTACATCGCCCAGGCCCAAAAACACATGAACATCAAGCCCGGTCAGAAGAGCGATAAACCAGCGATGTAGCCTTTTCCTCAGACTCATCTGAAATACAGAACCCGCGGAGCGATCCGCGGGTTCTGTTATAGAAAGCAAAACGTCGTAGGGTTCACCTCTCCCTCTCCATCCATTTCCGTTAAACATTGGGCTAGCGTCCGTTCTGGGTAGTGTCCTTTAGTACTAAAATCGCTGTACTTTTCGATTGGGTTAGGTTAATAGTTACCCCGACAGCAGTTCTCCCCCAAGCTGCAGCTTGCCTGCCTGAGTGCCGGAGTGAAGCCGTTCCTCTGCAGAGTTTCACTCTAGGATTGTCGTAACGGGCTCACAGAAGTTCCGGTATTTCTGGGACGGTGCATGCGCGCTCGCGGAGACATTCTGCCAGAAAATCCGAGCGCAGTTCGCGACTGTGATTTTTCAGGACTCCGATACGAAACAGTCAATTAGTTGAGGCATCGGAAACAGTCTTTAAGTATGAAACCGTCCGCGACCATGGATGTTCGTACTGGAGGCTACATGCTAAAGACAGCCTGCCTGATTGCGATGTTCATGTTGTGCAGCGAATTCGGCGACACCCAAACCAATTCATTCCGTGGCACTGTGGTCTACATGGAGATGAGTCAATGTACTCAGGATCACGGATTCGTCTCTGCCATGTCAGGCCAAAAAGTAGTGACTTCCCGAGCGTGTCCTGAGTACACGGTCATGACTGACAAAGTCGCATACATTGTCGTAGGTCTCAAGACAAACCAATTCATGCCGCTTGCGGAAGATGTCACATTCTTTATCAACGACGGAGATGTCACGGTGTCATATCAGGGCGGGAAGAACCCTTCTCATTTCAAGCTGCGCCGCATGATTTTGCGCGCGGACTGGGAGCGCGTTGTACGAATCCACAAGGTGTCACCCTGTTCTGGTGCGGGTCAGCAAGGCGATTTGTTCCAAACCGCCGAGGAATGAGACATGGCAGGACGAGTGTCTGGCATGAGCATGTCTGCATTGACAGCACTCTCGATCGTTCTATGTGCCGCTCTGCCTTGTACTGCCCAAACTCCTGATTACACAATCCGCACGAAGACTACTGAGGTACAACTAGAATTCTCTGTGACTGACAGGTCGGGTCACCGGGTACTTCATCTTACTGAAGAAGATATCGCTGTAGTTGATAACGGCGAGGTCATTCGACATTTTCGTAGCTTCAGAAGTGCTCAGGAATTGCCTGTCCACCTGGTGATAATCATAGATAACAGCGACTCGATGGCGAAGCGACTCGCCCGCACTTTGGACGGAGTGTCTAAAATCCTAACAAGCGACATTTGGGGCAAGAATGATCGTGTGTCAGTCCTCGCCTTCAAAGACACACGGGTCGTATCTATATGTCTACAGGATTGTCAACGCGAAGGATCGAGGGTGCTTCAAGGAATAGGTGGAACCCGCGCCAGCCCTCTGTTCGATGCAGTCGTAAGTGCAGCTAAATTGCTCGAGCAAACACGCGATCCACAATATCGTCTTGGGATCCTAGTCATCACGGACGGAATGGATAACATAAGCTTGAACACGTCAAGCAGCAGCCTAGCGGCCGTCCAGGCTATCGGTGCTCCGATTTATATGCTGGGCGTAGAGGATGAACGACTTGGTTTGGACGGAAATAACTCGTTTTCACCGCTGGCCGAGTTGAGCGGCGGATTTCTATTGCCGATGCAATCCAGCATTACGGTCTCACTGGCTTTGGTGCTGCAGGACATGCGGGAGTGCTTCATTCTCAGTTACGAACTTCCTCATGGAGCACAACGGCGCCATTCTGTATCCATCTTGCCGCGAAAGGATCCGCAACTTATTTTTCGTTCGCGTCTGGGATACGGCGGGAATTGAACCTGAACACCTTGGAATCTCTCTTGCTCATCCATTCACGATGTGATCGCGCAAATCAAAGAGCCCATCAACTTCATGATGCGCTCAGTTTTGCGACGAACCAATTGTTCCGGGTGGTTCGTTTCCTTCATTTCACGCGCCGGTTATTCGTGTCCGCCGTGTTCGCGCAACAAATCTGCTACATCCTTGTGTCCTGCTGCGACTGCGCAAGACAGAGCCGTATCGCCATCGTTAGCCTTTGCGTTGACCTCGGCACCGTGGGACAGCAGCAACTCGACCACTTCGTGACGGCCGCTCGAAGCTGCCAAATGGAGAGGCGTTTTGCGGTTCTTGGCTCTGGCATTGACATCGGCGCCGTGGGCCAGCAGCAGCTCGACTAAATCTTTGTGGCCCTCAGCTGCTGCTGCGTGCAACGGTGTTGATCCGAAACTGTTCTTGGCGTTTACTTCGGCGTTATTTTTCAGCAGCAATTCGGCGATCTGCTTGTGTCCGGCGAATGCGGCTGCGTGCAGAGGTGTTTTGCCGTTTTTTCCTCTTGCGTTCACATCGGCGTTATTGGCGAGCAGCATCACCACCAAGCTCGTCGACCCCATCGCAGCGGCACGTTGTAGAGGCGTTTCTCCGTTTTTGTCCCGCGCATTGACATCGTCACCGGTAGGAGGAAGCGGTTGTGATGCATTCGTGCGATCCGCAGACGCAGGCGTTACGAATGGTTTGTCTTTGTTGGCCGACAGCGTCGTATTCGTATGGAGTGCCGGGGATTTGGCGTTTTTCGCGCTGATGCTCGCCATAGCGGCCGTCAACAATTCCACAGCTTCCTTTGACTCCTTTGTGCTTGCCAACTGCAGCGGAGTCTGATTGTCACTGTCCCTTACGTTGGGATCAGCTTTGTTGGCCAGGAGCAGTTCCAACAGCTCCTTTGAGTTGTTTGAAGCCGCCCAGTGCAGGGGCGTCTTGCCGCTGTTGTTCTTTGCGTTGACGTTTGCGCCATGGGCAAGTAATGCTTCCGCCACATTTTTGCGGCCTCGAAACACTGCCCAATGTAAAGGAGTTGCGCTGTCATTCGCCTTCGCATTCACATCAGCTCCGTGGGCGAGCAGCAGTTCCACAACCTCCTTTTGTCCCTCGGCCGCTGCGCAGTGCAATGGAGTAAGACCCGCGGCCGTAGTTGCGTTGACGTCAGCTTTGGCAGCCAGCAGAAGTTCGGCAGCGTGCCCATGGCCATACGTCGCAGCCAAATGCAAAGGGGTCACACCCTTGTTGTACGTGGCGTTAACGTCGGCTTTGCTAGCCAGAAGCAATTCCAAAACATCGATGTGGCCCTGCATCGCCGCCGCGTGCAGGGGAGTGTGGCCATCGTTGGCTTTAGCGTCGACTTCGGCTTTATTGGCAAGCAGCAATTGCACCACGTCCGCATGGCCTTTATACGCTGCCCAGTGCAGGGGAGTATGGCCAAGGTTGTCCCGACTGAAAACCAGGTCCGGACTGGATTCAAGAAGCGCTTTGACCCTTGCTAAGTCGCCACTCCCGGCAGCGGAATGGACCTCCTCGCAAACGACAAGGCTGCTGCACGCCATGACGATCAGAACGAGCACTGTAGCCGCATGTTGGCGGGAACGGATGCAGTAAGGCTGGCAATCACAACGATGCATGATCAGGATCCGTTTGATTGCGCGAAGTATAACCCAGTTCGCGTACTTCGCCGCGATGGTGTTCAGTCGATCCTTTGCGTGACCAAGTATTGCCCGGCCAGGCCCGCGATTTTCCATTTGCGAGCAGGGGTGATTTGAAAAAGACATAGTCAGGATCAGTCACCGCAAGAGACGAGGAGCAAAGCAGGAACGCCCATCAAT
>Ga0335069_10010164_pt1 | contig 13346 bp, 20 predicted proteins | sample Lox_Sample_11_FD_206714 | JGI IMG/M metagenome (GOLD analysis project Ga0335069, IMG submission 206714) | Soil microbial communities from Loxahatchee National Wildlife Refuge, Florida, United States - Lox_Sample_1.1 | ecosystem: Environmental > Terrestrial > Soil > Wetlands | place: USA... | reverse complement strand
CAGCTCGAGCTCGGATTCCCCACGCCGGTGAGCGCGAGCTAAGTGCTTGGAATACCTCGCATTAGGTTGCACCTCGGGTCGCTCTCTTGTATCGTTCGCGGCCCTCGTCGCTTTGAACAGGCGCAGGCGCGTAGCTCAGTGGTAGAGCATCACCTTGACATGGTGGTGGTCGGTGGTTCGATCCCACTCGCGCCTACCAGTTGAAGAAGAGGGCGCTCGCGGTCCGAACTCACCCGAGCGCCCTTTTTTTCGCCCGGTGCGCCAGTGGCGGCGAGCTTGCCGGAACACGCACACAGGCTAAGCTCGATCCATGCCCGTCATCACTTTGCCCGATGGCAGTCGACGCGACTTCGATCGCCCCGTCACCGTGGATGAGGTGGCGGGGAGCATCGGTGCGGGGCTGCGCAAGGCGGCACTCGCCGGGCGCGTGAACGGCAAGCTGGTCGATACTTCGCACGTCATTGCGAGCGATGCCAGCCTCGCTATCGTGACGGACAAGGACCCGGACGGTCTCGAGATCATCCGGCACTCCGCCGCGCATCTGCTCGCGCAGGCCGTGAAGGAGCTCTTTCCGGAAGCTCAGGTGACCATCGGCCCGGTGATCGAAGACGGGTTCTATTACGACTTCGCCTTCAGCAGACCTTTCACGCCCGAGGATCTCGCCGCCATCGAGGCGAAGATGACCGAGCTCGCGCAGGCCGACCAGACGGTCAGCCGGCGCGTGATGCCGCGTGATGAAGCCGTGAAGTTCTTCCGCAAACTCGGTGAGGTCTACAAGGCGGAGATCATCGCCGGTATCCCCGATAAGGAAGAGATCAGCCTCTATGGTCAGGGCAACTGGGTGGATCTGTGCCGCGGTCCACACGTGCCCTCCACCGGCAAGATCAAGGCGTTCAAGCTCACCAAGCTCGCGGGTGCGTACTGGCGCGGAGATTCGCGCAACGAGATGCTGCAGCGGATCTATGGCACCGCCTGGCCGGACCGGAAGCAGCTCGAGGCGTACCTGCATCGCGTGGAGGAGGCCGAGAAGCGCGACCACCGCCGCATCGGCCGTGAGCTCGAGCTCTTCCATCTGCAGGAGGAAGCCCCGGGAGCGGTGTTCTGGCACGCGAAGGGCTGGACGGTGTTCCAGGCGCTCATTGCTTATATGCGCGAGCGTCAGAACGCCGCGGGCTACGAGGAGGTGAATGCGCCGGAGCTGATGGATGCCACGCTCTGGCAGCAGTCCGGGCACCTCGAGAAGTTCGGTGAGAACATGTATCTCACCCGGACGCCGGATGAGCGGCTGTACGCCATAAAGCCAATGAACTGCCCGGGGCACGTGCAGATCTTCAAGCATGGCCTGCGCAGCTACCGGGAGCTCCCGGTGCGCTTCGCCGAGTTCGGCAAGGTGCACCGCTTCGAGCCCTCGGGCGCCCTGCACGGGCTCATGCGTGTGCGCGCATTCACGCAGGACGACGGCCACGTGTTCGTCACCGAGGACCAGATCACCTCGGAGTGCGTGGCCATCACTCGGCTGATCCTGGATATCTACCGGGACTTCGGTTTCGAGGAGGTGGCCATCAAGTTCGCGGATCGCCCGCCGAAGCGCGTCGGGGCGGATGCCATCTGGGACCGTGCCGAGGCGGCATTGAAGGCGGCCTCGAACGCTGCCGGTATCGCCTACACGCTCAACCGGGGGGAGGGCGCGTTCTACGGTCCGAAGCTCGAGTTCGTCCTGCGCGATGCGATCGGGCGCGACTGGCAATGCGGCACGCTGCAGGTCGACCTGAACATGCCCGAGCGGCTCGGGGCCTACTACATCGATGAGCACAGCGCGAAGCGCACGCCGGTCATGCTGCACCGCGCGATGTTCGGCTCGCTCGAGCGATTCTTCGCCATCCTGCTCGAGCACCACGCCGGCAGGCTCCCCGCGTGGCTATCGCCCGTGCAGGCGGTCGTCATGAGCATCACCGACCGCCAGGGTGAATATGTCCGGCGCGTTACGGAAATCCTGAAAAATCAGGGCTTTCGAATCGAGTCCGACTTGCGCAACGAAAAGGTCGGCTTTAAGATTCGCGAGCACACGCTGAAGCGTGTTCCGTATCTTTTGGTGGCGGGCGACAAGGAAGTGGCCGCAAATACAATTTCGGTCCGCACGCGTAGCGGCAAGGACCTGGGCTCGATGGTCCCGGAGACGTTCATCGAACGGCTCCGTGTCGAGCTCGAGAGCCGCGGGCGGCAGACAGTGGAGGGTTGACGAATCGCTAGTGCAACAAAGCGGGTGCGGCGCAACGAGGAGATCAGCGCGCCGCAACTGCGTGTGATCGCGGCCGATGGGTCGCAGGCCGGAGTGATGTCCCGCTACGACGCCCTGCAGATGGCGTCAGCTGCCGAACTGGATCTGGTCGAGGTCTCGCCGACCGCCGAGCCGCCGGTCGTGCGCATCATGGACTATGGGAAATTCCTGTTCGAGCAGAACAAGAAAGCCCACTCCGCCAAGCGCAAGCAGAAGCAGATTCAGGTGAAGGAAGTGAAGTTTCGTCCGGGCACGGGCGAGTCGGATTACCAGATCAAGCTGCGTAATCTCACCCGTTTTCTGTCCGAGGGCGACAAGGCCAAGGTGACCTTGAGGTTCCGAGGCCGTGAGATGGTGCACCAGGACATCGGTCGCAAGCTCCTCGACCGGGTTTCCACCGACTTGGCTCCGCATGCGGTGGTCGAGCAGAACCCGCTCATGGAAGGCAAGCAGATGGTCATGGTCTTTGCACCAAAAAAGAAGTAACGCTCGAGCGGGCCGCCGCGGCTCGCGGGAGCGTTCGCCCGTAGCGGGTGTCAGGCACCTTGCGAACGGGGCTACACAACTGAAGGAGTGAACGATGCCCAAGTTGAAAACCAACCGGGCCGCGGCCAAGCGCTTTCGCAAGACAGCGAAGGGCTTCAAGCGGTACTCGGCGAATCGCCGCCACAACCTCGGTCACAAGGGCCGTAAGGTCAAACGCCAGGCGCGCTCCGGCGGCTCGAGTCTCGTGGACCACACCGATGTGGGCCGCGTCGAGCAGCTTCTTCCCTATCACCGTTAAGCGGAGAGCACCATGGCACGAGTGAAGCGTGGCGTGACGGCCGGGCGCCGTCACAAGAAAGTTCTCGGCAAGGCGAAGGGGTACTACAACGCCCGCCGCAAGGTCTATCGCGCGGCCAAGCAGGCCGTCATCAAGGCCGGGCAGTACGCCTACCGCGACCGGCGGCAGAACAAGCGGGAGTTCCGGGCACTGTGGATCACGCGCATCAACGCGGCCGCGCGTATCTACGGACTCACCTATAGCCGCATCATCAATGGACTGAACAAGGCAGGCGTGACCATCGACCGTAAAGTGCTCGCCGACATCGCGGTGCACGACACGGCTGCGTTTGGAGCGCTAGCCCAGCAGGCAAAGACCGCTCTCGGTATCAGCTGACGGCGGCCCGACCCTTGGCCGAGCTGACCGCGCTCACGCAGGAAGCGCTCACCGAGGTCGCTGCATGCGGCGACCTCGGCGCGCTCGATGCAGCGCGCGTGCGCTGGCTCGGCAAAAAGGGCGTGCTCACCGAGCAGTTGAAGGCGCTCGGTGCGCTCGCTCCTGCCGAGCGGCCCGCGGCCGGCGCGCGCATCAACGCCGCCAAGGAGCAAGTGCAGACCGCGATCGAGGCGCGCCGTGCGGCACTCGACCGCGCTGCGATCGAGCAGGAGCTGCGCGCCGGGCGCATCGATGTGACGCTGCCGGGGCGCGGCGAGGCGCCCGGAGCGCTCCACCCGGTGACGCAGGCGCGCTTGCGCATCGAGACGCTCTTCCGTCGCGCCGGGTTCGAGGTGGCAGCCGGTCCGGAGATCGAAGACGACTTCCACAACTTCGAGGCGCTCAACATTCCGCCCAACCATCCGGCGCGGGCGATGCACGACACCTTTTATTTTCCGGACGGCCGGCTGTTGCGTACGCACACCTCGCCGGTCCAGATCCGCGCACTGCAGTCGCGCGGCGCGCCGCTCGCCATCATCGCGCCCGGGCGCGTCTACCGCTGCGACTCCGACATGACTCACTCGCCGATGTTCCACCAGCTCGAGGGACTGGTGGTGGATGAGAACATCAGCTTCGCGAACATGAAGGCGGTGCTGCACGGGTTTCTGCAGGCCTTCTTCGAGCGTGAGCTCGCCATGCGCTTGCGTCCGTCGTTCTTTCCATTCACGGAGCCTTCGGCCGAAGTCGACATGTCGTGTGTGTTCTGTGAGGGGCGCGGATGCCGGGTATGCAAGCACTCCGGCTGGCTCGAGATCTCCGGCTGCGGCATGGTGCATCCGAACGTCCTCAGGGCGAGCGGAGTCGATGCCGAGCGCTACACCGGCTACGCCTTCGGCGCGGGCATCGACCGGCTGGCGATGCTGCGCTACGGGGTGAGCGATCTGCGCCTGTTCTTCGAGAACGACCTGCGCTTCTTGAGGCAGTTCGGGACCTTCCCCGCATGAGAATCCCCTACAGCTGGCTCGCCGAGTGGACCGAGATCCCCTGGGATGCACGCGAGCTCGGCTCGCGGCTCACCATGAGCGGGTTCGAGCTCGAAGCTCTCGAGCCTGCCGCGCCACCCTTCAGCGGAGTGGTGGTGGCGCAGATTCTTTCGGCCGAGCGCCACCCGCAAGCCGACAAGCTGCAGGTGTGCCGCGTGTCGACCGGCCGGGGTGATCCGCTCCAGATCGTGTGCGGCGCGAGCAACGCGCGTGCGGGACTGAAAAGTGCGCTCGCTACAGTGGGGGCGCAGCTGCCCGGTGAGGTCACGATCGCGGCAGCGAAGCTGCGCGGCATCGAGTCCCAGGGCATGCTCGCTTCGGCGCGCGAGCTCGGGCTCGCCGAGTCCTCGGGCGGCATACTCGAGCTGCCCGAGGATGCCCCGCTCGGACGATCGCTGCGCGAATACCTGCAGCTCGATGAGCCGGTGCTCGATTTCAACATCACGCCGAATCGCGGCGATGCCATGTCCGTGCTCGGCATGGCACGCGAGGTCGCGGCGCTGACGGGGCGTGGGCTCGCGGGACCCGCGATTGCGCAATCCGCCTCGAGCGGCACGGAGGTCTTTCCGGTGCACCTCGCCGAGCCGGCCGGCTGTCCGCGGTTCGCCGGCTGCATCGTGCGGGGCGTCGACAATCGTGCACCGAGCCCGCCGTGGATGCGCGAGCGACTGCGCCGTGCCGGTGTGCGCTCCATCACCGCGGTGGTGGACATCACCAACTACGTGATGCTCGAGCTCGGGCAGCCGATGCATGCCTACGATCTCGCAAAGCTGCGCGACTCCATCACCGTACGCCTGGCGCGCTCCGGAGAAACGCTCACACTTCTCGATGGGACGCGAGTGAGTTGTGAGCAGGACGTGCTGCTCATCGCCGACGCGCAAGGGCCCGTTGGACTTGCGGGCATCATGGGCGGTGAGCGCACCGCCGTCACCCCCGAGACCACTGAGGTCTTTCTCGAGTCAGCTTTCTTCTCGCCGACTGCAGTGCTCGGGCGTGCGCGACGCTTCGGCCTCACCACCGATGCCAGCCAGCGGTTCGAGCGGGGTATCGACCCCACCCAGCAGGCCCGCGCGATCGAGCGTGCGATTGACCTGCTCACCTCGGCCGCCAGAGGGCGCGCCGGCCCGATTCAGGTCACTGAATCGGTCGGCGACCTGCCGCGCCGCGCACCGGTGACGCTGCGCTCCCGGCAGCTGCAGCGCCTGCTCGGTGCGGCGCCTGCGCCACTGCGCGTGAGCGAGACGCTGGAGCGGCTGGGCATGAAGGTGACCCCTACCTCGGACGGCTGGCAGGCCACACCGCCCGCGTACCGCTTCGATATCACCATCGAAGCGGATCTCATCGAGGAAGTCGCCCGCATCGTCGGTTTCGATCACATACCGGAGACCGATGCGCACATGGAACAGCGCTTCCGGCCGCTTCCCGCCGAGCGGCCGGCAGAGGCTGCGGTGCTCGAGGCGCTCGCAGCGCGTGGCTACTCGGAGGCGATCACCTACGCCTTCGTCGATCCGGCGTTGCAGCAGCAACTTCTGCCGGAGCGCGCGGCGCTCGCGCTGGCAAATCCCATCGCGAGCGACATGTCAGTGATGCGCGTGTCGCTCTGGCCCGGATTGCTGCGGGCGGCGCTCGAGAACCAGCATCGTCAGGCGGATCGCATCCGGCTCTTCGAGCACGGCACACGATTCGAGGTGGAGGAAACGCGCACGCGCGAGATCGATACGCTCGCGGCTGTCGCGCTCGGTCCACGGCTTCCGGAGCAGTGGGGTGTGCCGAAGGAGGCGCGTGCCGCTGCCGATTACTATGACCTCAAGAGCGATCTCGAGGCCCTGTTACGTGCAACGGGTGACCGCGATTCGTTCAGTTTCGTCGCGCAAGCGCACCCCGCACTGCACCCCGGACGCGCGGCGCGCGTGTTGCGCCGCGATCGACCGGCGGGCTGGATTGGGGAATTGCACCCGCACCTGGTGCGAGCACTTGACTTTACATATGCACCGGTGCTGTTCGAGCTCGACGTCGAGACAGCACTGGCCGTACAGGCCGTGCGCTATCAGGAGATCTCGCGGTTTCCACAGGTGCGCCGAGATCTTGCGGTCGTCATCGATGAGGCGGTGACTTTAAGTACCCTCACCGAGCGTGTAACCTTGGCGACCGCAAGCCTCCTGCGAGATCTCCGCGTTTTCGACGTCTATCGAGGCCCGGGCCTCGAACCTGGTCGAAAAAGCGTCGCTTTAGGCTTGATTTTTCAGGATATTTCTCGCACTCTAACGGACGACGACGTCGAACGCCTCATGGCTTCCGTGGTGGCGGATCTGCGCGAAAATCTGAACGCTAGAATTCGAGAATAACGAAATGGCCCTGACGAAAGCGGAGATGGCGGAAGCTCTGTTCAACCAACTTGGTCTGAACAAGCGAGAAGCCCGCGAGTTGGTCGATCTCTTTTTCGAGGAAGTTCGTGCGGCGCTGTCGGGTGGGGAGCAGGTGAAGCTCTCCGGCTTCGGCAACTTCGATCTGCGCGACAAAAACCAGCGTCCTGGGCGCAATCCCAAGACCGGCGAAGAGATCCCCATCAGCGCACGGCGTGTTGTCACGTTCCGGCCGGGGCAGAAACTCAAGGCACGGGTCGAAGCCTATGTTGGAGCCAAAGAATAACGCGCAGTTGCCCGTCATCCCGGGCAAGCGTTACTTCACCATCGGAGAGGTGAGCGAGCTGTGCGGCGTGAAGCCGCACGTGCTGCGCTACTGGGAGCAGGAGTTCCCGCAGCTGAAGCCGGTGAAGCGCCGCGGCAACCGCCGCTACTACCAGCGGCAGGACGTGATCGTGATCCGCCAGATCCGCAGCCTTCTTTACGATCAGGGCTTCACCATCGGCGGCGCGCGCAACAAGCTCACGGGCGAGGAGGCGCGCACCGATGTCTCGCAGAGCCAGCAGATCGTCAAGCAGCTGCGGATCGAGCTCGAGGAGCTGATGAGGATCCTGCGGCGCTGAAGGCTGCGAGCGGCTGAGTCCCCGAAGGGCGTATGATTCGCCCACTGCGCGGAACATCCCCACCCGCGCGCGTCGGTGTCGCATTATAAGAAGAATGGTGTCGGAGCGTGGCGCAGTCTGGTAGCGCACTTGCATGGGGTGCAAGGGGTCCCGAGTTCAAATCTCGGCGCTCCGACCAGCTTACAAATCAACGTGTTATCGCGAATACCTCTTCACATGAAAAAGGCGCTAACTGGCGCCACAGGGACCGCTACAGGGACCACTTCACCCTTTGAGGATGCTGTTTCGGCGCTTCGGAGACATAGCCATGTCCTCCGATGAGCTCATCCCCAAATTGCTGTCCGCCGGTGATCCGTTGCACGTGCTGGCCGCTGAGGCACTCACGGCGCAGGCCAGCGTGGTCGAGAGCCTTCGAGAACGTGCTGCGATGTTCGAGGCGATCGCCCGAATCAATGCGGAGACGATTCACCGCATGCAGCGCACAGCCATCAAAAGGAAGAGGCGCCCGTACCCGACTTGCAATTATCGCGGGTAAATCCGCCGAGCTCTCTGATCCTCAAGCACTTTCACCACAAAGTCGCCGTCAGGTTTCGTCGCCCGATAGGTAGCCTCGCGACAACCGACCTTGCGCCAGCACAGCCCGCCGTCGCCGAATTCACTTGTGAGCGTCCCGGTCTTCTGTGGCTCCCCATCCTCTTGCCACGGCTTGGAGAACCTTGTTCCATCGAACACGACCATGAGGTCAATGCGCGCCACGTGAAACCGCGTATCTCGCGACAAATCAGCGAGAGTCTCCGCGTCCGCGAACACCAAATAGTCCCAATCTGAATCTGGCCCAGCGTTGTCGTTTGCCCTGGATCCGTATAGCCAAACTTCGGTGATGGAGGGGTATGCAGCCACCAAGTCGAGAATGTAAACGTCAGTCATATCTACACATGGTATCCCGCTTCGCGTTCGCACTCGCACTCGGTCCATCCAGTATTACGCGGCTCAGCGGACTGCATGGACGAATGCACAAGTGCTGCTCACCATTCGCCCGTGCGCGTGCTCCCTCACATCAAGCGGCTCGATGACTGTTTCGGCGAGTCCCTGGTGCGCGTCGTGTGCGAGTGCGGCGCCTGCCGCGAGATCCCACCGCAATCGCTCGCTCGCCTGGTCGGCTGGAAGATCACGCTGAAGGAGCTCGCGCTACGGATGCGCTGCTCGAGGTGCGGGAAGAAAGCCGCGGAGGTGGTGGCAGTTGCGAGGCCGAGGCCGCGAGGTGTGCCGAAGAATCCGCGCTAGCCTTGACCTCGGGCGCGGCCAATCACAGTATGCGGCCGGGGGGATCGGCGAGGGGTATATGCGCAGCTCAACACTCGTCGTGCTCGTCTGCATGGCGGCCAGCCCGGCAATGCCAGCACCGCTAGCGACGATTACATGCGAGGCGCCGAAGGGCACAAGCAGTTACTACGGGGTGTTAGGCAGCGAACGGGTCAAGGCGGCCGGAACCCACGTGGCGCCTCCGCTGAACCATCTAGGCGGACCGGAAAAGGACGGCTATTCGCAGCGTCTCACTTTCCTACTCGACTCAAGTCGGAAAAAGCTAACAAGGATATGGGTGGAGAGCGACGCGGACCGCAAACAGCGAGAGGACGCGAAGGCGTTAGGCGTCGCAGTGTCTGATCCGCCCACGGCTGTTGACTTGCCGGTCGTCGCCTACTCCACTGACGTTATTACAGCCGCGGAGTCGGGGCTTACTTACCTCAAGGGCTCTAGCATGTATTCCTTCTACCCCAAGCTCGGCGTGATGTTCATGTCAGTGCAGTTTCTGGAGGTCGACGGCCAGCTCGCACGACAGTCGGCCATGTTCGCGCGGTGCGACTTCAGTTGGAGCGGCAAGCCCTGAACGGCCGAACACTGGCGCAGCCAGCGGATCCAACCTAGCTCGAGGGAAGCGCATGAGAATTCATATGGCCGTCACGGTGCTCGCACTACTGCTGCTCACCGGTGCATCGTCACCTCGAGCGACTGCGGACAAAGCCGCGAAGGCTTGGGTATGTATCGGCGCAATGTCCGGAGGATTCGCCCCCAACCGCGACACCCATCGGTGGGAGCTTCGTGCATTCCCGCCTGGTCGATACGTAGTCACAAAAGGCACCAATGCAACTGCGCAAAAATTTCCATGGGAGGTCCGGCTGTTTGGGGCACCCGACGACGCTGTCCTTGCGTTTTGCGAACGGGACTTTGATGCCAAAATTCACGACTTGGCTTGTACCACCGGGCTCGGCAGCAACTTTTTTTTCAACCGCCAGACGTTACGTTTTACCCTGATATCTGCCTCGGCCGGCTACATTAACTCCGGAGCTGCTGATCTCGGCGAGCTGCCGCCGCCGACCATCGAGATCGGTGAATGTTCAGCGGTGTAAGCCAGAGTCAGCGTGTGGCGCGCCCTACTGCCGCTGCTGCGTCCGCTTCAGATATACCTGGACGGGGCTGCCGCACTCCGGGCACTTGCCGGGCGCGTAATCCTCCATGGGCTGCGACTTAGCGAAGGGCATATCGAACTCGTAAGTATCGTCCTCGGTGTGCCCGCACCTAGCGCACTCGACGTGCATCTGCACGACCACCGGAATCTGGCTATCCATTCGGCGCGGCATGGCGGGCATTCTAGCTCGCGCGGGCAGACGCGAAGAGCGCTGCCACACTTCGGGCGTGACAGCCCAGAAATGCGTAGACTCAGCTCCCTGGGCGAAGAAAATGAAGCAGCCCTCGCCAAAAGTACCAATGCAACCGCGATACCTCGTCGCATGGATCGCCATCTTCCTGTTGATCTGCCTGTATCTGCAGGGCTGGCCGGGCAGCTCCGTGGGCCGCTGGACAGAGTTGGTGATAAGCTCGCTAGTTGGTGGCGGACTGATCGCTTGGCTCCATTCGCGCTCCGGCTTCAGGATCAAGTAGCGCCAGTCATGCGAACCAAGTAACAGCTGCCTCCCAGACGTGCAGGCACCACTCGTCACGCGATCAGAATTGCAAAGGGTCTCAACGGAAACCCCGATGCTCCCACATCGCCTAATGCAGTTCCCTGCACGTTCCGGAGGACATCGACCCCACTATGACGACCATGAGTGAAAGTCGTGAGTCGAGCGCAATGAAATCCTTGGTGCCCTCGGCATATCGGGCGAAGACAGTTGTCGTTATCGCGTTACTTACGGCCACGTTCGATGGCGGGATTTCAGTGAACCACAGCGCGTTGCCGTTCCACCGCACGCCCACATCGCCTGCGCCCGGCGCGACGCCCTTCTCGTAAATCACCCGCGCAGTTCCGCGCCCGAGGTCGATGTTATCGTAGAGCACAACCATGATGTCGTGGTCGGTAGTGATCCTGCGCCCTTCCGGTTTAAATGCTATGCCCGTCTCAGTGTCATAGGTGCAGCGCAGACTCCTAACATGCTGCAGTCGCGTGATCGGATTGTCATCTGCCAGCGCGGTGTTTAGAGCCACCACAGAGAGCAGCGCGAGACATGAGGGAGTGGCCGGTGTTTTCACAGACGCTCGACTGGCAGCAGCGAGCCATCCTCCGCGATGCGGACAACCGCCAGTGGTTGCTGGCCGCCGCTGTCCTTATAGAAGCGGACCTCGCATAGGCGGTCAGTTGCGTCCCGTATGGGCGCAGAGAAAATGAATTGCGATCCCAGCAGGGCGCGGGCCTTGTCGATCGTCTCCACGAAGCGCTGCCTCTCCACGTCCGTCAGAGTCTCGGCACCAACTGCGCGATTCATTGTGGGTTCCCTCGTTCGGGACTCGGGACTGAACCTTCCTGATCGACCATCACCGCCAAGCTTATCTGGCTGGAAAGGCGAGTTGCACTGGATTTACGCTTCGCCCGGGCGAGGCGCCCGGCGCGGGCCCGGGCTCCTGCTATCGTCCGCCAGTTGGGCTCCCCGTCAGGTGGCTGGCTTTCCGCCCGCGGCGCCCTCAGATTCTGAGCAGCCAAGTCGCAGCAACTCCACTATCTCGTCCCAATGCTCCTGAATTCTCTCCCGCAACTGCTTGGCGTTGCGCCGGCGGCCGAAGTCCTGGAGCTTGATGCACTGCTTACCATCCCTGGTGAACAGCAGGGCGATGGCGCCACGCGCACGGATCTCGGCGAGAACCTCGGAGGCTTCCAGAGAAAGCCTGCCGCGGACGACGCGAGGAGACTTTCGAGCGCTGCGCCTTCTAGCCATAACCCATCCTGCCCAGCTCGTCGCGCATGGCCTCGACAAAAGCCGGCGTGGCGTCTGAGATGCCGAGGCGCCGACATTCCGGCAGTCGGAGGGACTGACTGAAGGCGCGGCCCACGGTGTCGCGCACGGTTGCCTTCAGGTATTCGCGGTAGGTCGCGAGCGCCGTGTCCCGCGCTTCGCCCTCGAGCGGCGCGTAGGGATCGCGGAACGGAATGACGTTGCTCACTGTGCCCTCCCGCTTCTCGTGTTAGTCGGCGTGGTCAGGCCCTTGGCGAGGGCCGCTTGAGATCCGACGACTTCAGCAGCTTGTACTTCACTAGGAGATCGTCAACCGCCTCGCGCAGCAGCACGGCCTTCGGGATGCGCGTGCTGGCGGCCAGGTGGTTGAGTAGTTCAGCCCGTTCAGGCTCGAGGTAAAGCGGCTGCTGATGTTTCATCGCCGTTCCCATATTGGCCAGTATTAACTGAGCTCTAAGGGTATGGGGCGGTTGGTGACAGAATCAGGGGATATCTTCCAATCTGTGACGCGTCTCACATTGCGGCAGCGCTATCCGGCCGAGACACACGGCAGCGACCCCACGTCGACTACGAGCTGACTTACCCGGCCTTTTCTTCATTGAGAGCCGCCAGTGCAGCTAGGAGGCCTGAGCCCCGGAAAGCGAGATCGCCGTCGAGCTGTACAGCCTGAGGCGCCCGCCCATATGCGCGGTCCAGGATGACGCCGCACGCAGCAACCGCCACACGCTCATTACGGGAGTTCATCAGCTGCGCCAAACGCTTGATTGCATCCGGCCCATGCTTCTGAGCGAGCTCGCGCACTTCGCCTTCCGCCTTCGGCCGGCCGCCAGGATTGCCCGAGCGACCCTTCTGGAACTGTCCTGATACGGTCCTGTTCTCAGGCGCAGATTCGTCCAAGGTGTTACCTACCGGGTGGTTTGATGTCGTTTCTTTATCGCTCATCGGATGCTTTCCTACGCGTGCTCAAGGCCTGTTCGACTCGCCTGACTGTGCTGCAGCGAGCATGGCGCGATACGCCGCAAATGGGCTCGCCCCACACGGGGGAAACGAGGTATCCATCAATTACCCACCGTATGAGTGCGGATTCCAGCGATCGTGAACGGTGATTCCACGCGATGGTGAACGGTGCGTGGAACGGGCAGCTGGTGATTGAGTTTCTACTTCAGGTGTTCACGATCCGTCAAGCAAGTCAGGTTTCGGATTTCTCTTCATCGTTCGTCAGAACGCAACGCCGTCTGACCGCCACAGGCGGGCAGAAGGGCTGTTTGCCGAGCCTGGTGTAAAAGATCGGCCGCGTATAAGGCTCCAGGAGCGGCGATCTCGGGGTATCCCTTGGGGGTTGTACACCCCAGGATTTTCGGGCGACGCGCGTGTTGATGATGGTCATGCGTCCGCCGGTGCTCGGACCCTGCGCATAGACTCGCCGGGGATCTTCAGCTCGATGCGGTGGCTGTGATGCACGATGCGGTCGAGGATCGCGTCCGCGAGCGTCGGCTCGCCGAGGTAGGCGTGCCATTTGTCGACGGGGAGTTGGCTGGCGATCAGCGTGGAGCCGGTGTTGACGCGGTCGTCGAGGATCTCCAGCAGATCCGCCCGATCCTGGTTCGAGAGCGCG
>Ga0335069_10010163_pt1 | contig 13346 bp, 11 predicted proteins | sample Lox_Sample_11_FD_206714 | JGI IMG/M metagenome (GOLD analysis project Ga0335069, IMG submission 206714) | Soil microbial communities from Loxahatchee National Wildlife Refuge, Florida, United States - Lox_Sample_1.1 | ecosystem: Environmental > Terrestrial > Soil > Wetlands | place: USA... | reverse complement strand
GCATGCCGGAGTGGTGGAATTGGCAGACGCGCCGGACTCAAAATCCGGTGGTACTTGGTACCATGGGGGTTCAAGCCCCCCCTCCGGCATTAATGTTTTCAATGCCTTAGGGGGAGCACCCCACATACTAGCCCCTCAAACCACATCTTCACTGTATAGTTTTTGTATACTTGGTCTCTCATTGAGTGCCCTATCTAGAGTACTTAATGCATTTACCATGTGTGTCCTTTCTGCGAAGAAATTGATAGCAGTGACTTACTCTCAACTATTTTACCACCTCTAAAGTTAGTTTCTCCACAATAGAAAGGGATTTCTCCCCTCGCTGTCCCTTTCCTCCTTTCATGACAACTTTGGGGTTTAGTTCAAAAGCTAGATGTTATATAATAAAATTCAAGATGTCTAATGGTAAGGAACGATGGTCATTTCTCAACGAAAAGATCGGGGGATTCCTAAAGCTTGTTCGACATTTCTCGAAAGAGATTCTCATAGCCTTCGTGCTTGCAATCATTGTTGCCGTTGCCATTGAGGTCTATAACAGCGAAGCTTACAAGCACAACATCTCAGTTAATCGAAAGGCAACCGCTACCATACTGGTATATGACAAGGACGGAAACCCGTTGGCTCAGGGTAGTGGAATATTCGTTAGCGCAGCGGGGCGTCTGGTAACTAATTATCATGTTGTACAAGGATCGGATATTAGCAAAACCGTGGCTAAGCTACCATCAGGAGCTTATTATCGTCTGAAGGGCCTTATGGGGTTGGACAGGAAATCCGATCTCGCCCTTTTACAGTTCGATGCTACAGAAACTCCTTACGTCAAAGGCCTGGGGGATTCGGATGCCCTTTTGAGCGGTCAAAAGGTGATAGCGATAGGGTGCCCTTTGGGTCAGGAGAACTCGGTATCTGAGGGGGTCATAGCGAATCCTGCTCGTCAGCTATCTGGTGTCAAATTGATTCAGTTCACCGCTCCCATCTCTCCAGGCAGCAGCGGGGGAGGTCTGTTTGACACGAATGGGAAAACCATCGGAATAACATCCGCATCGTTACGAGATGAAAACAACACGGCGCAGAATCTTAATTTCGCAATTCCCATAAATCTTATTAAAGAGGCCTTTAGCGGCTCGGACAAGAGACTGACGGAAGGAAGTGCAGATTATTATTACGCTCAAGCCCAACTGGAAGAGGCGAAAAGAAATTGGAACAAGGCCATAGAGTTCTATCAGAAGGCCCTATCCATAGACAACAAATACGCTGATGCCTATGAAGGCCTCGGGGGCGTTTATTACGAAAAAGGTGAATACGACTTGGAAGTCAGCAATTACGAAAAGGCGGTCCTAATAGATCGCAAGAACGATGAGTATTTATACGTATTAGGAACAGCTTACGAAGATGTTGGGCAATACGATAACGCCAAGAAGGCATACTCAATGGCTCTATCAATCAAGCCGGATGACAAGGATACTCTACATGACTTCGCCGTCCTGTCGATATCTGACGGTGATTGCACCCAAGCGATCAAATTGATATCAAAGTTAAGGCAATTAGACAGCGGCCAAGCCAGGAAACTGGAAGAACTGATCAAGAGAGTGAAATGCCACTGAGCTTGTGTTGCCCCAGATCATTGTATAGTTTTTGTATAGTATCTACCTAGAAATGTGAGGAAAGAGCGGGAAAGCGTTAATGATCGGGGAACGTCCAAGACCTTACAAACATAAAGAAAAATCAAAGAATGGAAAGGACGATAGGTTCTGGTGATATAACTCAAAATCCGGTGGTGCTTGGCACTGTGCCGGTTTAAGGCCCGCCTCCGGCATTACTTACCTTCCCCAGCATCTGAAGCAGCCTAAGAACCAATGATCCTCCTTTTTCCTTGACTTCTCATATCCTCAATGATATGTACTGTGGAGAACCTTAGTTCTCAGAGGAGAACCTAAGATGTTCGATGCAAAGAAAAATCCAAGAACCCGCTATAAGGTACCGGCAGTAGAACAATCATCCCGTGTCCTGTTCACGCTCGCCGATACGCAATCGTCTCATTTGAGCCTCAACGAGATTTGCGCAAAGGCCGGTCTGCACAAGAGCAGGGCCTTCGCTATTCTCGAAACGTTGCAGACATTCGGACTCGTGCAGCGAAACTGCGATGGACAGGGCTACGCCTTAGGTCCTGCGCTCATCTCCCTTTCCCGAAAAGTGCTCGACGACATGAGTCCGGCCCGCCTGGCGGAGCCTATACTCAAGGACCTCGCTAAAAAAACCGGCAGCACCGCTATCCTCGGGCTTATTGCGGGCAGTCAGGTGTTCGTGGCGGCAAAGCACGAAGGTGAGGGTAATATCGGTCTTACCATGCGCATAGGGCATCGTCTGCCGCTTACCTACGGCGCACACGGAAAAGCGATAGCCGCGCATCTGCTTCACGAGGACCTGGATGGCCTTCTCCAGGAGGGCGATAATCGCTTCTACGGAGACCCTGCGAAATTCGATAGAGAGCGTTTAAATGACGACCTTGAAAAATGTCGCAGTGTTGGATTTGCGGAGGATTTAGGCCAGGCGAGCCAGGGACTCAACGTCGTGGCCGCGCCAGTGCTCGACGCAAGAAGGATACCCATCGGATATATAGAGATCTTTGTGCTTTTCTCAAGCAAGGAGGCCCATCGGTTTGGCCCCGTTGTAGCCAAATCCGCGAGCGAGCTCTCGCGGCTTCTGGGGTCTGATTAGCACGATCCAAAGGGTTACACAATAAACGTAGAGGAGGCATGCATGTCATTACAGGGAAAACTGGCACTCGTTACCGGCGCTTCCATGCCTAAAGGTATCGGGAAATACGCCGCGCTTGCACTGGCGCGCGATGGAGCCGACGTGGTCGTAACCGGCTTTAAGCACATGGAGGGAGCCCTTTCTGTTGTCAATGAGATAAAGGCGATGGGGCGTAAGTCCATGGCCGTTCAAATGGACGCGAGTGCACCGCAAGAGGTGGCCCGGGCTTTCGCTCAAATAAAGGCGGAGTTGGGTCCCGTAAACATCCTTGTGAACAACGCTGCCCAGATGGGACACAACGTGAGCATCAGAAAGACGACCACCGAAGAATGGGATTATGAGATCAAACTCTGTCTCAACTCAGCCTTTTACTGCATCAAACAGGCCTGGGAGGATATGTGCGCAAATAAGTTTGGCCGCATCGTCAACGTAACATCCGTGGCGGGCGTGATGGGAGGAGCGGGACAGTCGAGCTACGGGGCCGCTAAAGCGGGCCTCATTGCCCTTGCCAAGTCTGCCGCCCTGGAAGGAGCACGATACAATATCACGGCAAACTGCGTGCTCATAGGTATATCGGCAACAGACCAGCATGACATGCTTCCGGAACCGGTGCGTTTGGCCGTTGAGAATAGAACCGCTTTCAAGCGTGCGGCCACTCCCCAGGAAATAGCGGACGCCGTAGCGTATGTCGTCTCGGACAGCGCCGCCTACATGACCGGTGCGATCATGAATATGATGGGCGGTCTCGATCTATTCGTATTCTAAAGAACGTATTTACGAGGTGCGCCATGCCCGTGCAAGGATTTGAGCCTTACAGACCCGAGGATGCAGAAGAGTACAACAAGCACCGATGGTGGTTAGGCATCACCTGGGGAGATATGTTCAACAAAGCAACGGACCTCTATCCGGACAAAGAATGCCTTGTCGACGATACCCATCGTTTTACCTGTCGGGAGCTTCGCTCAAAAGTTGACCGCCTGGCCGTTGGCTTCATGGCGTTAGGGATCGAAAAGCGCGCATTTGTGCTCCTTCAAATCCCAAACTGGCACGAATATATCCTCGCCTTCTATGCCCTTCAGAAGATCGGGGCCATCCCGGTTCTTCTTATCTCGAGGCACGGCCTCGCCGAGGTCCTGCACATCGCATCACTCACAGAGCCCGTGGCATGGATTGGCCCCGACGTGTACAAGAATACTGGGTACATGCCAATGCTCAAAAAAGTGGCAGAGCAGAATAAGAGCCTCGCGCACCTTTTGTCCGTGAGGGGCCATGATGACACATTCTTCACCCCGCTTGAATCGGTGACATTATCCCGCGAGCCGACCGCTGCAGAATTCCAGGCGCTCGATGAGCGGCGCCCCGACCCCATGGAGGTATCAATCATACTTCTCACCGGAGGCACGACCGGGCTTCCCAAGGCGGTACCCAGGACCCACAACGACTACATCGCGAGCGTTGAATACCATTCAAGAGCATGGGAGATCACAAGCCTGGATACCATTCTCACAGCAGCGCCGGTGAGCCATGCCCAGGGCATGCATAACGGCGTGGGCAGCGCTTTTCTGAACTTCTGCAAATATGTGATAACTGATTCGACCGATGCCGAAGAGATCTGCAGGGTCATCGGGCGGGAAAAGGTCACCGCCTTTCCCACTGTGCCCGCGCTCATTCAAAAGATGGTAAGTCTTGATAACCTCGGGGACTACGATCTTTCCTCACTGAAAAAGATTTACTCCGGAGGTGCCCCGAGCACGCCGGAGCTAGTGAGAAGCGTCTATGAAAAGATAGGCTGCAAGTTCGTGAACACACTCGGCGCTTCCGAAGGATTGGGCTCCATGACGCGACTTAACGCCGATCTGGATACAATCTGCACGACCGTGGGGCAGAAGGACTGTCCTTACTCCCAGTACAAAGTGCTCGACCAGTACGGGCAGGAGGTGCCGCCCGGCCGCGAAGGGGAGCTTGTGGCCAAAGGACCCACTATTTTCTCCGGTTACTTCAAATCTCACGAGGATAACCTGAATACCTTTACCGCTGACGGCTTCTTCAAGACCGGCGACCTGGCAAAGATCGATGCATCGGGAACCATGACGATCACCGGCAGGATAAAAGAGACAATACTTAGGGGTGGCGAGACAATCAGCGCCGTAGCGATAGAGCGACTGATCTGCTCCCATCCGTGCGTGACAGATGCAGCCGTTATCGGCATGCCGGATAAGCAAATGGGCGAGCGCATCTGTGCGTACGTCACACTGAAAGAGGGCACGGGACTTTCTTTTCAGGAGCTTGTCACCTACTTAAGGAGCATAGGCGCATCCGTGCTTCAGCTGCCGGAACGTCTCGAAATTATAGATGCCATACCGCTAACGAAAGTGGGAAAGAGGGACAAGAAAGTGCTCAAGGATGATATCACAAGGAAGCTTGGTTCATAATACGCGATTGTTTGGCACACAAAGGAGGTAACATGAAAAGAAACAAACTATTTACACTAGTGTTTCTGGCGATGTTTGTCGCCGCTGTCATTGCCTCGACGGCCTCTGCTGCTGATACGATCAAACTCAAGTTCGCCAACTATTTTCCTATTGTTCATAAGAACACAGTTCTCGGCCAGCAGTTCTGTGACGAGATAAAAAAGCGTACCGGAGGAAGAGTAGAAATATCCTACTACCCCGGCGGCACGCTCCTCACGGCCCCGAAGATCGCTGTGGGCGTGAGTACGGGGATTGCCGATATCGGAATGTCCCACTGCGGATATTCGCGCGGTCGTTTTCCGGTCATGGAGATTATGGAACTGCCTATCGGCTCGCCGAGCGCGTATGTGAGCACGCACGTTGCAAATGATTTCTACAACAAGTTCAAACCCAAAGAATGGAATGAGTACCAGCCTCTGATGTTCAGCGTATCGCCTCCTGCGGTGGTCCAGACCTTAAACAAACCCGTGAGGACCCTCGAAGAGCTCAAAGCCATGAAGATAAGGGGTACCGGACGAATCGGCGATCTCGTCAAGGCGCTCGGGGCCAATCCAATTCCCGTAGAGATGGTAGACCTTTATGAGTCGCTTAAACGAAACGTCATCGATGGCAACCTCGGTCCCATGGAGCAACTCAAGGGTTTTCAAACCGGCGAGGTCATCAAATATGTCACCGCGTGCTGGAAAATCGGCAGTTCATACACCTTCTATGTTGTCATGAATAAATCCAAGTGGAACGCCCTGCCCGACGACATCAAGAACATCTTCCAGGAAACATCCAATGAGTTCAGAGAAAAGTGGGCCGTTACCTGGAACGAGCTGGAGATAGAGGGCGGTCAGTTTCTGAAAAGCCAGGGGGGCCAGATCATTTACATCTCCGACGCAGAATCGGAAAGATGGGTCAAGGCATCACAGCCGGTGATCGGCGACTTCACAAAGGACCTCACGGATAAGGGCTATTCCAAACGGGAGGTCGATTCGTGGTTCGCTTTCATAAAAGAACGGATCGACTACTGGAAAGCCCAGGAGAAGGCGAGAAAGGTACCGCTCGTATACGATTACTGAGAGCTTCGATAAGTAAAACCGGGACTTGAGCTCGCCATCAAAACGGCGCTTAAGTCCCGGTTCTCAACCGCGTCTAAATGAGGCCCCACGTTCAGGCGCCGGGGCACACCAGCCGCTTAAATTATGTAACGTTTTGTCGCGCGGAATATTCGTGTGAGAGGCGCGCCCTACTCAAAGCCTATTTGAAAGCAAGGGCCAACGCGGCGCACCGCCATCGCTTCCATGTCGCTTATTTCATCGAATCGAGCACTTTCGCAAGCAAGCCTTCTGCACTGTAGCGCTGTGTTACCCGGTCATCCGTTTCATCGAATATGCCGGCGGCGGATGCGCGCTTTTCATTAAGGCATGCCCTCACGTTTGGCGCTTCCACAAAACGGGAAAGCCTGTTAAAGGTATGGATGCCGTTATTGCGCCCCTCATGGTGGGCGAGGATGTAGAGTTTTTCGCGCGCTCTTGTAATTGCAACGTAGAGGAGCCTGCGCTCTTCCTCGAGTTCTTCGTCGTCGTGGGTCGTGTAGCTCGAAGGCAACACCCCGTCGAGCGCCCCGATGAGGAAGACGTTGCGCCACTCCAGACCCTTTGCTGAATGAATGGTGGAGAGGATAAGCGGTCTCTCCCAGACCGTGTCATGAAAATCTTTTACCCCGCGCTCCGGCGGCTCTATGGCAAGGTCAACGAGAAAGTCCCTGACGGACGTGTATCTCCCTGATATCTGCGCGAGCGCGTCGAGGTCGTTCTTTCTTAAATGCCAGTCAAGGTCGAACTTCTCTCTCAAGATCGGCTCATAGTATCTGATCACTGCCTCGCAGAGTGTAGCCGGATCTCTCGCGGTGGTCGTGAGCAGGCGCCCTAGGGTGGATAATCCGGAAGCCGATTTTTGCGGGCCGGAAAATTTACCGATGACGTTCTCGCAGATCGCCTCAAGGCTAACGCACGGCGCCATCTCTTCGAGAAGCTTCTCCGCAGTCTTTAAGCCCACCCCGCTCACGAGTAAGAGCACACGGCTCCAGGCAAGCTCATCCTTGGGGTTGACAAATAGTTTGAGGTGCGCGATCAGGTCTTTCACGTGAGCGGTCTCGTAGAATTTGAGCCCTCCCTGCACCGCAAAGGGTATGTTCCTTTTCGCGAGTTCCGCCTGCAGCGGTATAGTTATGTAGGCCGAGCGGAACAGAACGCATTGATGCGACAACTCCATGCCCTGTTCGTAAAACTGCTTTATCCGGCCGGTGACCCACGCCGCCTCGTCGAAGGCATCCTTAAAGAAGATAAGTTCCGGTTTCTCCCCAACCTCCTTGCTTGCGGCTCGCAGGCATTTCTCGTACTTGTGGGCCATATTGTCGAGCACCGCGTTTGCCGCATCGAGAATGGCCTGGTTGCTCCTGTAGTTATCTTCCAGCTTGATGATCCTTGAGAGAGGAAACCTCTCGGGAAACTGCATGATGTTCTCGTGGGATGCGCCTCTGAACGCATAGATAGACTGGGCGTCATCGCCCACAACCAGGATGTTGCCGTGCGGCGCGGCCAGATAATAAGCGATTTCGCCCTGCATGGTATTCGTGTCCTGAAACTCGTCTATCATGATGTAGCGGTATTTTGCGGCGATGCGGGAACGGATATCCTCATTTTCGAGCAGGAGTTTAAAATACAAAAGGAGGTCGTCATAATCGAGGCATTGGGACGCGATCTTATATTCCGTGTATTTTTTTCTGAGCTCTTTGATCTCATCGGCAAACTCAACGAAGGGCTCGTAATATTTCTTAAGGACCGCCTCTACAGGCATCTCCTTGTTGAGGGACATACTGAGAATCGCCCGCAACATGTCCTTTCTCGGGCGCCTCTTCTGTCTGTCGTAGAATCCGAGTTTCACAGCGCAGCGGTGAATGGCCTCTTCCGCGTCGGCCTCGTCGTAGATTGTAAACGTGTTGGGAAGCCCGAAGAAACCGCTATATTTCCGGAGCATCTTGTTGGCAAAAGAATGGAATGTGCCGCCCTCAACCCCCTGGCATCGCGGATCATGACCAGCGGCCCGCGATATCATCTCCTGGGCGCTCCGCCTCGTGAAGGTGAGCAGGAGAATCGAAGCCGGCTCAATGCCGGTCTCGACAAGGTGCAGGACGCGGAACTCTATGACCCGTGTCTTGCCGCTTCCAGCGCCGGCTATAACGAGCATGGGGCCGTCAACGGTGGTCACCGCCTCATACTGCTTCTCATTGAGTTGTTCTCTCATTTCCTGTTTCAAGGCGTGCACATATCCCGGTTCTAAAGGTCCATGCGGAGGACCGCCACAACCCGGCCCTGGACCTGGACATTCTCCGGGTCGTGATACATGGGGACCATGTACGGGTTACACGGCTGCAGCCGGATTCTTTCGTCCTCAAAATAAATCTTCTTGAGCGTCACTTCCTGTTCCTTTTCGAGCCAGCAGGCCACCACATCGCCGCTCTTCACATCGCCTGCCTCTTCCATGACCACAACATCGCCGTCGGCTATCATGGCATCCACCATGGAGTTACCCCGCACCTTAAGCGCGTAGAGCTCCTTTTTCCCCCGCGCTACCTCACTGGGGATGGCGATCATCCTCTGTGCCTCTGCGCTTCTTTTCTCCGCCGGAGGGACCCAGATGGGCTGGCCCGCTGCGATGACCCCGAGAAGGGGGACGAGCGCGGCTTCTCTGATCTCACCTACGATGTCCACGCTCCGGGAAGTGTCCTTGCTCTTTCTGATAAGCCCGGCCTGTTCGAGGTGGTTTAAGTGATACTGAACAACCGAAGGGCTCCGAATGCCGCAGTGGTCGGCCACTTCACGCACGGAGGGGGCGTAGCCGTTCTCTTGCCTGAAGGTTTTTATAAAATCAAGGATGGTTTCTCTCGTATGCGTGGTCCGCGGCATAGAAAACCTATAGAACAAGTGTACTACATTTTAATGATAAATCAAGTAAAATATTCGGTATAACCGAACGTCATTATATACTTGACAAACCAGAACATTTGTACTATACTTCTTGTATAAGGAGATCGACATGGACACAATAGGTTTTGATACCCCATATTTCACAGACGAGGATAAAGCGAGAGAATATCTTGAAAAACTCCGTTGGCCCGAAGGCCCAGCATGTCCTCACTGCGGAAGCAACAAGAGACACTATTCCCTGCACGGAACGGAACATAGAAGGGGTCTGTGGAAGTGTAGCGATTGTCAGAAACAGTTCAGCGTTACGGTTGGTACTGTTTTTGAGCGTAGCCATATACCATTGAATAAGTGGTTGCTTGCTACATATCTTCTCTGTTCTTCTAAGAAGGGCATGAGCGCTCATCAATTACACAGAATGTTAGGGGTCACATACAAAACCGCATGGTTCATGTTTCATCGTATCAGATATGCCATGGATCAGAAGCCAGGAGAACCATTCAAGGGAACGATTGAAGCCGATGAGACTCTGTGTAATCGGTTCTCACATGGGCAACGTGGTTTCTGTAAGCATCTTTCAGATTTCTAAAGTGAGAAAGAGCATCAGAACAAAATGTTATTTTTTCTTTTATCGCCTTGGTTTGTTTAACATTTCCACCAGACCTCAATCTATCTACTTCACGTTGTATCGCCCCAATCAAGTCTCCCCATTGAGCGTAAGTTGTGTCCTTCGGTGGTTTGACTTTTAGATGAACGGCAAGACTTCTTAACCCTATTTCAGCGGCTCTCATGCAATGGAAAACACACGCACTATATTGATCTATGGCAAAACAATTTCCAGCCTGCCACAATTCTTTGTATGCCTTAGGGAACCTTTCTGGAAACTTCTCTACAAAACTATTGTTGGTTCGTTCATAATATTTTGCTTTATGTGGTTGTATGTATAAGAACAGCTGCGTTTTCATTTCTTCGTTGATAGCGTCTGTTAGGGTCGCCAGGACTCCGCCCTCATACTTAGGATCGGCAGATGTTACTTTTCCCAATCTTGCAATATTGTTTTGAACCGTGACTGCAAGTGGACTCAAAAACAATCCGTGACATTCCGTTTTCAATCCGAACATGAGAGCCCTCAATAGGATTAGCTTCTCCCCGGTCAATGGCTCATGTGCCCCTGCCAAAGCCTCCAGTTCTAACTCTACTTTTCTTAAAATTTTTCCAAGCGATATGTATCTTTCTGCGCCAATCTTCAGTATTTCCTCCAGACTCCAAAGTTTATATGGGTTCTCGACCCAAGGTAATAACTGATTTTCATGTTTATTCAATTCTATCCCCCTCCTTTGGTGATGTAAAGCCATTACTTCCAAAATCGGGTATTATAGAACATATGTTCTACTTTGTCAACCAATTTTGGGTTTCTTAAGTATATAATTGCCTAACCGAAATATGACAAAAAATATCTTGCCATATTAGAACATATGTACTATTATACCCATATGAGAGTAGCCTGCGTTCATATCCCCCATTTTTATCTTCAAGCAGAATGTCTCAGCAATCCCCATCTCAGACAAAAACCGGTTGTTATCGTGGCCATGCCCGAAGAAAGAGGATTCGTTCTTGATTGTTCGGAAGAGCTTGTCGAACGAGGCGTATCGTCGTCAATGCCGCTCAAAGACGTATATCATCTCTGTTTCGATGCCATACCTGTTTTTGTAAAAAGAAGGGAGTATGCATCCACCTGGGAAAATATCCTTTCCTCGGTCGCGGAGATAACCCTTCGCGTGGAAGCGCACGAGCCGGGAACGGCCTTTCTCGATATCACCCGGCTGCCTGGCATGTATAAGAGTGAGGAACTGGTTGCCCTTGCTCTGGCCCGACTCATCCACGACCGGTTTCATCTGAAAGCTAAAGTGGGTGTGGGAAACTCACGGTTCGTGGCGCGCGAGGCGGCCCTTTGCGCCTTAAACGATGTATCGGTGGTCAGGACAGGTACAGAAAGGGAATTCCTCTCTCCCATAAGCGCCTGCCGTCTGCCCGTTTCAAAGGATGTGCGGGAGAGGCTTCATTTGCTTGGCCTTGACTCCCTGGGACAGATAGGCGTCTTCACGCTTTCTGCTCTTACGTCCCAGTTCGGCGCCACGGGAAAAGCCCTCTGGGAAATCACGAACGGCGTTGAAGAACAGGACAGGATCCCCTGCGTCTTCGCCATTACCGATATCGACGAGGAGATGGTTTGCGAAGGGCCCGTCTATTCAAGGGATCAAATCAAGATAGCACTCCTCACCCTTCTCGAAAAACTCTGTCTGGAGCTTGAAGATCTCGGCAAGGCCTGTCGCGCCGTCAAACTCGTTTTCGATCTTGAAAACAAAAGTTTTCTTGAAAAACAGTTTTTCATGCACGCGCCCACAGCGCATAAGGAAGATATTTTAAGAAGGATCATGGCGGGGCTTGAAGAGGTTGACCTGCCGAGCCCCATACGGATCATGAGCATCCGCGCCTCTTCGCTTGTGCCTTGCAACGGGAAACAGGAAAGGCTCTTCCGGATACGGTCCGGACTCTCGAAGAGCATGGCTGATGTGAGCGGCTTTCTGAAAACAAAATACGGCTCCATGCCGGTCGCGCGTGTGGTAAGAAACGATGTCGGCGCCCTTCTCCCTGATGACAAGTTTATGTTTGTCGATCCATGAGATCTTCCCCTTTCGATCCGGAGCCCATCGATGTTTACACAACAGACGGTCTGCCTGTACGGGTAAATTTTAAAAAAAAGATTCGGAAGATACGGGAGATTGCAGACCTCTGGCGGATAGACGATGGCTGGTGGTCCGAACCGGCTTGTCGCATCTATTATGTGCTGGAGCTTGACGGCGGCAGCAGGGTCACTGTGTTCCATGATCTCTTACACGATAAATGGTATAGGCAAAACTGGACCGCATAGAGACAGCCTTGACCCGCTCGCAGGTGCAAGTTTTGCCGGTTGGGGCTTTGCTGGTGGAGGGGGCGGATGACGAGCCCCAGTAATACCCTCTATATCGAGCTCCACACCCACTCAAACTTTTCTTTCCTCGATGGCGCATCCCGAACAGAAGAGCTTATTCATCGGGCTGCCTCTCTCGGCATGCCCGCGCTCGCCATCACCGATCACGATGGGCTCTATAACGCCAGCGCATTCTATAAGGCCGCTCGGAAGGCAGGCATAAAACCCATCATCGGCGCCGAGCTCACCCTTAAGGAGGGGTTCCACCTTACCCTCCTTGTCGAGAACCACAAAGGTTACAGCAATCTGTCCCGACTCATCTCAAAAGCGCATCTCGCGGGTTCAAAAGCGAACCCTGTGCTGGCGCTCTCGGAGCTATCCGGCAATACCGACGGCCTCATCTGCCTGTCGGGTTGCAGAAAGGGAGAAATCGCCTGTCTTCTCTTAAAGGACGAGAAGGAAAAGGCGTATGAGGCAGGCAAGAAATATGAGGCCATTTTTGGGCGGGACAATTTTTTTATAGAGATCGAGAACCACCTTATCCCGGACGACAAACACCTGTCCCTGCAGCTTATAGAACTTACGAAAAGGCTTGGCCTTGATATGGTGGCCACAAACAATGTCCACTACGCCACACGGGACAGACACATACTTCATGACGTACTCGCCTGTATAAAGAACAGGGTGCCCCTTGACCGCTCCGGGCAGTTTCGCCGTCTGAACTCGGAATATTATCTCAAGGCATATGATGATATGATCAAGCTTCCCTGGCTTCCTCATGAGGCAATAACGAGGACCGGAGAGATTGCGAGGCGTTGCACCTTTGATCTCAATTTTTCTTCCTCTTCCTATCCCTTATATCCCCTGCCGGCAGGAGAAACGGCAACGGGGTTTTTGAGGAAGCTTGCCATACAGAAAGCCGCAGGCAGATATGGCGTGCTCACGAATGATATACTCGAAAGAATTGACCACGAAATAACCCTTATTGAAGACAAGGGGCTTTCGGGATATTTCCTGGTTGTCTGGGACATCGTCGAATACGCGAAGAGAATGGGCATCTCCGCGCAGGGGAGAGGATCGGCGGCAAGCTCTGTCGTTGCTTATGTCCTCGGTATTACCCCTGTCGATCCCCTGAAGCACAACCTCTTCGTGGGACGTTTTCTCAACGAACTGAGCACG
>Ga0335069_10010162_pt1 | contig 13348 bp, 11 predicted proteins | sample Lox_Sample_11_FD_206714 | JGI IMG/M metagenome (GOLD analysis project Ga0335069, IMG submission 206714) | Soil microbial communities from Loxahatchee National Wildlife Refuge, Florida, United States - Lox_Sample_1.1 | ecosystem: Environmental > Terrestrial > Soil > Wetlands | place: USA... | reverse complement strand
CCCGCTTCAGCGGGGTGGAGGAGGGGCCCACGCCCGGCAACCGCTTTAGCGGTTTATCGCGTGCGGGTAAGCCGCTAAAGCGGCTGTGGCGCCGTTGCACCCACTTTCACCCCGCTGAAGCGGGGTGTTAATGAGATCAGCCGTGCCGGGGCGCAGAAAGTGAGATGCGCCCCCGCCGTGCCCGCATTCTCGCCGCATTCGTCCGGCCTGTATGCTTATCAGACTAAATCTCCGGGCCTCCGACTGCCGGCCCCGCCCGGTATTCGATCACCCTGACCTTCTCCATGGTGAGCAGCCCGCCGCCCATCATCTTGTCCAGCACCGGCAGGAAGGACTGTATCTTCTCCTCGCTATCCACGATCTCGATGACGAGCGGCAGGTCAACTGAAAGGCGCAGGATTTTGGCGGTGTGGAGGCGGCTGGACTTGCCGAAGCCCATCGGCCCGCGCAGGACGGTGGCGCCGGCCAGGTGCAATTCCCGCGCCTTGAGGACGATGGCCTCATACAGCGGCTTGTGCTCCCAGCGGTCACTTTCGCCGACGAAGATTCGCAAGAGGACGGCTTCGTGAGGGATATTCATATCAGGTCGAGCAGGCGGCGCTGTGGTCGGCGGAACTCGGAGGCGGCAACGCAGGGCGCGCTGTAGCCGACACCGCCCACTCCGGGTTATGCCACGCCGCGCAGCTCATCGTGGGGAGATGTTCAGGGTCGCGGCCAGGAGATGACCGAGCCACACCGCCAGCAGGCACGTGGCGACCGATAGCAAGACGTTGGCGCCGGCGTAGAGCCACTCGCCCTCCTGCGCCAGCGTGAGGGTTTGCAGGCTGAAGGAGGAGAAGGTGGTATAGCCGCCGCAGACGCCCAGCATGAAGAACTGTTGCCGGAACCACGGGCGCACCAGCCAGCGCCCATCGGGGCCGGTCACGGTCGCAAAAAAGCCGATGACGAAGCAGCCGGAGACGTTCACTAGCAGGGTGCCCCAGGGGAAGCTCTCTCCCACATGCCGGGCTACGAAGCCTGAGAACCAGTAGCGGCCCACGCTGCCGAGCGCGCCGCCGATAGCGATCCATAGGTATGCGAACATGAATGGGCGCATGCAGCCTCGGAGCCCGCCGTTTCGCAGTCAACCGTAAAAACGGCCTTGCGTGGACGCCGCGCCTTGGATACACTGGTACGCGATTCGGCGGCGCCCTGTGACCGCCTGACCTCCGTTCCCATGAACTGGAACGATTTGCCAGCAGCGGAGAATTCGCCGGGCCAAGGCGGCGGGCCAGGCGTCGAGGGGAACTCATCATTCGGCCACCCCTTACGGACCGGGACGGCGCTGACCGGTGGCTTACCCGAAATCAGGCCCGTTGAAATCAGCATTGGGAAGGCCATCGCCATGTCCGGGGTGGCCAGCGGCGGCGGCGCCCTGGAGGTTTACACGCTCACCTTGGGCACGGAGACCATCGAGTTGCTGCCCTTGAAAAACTGGCACCAACTGGACCACCACAAGTGGACCGTGCAAGGCAAGCTGCCAGCCCCCCCCGCCGGCCTCGAGGTCACGGCCGAGCACGTCCGGGTTATGGGCGGAACGGTCGCCCTGACCGACCCGGCGGGATGCCGCAAGCTGGAGCAACTCTTCAATGAGTGGTTGCGCTTCGAGCGCGAGACCCTCGCACTGGCCCGCCAAAAGGCCCGACCGCCGGCCGCCCCCCCGCCGCTCGAGACCCCCGCGCGGCCCGGGGCGGAGGCCGTGCGCTTCCAGGTGGAAGTGGACAAGCGCGGCCAGGTGCACATCCACTGCCTGCAAGGAAAGGAGCCGCTGGCGTCCGTCGGGCTGAGCGTAGCCGGGATCAACAGCCTCCATCAGCAAGGGTTGATGCGCAAACCCCGGATCGTGTCGGCCGGCGCCCTGCACGATTGGATCGAGCTGGACGGCGAGCTGTGCAGTTTCGAGCGGGGCCGCAACGACGCCACCCGCCTCGAACAAATCCTCAACGAGCGCTACCGCCCGGACGCCGCCGCCGCGCATGGCAAGCAAATCCTCATCTTCCTCAATGCGGCATCCGCGACCGGCTTTGACATCCAGTTCCCCGTCAGGGTGGCCGGCGTCGCGGCCAGCCATCGCCATCACCTGAACGAGCAGATGCTCGATTCTTTACAGGACCCCGATCACTGCGGCCTGCTGCACAAGGAGATCGTCGTCAAACTGATTCCTCCGAACCTGGTGTTCAAGCGAAAGACCCCTGACGGCGGAGAGCAGTACCTGGCCTGGACTCCGGAGAACACTGTCCAGGTGACGGACGAGGAGGGCCGCGTGAAAACTTTGCACTTAAGTCAGCCGCTCAATTTGTTGCGGCTGAGCGCGGCGGAGCTCACGGCGGTGTTCAACCACCCGGCCATTAACCGTCACACGGTGCTGGCGCCGCAGCCCGCGCCGGCTTCTGAGCCTGAGCCGCGAGCGGCTCCGGCACCGGCCTGGACCCCTCCGCCGTCCCACGAGCAGACGCCCCACGCCTCTGCGGCTGCCGGCGCCGCTGAGCCCGGGTCCAGCCCGCCCGCGTTCGCCGGTCCACCAAAGGCCGGACCCGCACCGCCTGCTGCTGTGTCCCTCGTCAGGCCCGGTTCCCTTCCCAATCTTTGGCTGAAAAGCGTGCTGGCCGAGCCGGCTCTCCCCCCCGACTGGTTCTCGGTCCTGACTTACACCCGGATGGCTGAACGATTCGGCAACTCGAATGAAGGCAAATTCGGCCCGTCCGAATGCTGGTTCATCACCGTCGGGGAATCGGACGATATTGCCGACCCGGCCTTCCGGGGGATCTTTATCACGGAGAAGGGCAGCCTTGGGTTTCTGGGTGAGGGCCAGATGGCCCGCTTCTACAACGGGATGGCATTCCTCGGGACGCAGGCATCCGCACTCGAAGGCATCCACGTCAGTCTGGTGGGGGTCGGGCTGGATGCGCAGGCGCGCGTGGTATTCGTGCTCAGCGATAACTACCGCGGGCAATTCGGCGTTAGCGAAGCGACCTTGGCCGAAGTGTTGGGCCGCCTGCGGGAAGGCGGTGCGGTGATCCTGGGAATTCGCGAACTGCTGGCCAACGCCGATCCCATCGAGATTCTATGGACCGCGCCCGCCCAGCAGGCCGATCCCAGCACTCCCGTGGCCCGCGAGAGCATCCGCCCGCAGCCGGCCTGAGCCCGCCTCGGTCAGTGCTCCGCCGCTTCCCGGCCCGCGTACTTCTTGCCGGCTGTATCCACGCGGATCGTTTCTCCCTTGGCGATAAACAGCGGCACCATGATCTGGAGCCCGGTCTCCATTTTGGCCTCTTTCCAGGCGGAGTCCGAGCCGCCGCGGATCGGGGCTGCTGTGTCCAGCACCTTGAGGGGAATCTGCGGCGGCAGTACAATGTCCATCAGCACGCCGTCCAGGAGCAGGGCCTTGTATTCCTCGTTCTCTTTGAGGAACCAGCGCCGCTCACCGATCTGCTCCGCGCTCAGCTCGAACTCGTCGAACGTGTCCGCGTCAATGAACACGTGGGTGTCCCCTTGCGAATAGCTGTAGGTCGCCCGCCGGGTTTCGAGCTGTGCCACGGGCACGCGCTCGTTGTCGGCGAACACTCGGTCAATGACACGCCCGGTCTTAAGCTGTCGCAGGCGCGTGTGGAGCTTGTGCCGCGTCTGGGCGGTGCCGCTCGTGTGGAACTCCTCGATGACGTGGGGGACGCTGTCCAGCATCAGGACCATGAGCCGTTTGAACTCCGATGGCAGAACCGTTTGCATAGGCACCTTTCTTTCCCGCTTGCAGGCAATGCTGCCTGGCCCATGTTTTACCGCGCAGCCGGCCAGGTGTCAAAGGTGCATCTCGTTGGAGCTTCCCGGCGCGATCGCGCTGCGGCCGCGAGCGTTGAACCGGCTATCGGGAAGCCAAGAGGACTCGTTGCAGGGCCTGCAGCGCCTCGACCGTGCAGCCAATCCACCAGTGAAGCGCCGTGAGCACGCCCACTTGCGAAGCCAGCAAGGGAATGCCGATTATCAGGACGGTCACGTTACCCAGGAAGATAACGACTGCCGAGAACAGGTATCCCTGCTCGGTGATGTCGGTCTGGTTGTAGCGCAGGATGTGGGCATTGAGCGTCACGTGAAAGGCGTAGGCGGCGCCCAGCAACAGGTGAAACCACACCAGGTAATGGCGCCAGTCGAAGAACCAATGCGCCGCCACAAACACCAGCACGACCAGCATGGCATAGAGCGGGAAGAAGTAGGGCGCCAGCGCCACGGCGAAGTTGCTCTTGGTGACGATGACGTGCCCTCCCTTGGCCGAGGCCTTGAACTTCTTCACCCGGCCTCCGAAAAGCCACGTCCAGAGAGCATGGGTCAGCTCGTGGCCGAGCACATACATCCACATGGGCTTGGGCAGCAGGATATAGATCACCACCCAGCACGCCGCGCCCGCCAGGAACGGCACCCAGGTGGTGTCTGCCTCGCCGCTGGCCCGCAGCACCCGCCATAACGCGCCCGCAGCCCCGACGCATACCGGCAGCAGCAGGATCGCAATGATGGTCTTGCACCATTTGGGCACGCCCCGAAGTATTCCGAACGCGCCGCGGGCACGCGAGGCTTTTGCCGGAGAGCCGCAGCCCCTCGCGCCGGCGGAGCCCGCCCGTCCTCGGGTGCAGCAACATCCGATGCAGGCAGCGCGCCCGGCTACTCCGGCGTCGCTGCGCCCGAGCATGGCCGCACTCCACCGTGGCTTCCGAGTCGCGTCCGCGCGGACCGGGCGCATCTCCCCACGGCCCTTCGCTGGGTAGGGACGCCTCGCCGAGGCGTCCGTTTCCGGCCCACCCGGACGCCTCGGCGAGGCGTCCCTACCTGAACAGGGACAGTGGTGAGATGCACCCGCGCGGCACCATCCGGCGATGCGGTAGTTGACGAACCCAGGCCTCTCACGGAGTTTAGACGGGAGAGTAGGAAGCAACTATGAGTGATTTACCCGAATACGTCGGCGGTCTGCCGAACATCTGCGGCGCCGAGGACCAGATCAAATCCGCCATGCGAGCGGGCCAGGGGCGCCCGGTCCTTCTGCCCGAGAGCCGCGTCAACTGGGGCGGCATCAAGAGCGGGTTCGCCTGCGCCCTGCACATGCACCAGCCGCTCATCCCTGCGGGCGGCCCCAACCTGGGCACGGCAGAGGTGATCAGCCATCTCAAATACATGATGGATAACCCCGGCATCGGCGATAACCACAATGCCTCGGTGTTCCACTGGTGCTACAAGCGCATGGGCGAGTTCATCCCGCAACTTATGAACGAAGGCAAGCAGCCGCGAATCATGCTGGATTACTCGGGCACGCTGCTGCACGGGTTGCGGCAGATGGGGCTGAACGACGTCTTTGATAACCTGAAGCGCATCACGTGCGACCCGGATTACCGCGGCGCCGTGGAATGGCTCGGCACCCCGTGGGGCCACGCGGTGGCGCCCTCCACGCCCGTGCAGGATTACCGGCTGCACGTGCAGGCGTGGCAGCATCACTTTGCCGCGATCTTTGGCCTCGAAGCCCTGGGCCGGGTGCGCGGGTTCTCTCCGTCCGAGATGGCCCTGCCTAACCACCCCGACACGGCCTACGAGTTCGTGAAGACGCTGAAGGACTGCGGCTTTCTCTGGGTCCTCGTGCAGGAGCATACCGTCGAGCGCCCCGAGAACGGCCAGGGCCCCGAGCGCAAACACGTGCCGCATCGGCTCGTCTGCCGGAACAACAAGGGGGAAGAAGCCAGCATCATCGCCGTCATCAAGACCCAGGGCAGCGACACCAAGCTCGTGGCCCAAATGCAGCCTTACTACGAAGCCAAGGGCCTGTCGCGCTGGCAACTGGACGGCCAGCAGGTCGCGCCGCTGGTCTCGCAGATCGCCGACGGTGAGAACGGCGGCGTGATGATGAACGAGTTCCCCGGCAAATACATGGAAGTCATGCGGGAGTCCTCAGGATCGAGCACCCCGCCCCTGAACGTCACCGAGTACCTCGAGCACCTGTTCTCGCAGGGCATCCAGGAAAAGGACTTCCCGGTGGTGCAGCCGGTCTGCCAGAAGCGGATTTGGGACCAGTATAAGCCGGGCGAAGGCCCCGAGCGCCTGACGCAGGTTATCGAGCAGTTGAAGAAAGCGGATAACCGCTTCAACATGGATGGCGGCAGTTGGACGAACAACATCTCCTGGGTGAAAGGCTACGAATCGTTGCTCGGGCCCATAGACAAGTGCAGCTCGCTGTTCTTCCAGAAGGTGATCAAGCCGGGCGTGCCCACGAACGACCACCGATATCGCAATGCCCTGTTTTACCTCCTATGCTCGCAGACCAGTTGCTACCGCTACTGGGGCCAGGGGATTTGGACCGATTACGGCCGGGAAATCTGCCGGCGGCTGGAAGCCATCCTCACGCACGATTTCTAGCCCAGGCCATTCGGGACGCGGAACGTACCGGCGCGGAGGTGCTTAGGCATACTGGGCGGGCTCCTGGACGCTTCCAGTGGAATCCGGCAGCCAAGCCCGAAGGCCGAAATCCGAAGGCCGAAAGAAGGCCGAAGCCCGAAACCCGAAGCTTGCCAGCCCATAGCCCTTGTGGAAACCGGGTGCTTGGAAATGCTTCGTTTTTGCGCTTCGGCGCCAGCGGCGGCCTCCCTGCCGGCCAAGTGCTTGGATGGCGTCCTGGCGGGTTCGGACTTCGGATTTCGGCCTTCTTTCGGCCTTCGGCCTTCGGGTTTCGGATTTCAGCCCCCATTGCGCCGTTCCGGTGGGGCCCCGGTGATATGCCGGTGTGTCTCCCATGGGGCCCGGGCCACATGGGAGATACACCGGCATATCACCGGGGACAGACCGAAGCGAAACGCGGATCGGCAGCGAAATGCTGCCCCCTGCCAGAGACTCGAAAGCCTTGGTTCAGAGGCATTTGGCCCGCCCTCTGGCAGCGCCTGTAGCCGGCGCTTACACAAGCGCCTGAAGGCCAAGCGCTTCCGTTAAGAGGCTAAAGCCGATTGTCTTTGCGCTGTTCAGCCGTGAGAGGGTGGCGCCAGGCGCATGTCCACCTCGAACTCCACCTTGTTATGGCGGATTGTGCACTTCGTCCTGGCGGCCAGGGCGGTGGCCTCCAGCGCTTCCCAGCCGGTCAGGTCCCAGGCGGCGAAGGTATGGCGGTAGAAATGCCACGAGCCTTCGGTGTAGCGCCACGGGCTCAAAGCGACCTTGAGGTGCTTGTGCAGGATTGGTTCCAGGAAGTCCCAGTCCCGGTCGTTGTAAACGGCGTGTGGGACGAAGCGGGCCTGCCTAAGCTTGGCCTCGGTGCGTTCGTCCTCGACCCTCATCACCGGCTCCAGCACGTCCACCCCGGTGTGCAGGAGCAGGAAGGGCGCCTTGAAAGTGGCGCGGATGGGCGTCTGGTTCGTCAGCGCGGCAATCGCGTCCAACAGCGAGGGGTTTGCGTTAGTGATGGCCACCTGCGCGGGTTTGAACAGGTACCACGTATCCGTCGCGCCGGGCATGAGGACCATGGCCTTCACGACGCCGTTGGATTGGAACGCGCCCCAGAGGATGTCCACGCAGTTGGTGCGCTCGAGGCGGGAGACGTTCGCCCCGAGCGGCATGCGACTCAAGGCCTCGGCCCAGGGTTCCTGGGCGTAAACGGCACTCTGCGTCAGGAACAGCAGCCATGCCAGCGCGGCACATCCGCGAGCGAGCATGGGAGATCGAGGTTGGAGAACAGAGGACGGCACAAAAGCACCCGCCGGGCAGCTCATCTCAGCCCCAGCTTCCGGAACCGGTTCTTCACTTGCTTGAAGTGGAAGTCGAGCGAGCAGAGCTTCTGCAGCTCGCCCTTCTTGAAGTGGCGCGCCACCTCAGGGTCGCTCTGCAGTTGGGCGAGGAAATCGGCATCCTCGCGGCCCGCGTGCTTCACCTCCCAGGTCTTCATCGCATTGCGTTGCACCAGCTCGTAGGCCTGCTCGCGGGTGAGGCCCTTGCGGATCAGGGCGAGCAGGACGGTCTGGGAGTTCCACATGCCGAGAGAGCGCTTGAGGTTCTGCTGCATGTTCTCGGGATACACGACCAGGCCTTCCACCAGCTTCGTCAGCGTGACGAGCATGTAATCGAGCAGCGTGCAGGAGTCGGGGAAGATGATGCGCTCGACCGAGCTGTGGCTGATGTCGCGCTCATGCCAGAGGGCGACGTTCTCGAGGGCGGCGAGGGCGTTGCCGCGGAGCACGCGGGCCAGGCCGCTGAGGCGCTCGCTGGTGATCGGGTTGCGCTTGTGCGGCATGGCGCTGGAGCCCTTCTGGCCTTTGGCGAAGAACTCTTCGGCTTCGAGCACCTCGGTGCGTTGCAGGTGCCGGAACTCCGTGGCCCAGCGCTCGATGCTCGCGCCCACCAGCGCCAGCGCGTTCATGAACTCGGCGTGCAAGTCGCGCTGGACAATCTGAGTGGCGATGGGCGCCGGGCGCAGCCCCAGCTTGCGGCAGACGAAGGACTCGACTTCCGGCGAAAGGTGCGCGCTGGTCCCCACGGCGCCCGACAGCTTGCCCACCCGCACCGCCTCGCGCGCCGCTTCCAGGCGCTGCTGGGCCCGCCCGAACTCATCGTACATCAGCGCCATCTTCAGGCCGAAGGTCGTGGGCTCGGCGTGAATGCCGTGGCTGCGCCCAATCATCGGCGTGAATTGGTGCCGCTTCGCCTTGGCGGCAACGGCCTTGCGCAGGGCCCGCATGTCCTCCAGCAGGATATCGGCCGACTGCACCATCTGCACCGCAAAGGCGGTATCTATGATGTCGCTGCTGGTGAGGCCGAAGTGCAGCCAGCGGCTGGCCGGCGCACCGATGTTCTCAGCTACATTGGTGGTAAAGGCAATGACGTCGTGGTTGAGCGTGCGCTCAAGTTCCTTGCACCGCTCGATGGTGAAGGCCGCGCGGCGCTTCATCTGCTGGAAATCCCGGCGCGGCACCAGGCCCGCGGCGCAGAGGGCCTCGCTGGCCAGCAGCTCAATTTGCAACCAGATCTCGAGCTTGCGCTGCTCGCTCCAGATGTCGCGCATCCCGGGGCGGGAATAGCGTTGAATCATGGCCCGACTCTAGGGGGGAATGCCAACCTTGTCGAGCGGCGGCCATTCCGCGGGCACATCACCTCGCTGCGCTATTTTATAAGGGCTGTCGCTCGCAGCTCAAGCCAGGCCGAATCTCCGCAATTGGGGTCACCCGGAAAGCCATTATTGGCGGGCGGATGCAAAACAGTATGGTCCCTCCACTTCTTGATTTCGGAATGCCCATCGGCAAACGAGAGGCCACCGGCATTGCCATGGCGGGTTGCCGGAACATCCTGCCACCAGTTAACCTGGGTGGGATCGCACACGAAAAAGGAATCATTAATGGAATTCTCGTTTTCGTCTATCAACACATAGGTCATCGCCGGTCCAGGCGGGCCAATATCCGTCTCCTTATACATATTGCGCGCCCCACCACTGGTCCACGGGTTTATCGGGGCCATGTAGCAATTCATCGAATAACTGCGGACGTGCGGATAAATGGCAACCCCATAATTAAAACCGGCCCGATCCGCCGCACACTTATACATGTTGGTATTGTTGATATACGAGTAGATCAGACCCACTTTGAGAAACTGTGGACCATCAATGCTGAATACATCCGCCCGGCCCGGACACCACTGGGCCCACTTTTGCCCCGGCTGAATGTCAGGGCCTGCAGCGGTGGAGTCCTGCGTATCTTTATCCCCATCGGGCGGAAACCTGCCGTTGTTATCTCCCGCATACATGACCCAGGCAAAAGTGAGCTGCCTAAGCTGGTTCATGCAGGATACGGCTTGCGCCTTCTGTCTGCCTCTTCCCAGGGCCGGTAGCAGCAACGCCGCAAGAATTGCGATGATCGCGATCACCACCAGCAACTCAATTAGTGTAAAAGCGCGGTCCGCAATTCTGCGCCTCCCGGTTGGATCCCAAGCACCTCTGCGCTGACCCAAAATGAGACTTCGCCCCTGATTGCTACCAATCATGTTCATGCTTTTCCCCAGTCAGACCGTCTTTTCCATCCCTAAATTGAGACCGATCACATAAGACTCAAGCTGGCGGCCGGGCCCATTGGCGCGCCGGCCGCCGGAACGAAAACTCTGCCTTAGTACACTTCCATCCGATAGAATCGCCTGCTCGCACCAAGACGATCGGAAATTGTCATGGGATACGTAATGCCTATGGATGCGGGATTAGTGGCCCAACTGTCGGGGGCGGTAACATTGTTCGTCAGCACGCTCCAGGTGGCGTCCGTCAGGTTGGTCTTGTAAAGAACGGAATAGTCAAGGCCGGCACCGGCCGAGAACGAGAGGTTGATATTACCGCCAGCAACGGACGCTCTAAGGTCCGTCACCGGCACGACCTGAATGAGTCGCATCTCGTCCCAATAAACGGCATCAATAGCGACGCCAGCATACCCACCCGTGGGGGGGTCAGCGGCAACCGGACAATACTCATACACTTGACAATTAATCTGGGACGCATTGGCCGGCATCTGGAATACACCTGAAGATAAAGTGTTGGTGGGCAGATCATCTTGCAGCCCAATGCCATTGTTATTCACCGCGTTGCTTACCGTGAGGTAAACCCACTGATCCCGCGGCAATTGGTCATGGTAGCCTAACTTCCCATAATTGGGGCTGCTAACGTCGATGTTCGTGTATTCCATGTCCGCATTGGTGTAATCCAAACCATACATCTTGAATGACTCGTAAGTCGGGTCCGGCGGACTGAGCGAATCCCCCGCCGCGCTCTTAAACCAAATCTGGAGCCGGCAGGTATTCCCGCCGAAGAAATCGTTAACGCTTGATATGTAGGCATAACCACCGGCCTTGTAGAAGGCGCCCGGGGTAGCGGGAACCGACATCCAGAAACCGTTATCCCGATCGCCGTTCATGCCGGACAATGCCACCGAACTTCCGGCGTAAACATTGACATTACTAGTGGAACCGGCATAGTAATTGTCCGCAGTCTGGAAAGCGGCGCCGTTGAAGTAGTTCCAGGGAAGCCAGGTGGGGTTGTTTTCAAATCCGGCATTGGCACCCAGAAGATTGACCCTTTGGATAGGAGACAAATGGTTTACCGTCAAGAGCACCGGAACACTGCGGATTGATCCATTAGTATCTGAAACCACCACAGAATACAACCCGGCGCTGACATCCTGGCAGTTGGTGAAGAACAACGTTGCATTTGTCGCAGTGCCGGCAATACCGTTAATACCGCCCGCCGGTGGCAGGTTGGTCCCGTTCTGCTGCCACTGATATGTCAGAACTTCTTGCTTGTTCGACTTGATGGCTGTCACTGTGAAAGTCGCCGGCAACCCGGCCAGAACGGTCACGGCCACGGGATTTACTGCAATGTCGGGATCGGTTCCAACCAGCTTGTTTAGAACACAGTCGTCGAAGTAAACGGCGCCTCCGTCCGTGCTCGTGTTATCAAATTCCAGTTGATAGCGGACGAAAGCTGTCCCTGGCGGGGCTACCATGAGATTGGTGGTGATTGGTGTCAGCGGTGGTTCATGGCTGTATTCCTGGGCAGGATCAGTGGTGTAAAGATTGGTCGGCTGAAGGAACACCCAGTCGTTTGTGGTAAGAGCCGGGGGCGGAGCAAATATCCAGTAAATACTGTTGGTGTCGGGCGAGCCTGACGGGTCAAGGAAATCGGATCCATACACCCCGTTTCCACTGCCCGAATTAGTGCTAGCGAGGACATTATTCGTAGCATCATAGAAAACGACCTGCATGTGAGCATTTGCTCCGGGATTGAAGTAGTTCGACGCGTAACAGATGGCGTAACAACTGGCCGCCCATTGCGAGCCAACCGCGGCCGGGAAATCCTGATACAGAATAGCCGAGTTGGCGGTGGTGTCGAACAACTGGAACACATTTGTCCCGGAATGGGCGAAAACATGCCCGCTGCCGGCCCCGCCCTGCAGGGCATTGGTTGAAACGGGATAGATGTAGCCCGTGGCTGACACGGTCCAGTTCGTTAATCCCATTTCTGCCCCTGGGTTGAGGAGGACATTGGCGGCCCTGGCGCCGATGCCGACCAGGAGGAGGCCGGAAAGAAAGGCGGCATAGGCGTAATGGCTAATTCTTGAGTTTGTCGAATGACCGCCGGATCGAACTGCTGAAGCGGAACAATGAGGAGTGTTTCGTGGAGTATTCATGGCAATCAATTTGGTTCTTGTTGCTTATTGACCCTAATTCACTGCACGGCTACCGAAGGATGAATATTCTTACTACGTCGGGGACTGGTTGTCAATAGTCCTTTTTCAACTTCGTGGCCTCGGCTGGAGCCGAAGAACAAGAAATGTTAAGCAGGCGCAGCTGGAACGAAGCCCCAGTCCAGGCAGGCCTTTAGCGGTCGGCCCAGCACCTTCTTGTTGCCTGGCATACGTTGGCCTTGAACCAACCAATCGTCGCGCCTTGCCGGGCACACCAAAATAAGAAAGCCACCCGATTCATCACCGGATGGCTTCAGATTAAGCTTTGATTGCGAATCAGCCCTTCCGGCGGAGCAAGAAGAAGCACGGAACAGCCAATCCGAGGAGCGCCAAGGTCGAAGGTTCCGGCACCATGATCAATGAAGCATTGTCGAAATACATATTCTCCGTTGCCGTTTGTCCATTATCCATGAACATGGCATACACCATGGCATATGCTGCTGTCGGAGGTGCCGTGGCTTGAACGCTGTATTCAACCCAACCATTGGCATTATTGGCGACGCTGGTGCCAAAACTGAAACTACCGTTATTCGCGGACGGGGATGTGGGCGTGACAGTGCCACCAATCACGCTGGAATCATTGAACGAAAGCTGAAGGTCCACCGGGGTCGGTCCCCATGTGGTGCCGGTGTCGGTTATGGCCCAGATACTAAACTGATATGTTGCACCTGGGATGATAGCTCCCCCTTCTGCGATGCCGTCCGTTATCTGATAGGCGCCAGCCGGGTTCCAGTTATTTCCTGGAGCATTCTGTTCAAGCAAGGCATAGCCGTCAGAAAGAGGAGCGTCCACCGGCGAGCTAAACATAGTACTCTGCGAGGTCTGGCCAAAGAGTGCCCAACCCTGATTCGCCCCACCAACTGGTATTGGGTTTGGAGTGAAACCAGCCACATTGTCAAAACCGGGATTAACAAGGAGGTTCGGTTGTGCCTGCGTGACTGATGCGCTTAATGCAAGAACTGCGGCTGCCGCGATGCTCCCGCCGATGATTCTGTCTAATATTCTCATAAGGTTGGCTAGTGCTTCAGTTGTTGTTTTCTTGTTTCGCTTACCGATCCAAATCGAAACCTATGGTGCGTTTTTAC
>Ga0335069_10010161_pt1 | contig 13348 bp, 12 predicted proteins | sample Lox_Sample_11_FD_206714 | JGI IMG/M metagenome (GOLD analysis project Ga0335069, IMG submission 206714) | Soil microbial communities from Loxahatchee National Wildlife Refuge, Florida, United States - Lox_Sample_1.1 | ecosystem: Environmental > Terrestrial > Soil > Wetlands | place: USA... | reverse complement strand
CGATCCAACGAAGTTCCGCGTTTACGCGATGAGTATCGGGGCAAAATCGAACGCCATGAGATGGGAATCGACCATCTCATGAAGACCGAGACCCTGCAGGACTCGATCGAAACTTATCGGGATAAGACCAGCGGCAAAGCTGGCGGCAAAAAGCGCAATATCGCAGCCGCCTACGAACTCGCCCTCAAAGCCGAACGCCCCTACCTCAGCGGCGATCAGATTTCCTATTACGTCACGGGCAGCAGCCCCAAGGTCAAAGTGGCGACGGCCGCGAAGATGGCGTCACAATACGACCCATCCCATCCCGATGAAAACATTCCCTACTATCTCGCCAAGCTCGACGATCTCTACGAGAAGTTCCGCCCGTTCGTCGAACGCGAGGGTTTATTCATGGCCGAGGAACTCGAAAAGGTCACCGCTGAGCCGTTACAAGCAGACCTGTTTGGCAATTCGATCGAGAAGGGCTGAACTGGCAGGAACGCCATCGAAGCTGCTACTCAAGAATCACGCTTCGCAGTATAGGAGACAGAATCATGGCCGAAGAGAAGGCTATCGATTGGGGTAAGGTTAAGTCTTTCGCCGGGATGATGACAAACGATCTGGGTGCCGCGATGCAAGGTGCGCTCAGCTATATCGGCGATCGGCTCGGCCTCTTCAAAGCGCTGGCCGAAGCAGGCGCAGTGACCACGGCGGAGTTCGCTCAGCGCACCGGATGCAACGAGCGCTATCTACGCGAATGGCTCGGCGCGATGACCGCCGCCAAGTATATCGACTACGACAAGACGACCCAGCGCTACTCGATGCCGCCCGAGCACGCGATGATCCTCGCCAACGAAGACTCGCCCTTCTACATGGGCGGCTTCATGCAGATGATCGTGCCGGAAGTGAGCCTGGCGCCGAAACTACTCGATTCCTTCCGCACCGGCAAAGGTATCCCGCAGAGCGAGTACCCGCCAGAGGTCTTCGAGGGAATCGAGCGCGGCTCAGCTCCGATGTACAAGCATTCGTTGGTACGCAAGTGGATGCCCGCAATGCCGCAGGTCGTCGAAACGCTCAACAACGGCGGCACCGCGCTCGACGTCGGATGCGGCAGCGGACGCGCGATTATCGCGCTCGCGCAGGCCTATCCCAACGCGAAGCTATTCGGTTACGACGGTCATCCGGGATCAGTCGAGCGGGCCCGCGCCAACGCCCAAGCGGCCGGAGTCGCGGATCGCGTGACCTTCGATGTCCTCGATTGCACCAAGCTGCCGGAGAACAAGTTCGATTTCATCGCGACCTTTGACGTAATCCACGACTCGGTGGATCCGGTCGGCCTGCTCAAATCGATTCGCGGAGCACTCAAGGCTGACGGGACCTATCTGATGGTCGAGGTGAACGTCTCCAACGACGTTGCCGAAAATATTAATCCGATGGGCCGGATGATGTACTCGGCGAGCACGCTCTACTGCATGACGGTATCGCTCGCGCATGGCGGCGCCGGTATCGGTGCGATGATGGGCGAGCCAAAGGCTCGTGAGCTAGTGAATCTAGCGGGCTTTACGCGGTTCACGCGCCTGCCAATCAAGGATGCGTTCTCAGTGCTGTACGAGATTCGGCGCTAATTCGATTGTATCCGCATCACAAAAGAACGCGACGCATCGAGTATCACGATGCGCCGCGTTTTTGTTCACTAGCTGATAGAGCTTATTCCGGCACTTTGGTGGGAGCAGCAGCGGGGCTCGCACCAGGCATCGTTATGTGCGGTGGGTTACCCGGCTTCATAGCCTGCGGCGATCCCATCGGGCCATGCCCCGGCGCCATCATCGGCCCGTGACCCGGCATCATTCCCATCATGGGAGTCTGTTGCTTGGTGTAATCCTTGGGTGGCGTGAAGGTATCGACCGAAAGATTTTCTTCAGTGACCTTCGAAACCGTCATCTTGGTTACGATCGGCGGGCGGTTCGCCATTTGAGGCATCGCGCTCATCTTCATCGTGGTCTCGATCTTGAGCGGAATGCCTTCGGGCGCAGTCGACATCAGGGCCATCGGTGTTCCTTTGACCTTGTCGGACATCGTCTTTTGGAAAGTCGTAAAGTTCGAAGCGCCCGGCGCCGAGGTCGAGAAACATCCATTCACGGTGATGTCGCCGCTCGGAAGTTTGCCGGTCCCGGTGTAGTCGTCGCATTCGTAGCCGATCAGCTTTTCATGGGCGCCGGTCTTCTTGAATGTAAGGCCCGTCTGATTCGGCGAATTGGGCATCCCCTTGGGCGGGAACGGCATGTCCATATATGACTTCCGAGCGGTGTAGACCACCGTACGGGTGCCCGCGTCGAGGTCGGTAATCAGCCACTGTTGGCCATCGTCGATCACTGACTTCTGCTTGTTACCCTGAACATAGACAGTGATTTTATGATTGATGGGCGCGCCGGCGCCGCGGTCAGTAACCTGCTGCTCTTCGACGACCACGCCTGCCCATGCGATACCGGAGAGCATCGTGAACCCGAGCAGGCCGATGGCGAATTGTTTCTTCATAGTTCCCCTTCATGCGCGCTGCGCATTTTAATCAGGTTTGCACTCGCGGGGGTCTCCGCACGAGTAGCCCGTTCCATCATCCGGTGAATTGTAAGCCCTGTCAGCCCGATTAGCACCCAGATTAGTTCCTTAATCCGCCGCAGCAAGCCGATAGCAAATCCGATCGCGGCGGGATAACCGAGCGACGACAAGATCAAGGCCTTGCCCCCTTCCTGACTGACCAGTTTACCCGGAATCAGGAAAGTTACCCGCTCCACCAGCAAGCCCAGCGCTTCGACCAGCAGCGGCGTCATCCAGGTTACCGGCTGATGCAACAGGCTCAGGTAGATTAGTATTTCGAGCGGCCCCATGCTCCACGCAATAAGGTAACAGAGACACGAGAGCACAAAGCGCGTGCGATGGCGGGCGTAAAACTCGATCAGAAGGTCGTCGGCTTCGTCTGCGGCCGCTTTGACTTCCGGATTGGCGAGTTGCGGGATTTCCAACTTGGCGGCCGCCCGCCATAGATGCGAGAACGGGTGCTTGAGTTGGATAAAGAAGAACCCGCCCGCGAGTCCCAGAGCGATCGTCAGTCCTGCGGCCACCGGCCAGAACAGATGGTAAAGCCGGGCTTCGAAGGGCAACGCCGCGAGTAACGCGCCGCTGATAAATCCAATCTGGCCGGTTGCTTCGGCCAATGCCGCCACGATTACCGTGGCGAGGCCGGCGGCCATCGCGAGCTTCTGCCGGACCATCAGCGCCATCACGAACTGGCCGCCGAGTTGCGCCGATGGGGTCGTGTAGTCGATCGCCTCACCGGCGAGTCGCGCGACGAGTAATTCGCCGAAACGCAAGTTGCCCGGATAATGTGCGATCGTCACCCGCCAGCCAATCGTATTGGCAATACGCGCAACGGCTTCCAGCGCGGCGGTTGCCGCCAGACCCCATCCGACGAGTCGTACATATTGGATAACGTGAGCGAACCCGAAGTGCCGCAGCAGCCAGGCGTAAAAGCCGAGCCCCAGCACGATTATGAGGGTTTCAACTCGTCGCATTCAGAAGGGTGTCTGTTGGTTCGGCAGCGGGGATGATTGCGTCCGAGGTATTGTTTCAGCCGCAACCTGGTTGCGCAAGGCGCTATCTCCGGCTGGTTCTAGGCTGCTTTCACCGCATCGCACAGGAACTGCACGAAGGGCGAAGTGATTCGGTACTTCTCGACGATCAACTCCATCAGGCCTTTGCCACAAACCTCGTCGTCGCTTAGCGGCGAGCTAATCGCGAAGTCTTTGCGCTTGATGTCTTCAATCAGCGGATGGTCCGGCGGATAGCCGACCGGCGGCCGCTTCAGCGAGTCGCCAAACATCCCACAGCTCGATCGAAACTCTTTGCCTGAAATTGCCTGCTGCCAGCGCTTCGGATGCGCCACGATAGCATCGCGGATGTACTTGAGTGGTGCGGGCTCCGGATGCCACGCGCCACCCCCGATCGCGGACTGTCCCGGCTCCAAATGGAGATACAGTGCTGGAACGTCGGCTTTGCTGTTGTGAATACTGAAATGGGCAGCGACCGAGATCTTGTAGGGGCTTTTATCCTTGGAGAAGCGTATATCACGATAGATTCGCATCATCGAGCCGCCCATCGGTCGCGGATCGGCCACGAAGCCGGGCGGGATTTTCTTCAGCGCGGGAGCGAGATCGGCGATCAGGCGCAGAAAAGGATCGCGTACTGAGTTCTCATAGCGATGCTTGTTCTGCATGAACCATTCGCGATTGTTGTGCACACGCAACTCGGTTAGGAAGCCGAAGAAATCGTCGCCGAAGTATCGTTCGCTCGTGGCCTTTGCCATAGGGCCTCCCGTCAGACCTTGAACCGGATATGAATGATATCGCCATCGCGCATGATGTAGTCCTTGCCCTCCAGTCGCAGCTTTCCGGCTTCTTTGACCTTGGCGTCGGAGCGTAACTCGGCAAAATCTTCGTAACCCACCACTTCCGCGCGGATAAAGCCGCGTGCGATATCGCTATGAATCCGGCCGGCGGCCTCGAGCGCCGACGCGCCTCGCCGCAGCGACCATGCATGGGCCTCGGGCTCGCCCGCCGTGTAGAAAGTCATCAACCCCAGATGGCGAAAGACCGCCGCTATCAAGCGATCGCGTGCGGGAGCTTCGAGCCCTGCCTCTCGCAGCATCTCGCGCTGGCTGTCGGTATCGAGGTCCCATAACTCTGATTCGAAGGCTGCGGCCAGCCGGAAGGAATCGAGGTCGCGAGCCTTGAGCGCCGCTTTTTCGGCGTCGGTTAAATCGACCTTCGCCTGATCCTCGGAACAGTTCACCACCACCAATGCCGGTTTGCGCGAGAGCAGACCGAAGCTCGCAAAGGCCTGGATTTCCTGCGCCGTAAGTTCGAGCACCCGGAGTGGTTTGCCCTCTTCCAGCCATTTGAGGCACTTCTGCAGGGCTCCCCGCTCGAAATCGACCTGCCCTTTTTCCTTTTTGAGACGTTCGAGCCGTCGTTCCGATTGCTCGAAGTCGGCAAACACCAGTTCCGCTTCGACACTCTCGACCGCCTTCACCAGATCAACGCGATTCCCCTCGAACTCCGGAATCACGATGAGGAGCGCATCGACGTCGCGAATCAGCGGTAACAGGCTCGGATCGAGCGCCGCCCCTTCCTTTTGCTCCTTCGGATTTGGCGCGTAATCGATTACCGTCAGCTCGATTTCGACCTTCTTCTTGGAGCCGTAGGTCGCTTCGAGAAAATCCAGACGCGGATCGGGAACCTTGATCTGCCCCGGGCGCCCACGATTCCGTGCGTCCGCTTGCCCGGGAATCGGCGCAAGACCGGTTAATGCATGAAATACGGTGGTCTTGCCGACACCGCGAGCACCAATAATTCCTGTCTTCAATTCTTACTCCAGCCTCAAGGCTCGCATATCACGGCCCGAAAATTAACTCTTCCGCTATGCCCAATTGGCGGTGGTGGGTCACGCTGAACTCCTGTAATTCCCACGCGTCTGCTCTTTGTCTGGCGCGAGGGAGACAAAAGCCGTGCACTCTTGGTCAAAGTGACCCGCCGCTAGTCGTCGCGAGCAGGTGCACCCATCACGCCTTTTGCGATACGCGCCGCCGGGCTGATAGTGTGCGTGCGCGTAGGCACATCATCAAGCCTGCGTTTCGAGGTTCCGATGAAGACACCTAATTTCGATTCGACAGTCGATCCTGCCCAACTCGCCGACGTTCGAGCAGAAATTCGCCAATTCCTGCGTAACGATCCAGCGACCGCCACGCCCCATGCTGATTCGTGGAGCGCCTTCGATACGGCCTTCAGCAAGCGCCTCGGGGCCGCCGGCTTTATCGGCATGACCTGGCCGAAACAATATGGTGGCCATGAGCGCAGCTCGTTGGAGCGCTACGTCGTCGTCGAGGAACTCCTCGCCGCAGGCGCGCCCGCTGCCGCGCACTGGATCGCCGATCGGCAGACCGGACCGCAACTGCTGAAGTTCGGCACCGAGGAGCAGAAAAAAGAGCTGTTGCCCGCGATTGCGCGCGGCGAGTGCTACTGCTCTATCGGGATGAGCGAGCCGGACAGCGGCTCGGACCTTGCCAGCGTCCGCACTCGCGCCGTCCGCAAGGGCGATAAGTGGGTTATCAATGGCCGCAAAATCTGGACCTCGTACGCCCATCGGTCGCACTACCTCCTGATGATTTGCCGCACGAGCGATGATCCCTCGGCGCGTCAGCAGGGCCTGAGCCAGTTGCTCGTTCCGCTCAAGACGCCGGGTCTGACGATCCGACCGATTATCAATATGGCGGGCCTGCACGATTTCAACGAACTACTCTTCGAGGATGTCGAAGTGCCAGCCGATTCGTTGATGGGCACGGAAGGTCAGGGCTGGAATCAGGTCATCAGCGAACTCGCCTTCGAACGCAGCGGGCCGGAGCGCTTCCTCTCGTCATTCGTACTGCTCGAAGCCTTTGCTGAACGTGTCCGCCGTGAACCGTCCGCCGAAGCAGCAGCGCTGATCGGATCGCTGATCGCGCGGCTGGTACCGTTGCGCGGGATGTCGATGGCGATAGCGGCTCAACTCGGCCGCGGTGAATCGCCGAACTTCGAGGCGGCGCTGGTTAAGGAAAACGGATCGCTCTTTGAGCAGGATCTTTCCGAAAAGGTCCTCGGCGAGATGGTGCCCGAGGCCGACCCGACCTCCAACGACAAGTTCAAGCGCCTGCTGGCCGAAGCCGTGCTGCATGGACCATCTTTTTCGATTCGCGGTGGCACCCGCGAGATTCTACGCGGCATTATCGCCCGCGATTTGGGGTTACGCTGATGAGCGATATCACACTGATTGAAGACACTACGCACGGCACGATTACCGACGCGCTGACCAATAGCGTTATCGAGGCCTCCGAGAAATGCACTTGGGCCGGTTCGGTGTGGGAGAAGCTCGAAGCGCAGGGGCTCACTCAGCCCTCAGCGATCGCCGAAGATCCCGCCGAAGCCTTCGAGATCGAAGCTGCAATTATCCGCGCGAGTGCCGCGACGGCTGTGCCGCTGCCGGTCGCCGAGACCGCGCTCGCTGGATGGATTCTCGCGCAGCACAAGATCGAGGCTCCTGCGGGGCCGCTGACGATCGCGGGCCTGAACGATGCGGATAAGCTCTCGTACAGCGGCGGGCAGGTGAGTGGTTCCGTCGAGCGTGTGCCGTGGGGTCGCGATACGAAAGCGATCGTCACAATTGCCGGTAATACGCTGGTCCTGCTCGACGCGAAGGCGGCGCAGATCACACACGGCATGAACATGGCGAACGAGCCGCGCGATACGCTGAGCTTCGCGGCAGCGAAACCGCTGGCTGTCGGCGGCACCGTCGAGCGCGAAGCTCTTCTCGCGCGTGGGGCAGCGGTACGCGCCGTCCAACTCGCCGCCGCGGCAGCGCGAGTGCTCGAACTCACTGTCGAGTACGCGGGACAACGCAAACAATTTGGCAAACCGATCGGCGGGTTCCAGGCGATTCAGCATCAGCTGGCCGCCGCCGCCAGCGAAGTAGCCGCCGCCCGAGTCGCGGCGCAGCAGGCCTATCGCGCTCTGGCCTCAGACAAAAACGTTCTGCTCGCCTCCGCGATCGCGAAGTCGCGTGCCAACGATGCGGCCGGAGCCGTCGCCCGGATGGCCCATCAGGTGCACGGCGCGATCGGCTACACGCAGGAGTATCAGTTGCATCGCTTCACGCGACGGATTCAATCGTGGCGCGGCGAATTTGGCGCATCGGCCTATTGGAATCGGCGCATCGGCGAACTGGTCCTCGCGGATTCCCGCGGCACACTCTGGGAGGTCGTCAGCGGAGTGGCATGAGTGGCCTCGACTGGGCCCGCACCGTTGGAATCCTTTGCTTCAAGGTAACTGATAGTCTGCCTTATCTGTTACTGCGGTTTCGGAGCTCCAAGATTACGCGTACCGTCAAAGCGCAGAAGGAACTCCGCCGTTTCCATCGTATCCGAATATCGCTTGGAAACGTTAAGCCGACCACAAAAGAAGAGCTCCTAGCAAGCGTTGGTTAAGCCATACAAGCTTGGCTTGCGCCGTTACTCAAAGTAGCTTCGGTAATACGCGATCGGTCAGCGCAAGAAAAGTCTCGTGGCTCAGTGGGGCGCCGATCATGTAATCGAGATGAGCTTCTTCGTGCAGGCGCAGGATCTCATCAGTGACGCACTCGACAGTTCCGTGGATCACAATTGAATCGACGTAGCGGCGCACCGGATCGTCGCCCATATTGAACTTGCCGGGATCTATATAGGTCTTGAGCAGCCACTGCGCGCCTTCACGCGCGACCTCGGCGGCTTCCCGATCGGTTGGCGCGATCGCGAGTAAGCGCGCCGTCGGGATATCCCGCCCCTCGATCGTGTAGCCATTCGCCGCGAGCTGGTCGCTGTAGTACTCCCAATTCTCCTTGGATTCGGTATGGGTTGCGTGCGGGCTCATCAGCACCGAATAACCCTTCGAGGCAGCCCAAGCCAGCGCTTCCTTGGACCCCGAGGCCATCCAGATCGGCGGCGTTGGCTGTTGCAGCGGCTTGGGCAGCACCTCAACATCTTCGAAGCTGAAATACTTACCCTTGTAGGTAAGGCGCTCGTTCTTCCACGCCTTGACTACTATATCGACGACTTCATGGAAGCGTGCCGTACTCTCCTCTATCGGGACGCCGAAGGTCTTGAACTCGCGCGTATCGAAGCCGCGTCCAGCGCCCCAGTTCACGCGGCCACCCGAAAGGATATCGAGCAGCGCGATCTCTTCGGCCAGGCGGAGCGGATGGTAAAAGCCGGCGAGCGTGACTCCCGCCCCTATGCGCAGGTTTTTGGTGCGCGCAGCGGCGTGCGCACCCATCACTGGGATCGAGGGACATACGCTGTAATCACTGAAATGATGCTCAGTCAGCCAGACCGCGTCATAACCGCCGCGATCCATTATCTCGATACGCTGCAGTGCGCGTGCATAAACCGTTTCGAGTTTCTGCCGACGCTCGGGCCAACTGAAGAATTGCAGAATACCAACTTTCAATGCGATGCCCTCCACGTCCGGCTTTAGCCGTCTAGCGCACTGTGTAATCTTGCCACTGAACTTCTCTGGTCGCCTCGCGATACTCGCGCGTATCGCCGCTCCAGTTTTGCGTATTCAGCCCATCGTTCGTCTTGTACCAGCTGCTGCATCCGGGGTCCGCCCAAGTCATCTTCGCCAGGCGGTCCTGAATCTGGCTATTGAAGCGCTTCTGCGCGCTCTCCGTGACTTCGATCGCCGCGAACTTCCGCGCCTCCATCGCCTTGAGGCACTGGATTATGTATTCGGTCTGCCGCTCGATCATGAAGGTGATCGAGTTATGACCGAGGTTGGTATTCGGCCCGTAGATCAAAAACATATTCGGGAAGTTGGCGACGGTCAGGCCGAGATACGCCTTGGCGCCATCCTTCCACGCGTCGGCCAGCTTAATTCCGCCGCGCCCGGAGATATCGACCGACAAATGCCATCCCGTGGTCTCGAAGCCGGTCGCATATACCAGGACGTCGTGCTGATGGGTCACGCCCTCTTTGGTGACGATCCCCTCGGGCACGATACGGTCGATTGCCGTGGTTTCGAGCGTGACGTTATCGCGCATCAGCGCCGGGTAATAATCGTCGGCAAAGAGGATGCGCTTGCATCCGATTGGATAGTTCGGCGTCAGCTTGCGCCGCAGTTCAGGATCGGAGACTTGCGTGTTCAGCAGGTTGATCGCCTGTTCGGTGAAATGGGCACGACCCGCCTCGGTAAAGCCGAACGCCTGATAAAAGACCGCGTCGAAGAGCAGATAGAGATGTTCGCGCTCGGCTGACCCAACTTCGGGCACACTCGCCAGCACGCGCCGCTCATTCTCGGTGATCGGGCGATCGAGGCGCGGGAGGAGCCAGTTCGCCGTACGCTGATAGACCGTCAAATGGCCCGCGATCTTCGCCACCTCCGGAATAATCTGAACAGCGCTCGCTGCCGATCCGATTATGCCAACGCGCTTACCCGTCAGATCAACGCTGTGATTCCACTGTGCCGAATGGAAGGCCGGACCGGCAAAGCTTTCGCGACCGGCGATAGCGGGGAGCTGCGGGCGGTTGAGCTGTCCGAGCGCCACGACCAGCGCCTTCGATTCGTAGGTACCGCCCTGCGCGTCAGTCACTTTCCAGACTGATCGAGCTTCATCCCAGGTGGCCGATCGACCGCCCGTTCCAACCTTCAAATGCGGTCGGAGGCCGAATTGATCGGCCAAATCCTCGGTGTATTGCTGCACTTCCGCAGCGCGGGGAAACAGATGGCTCCATTTGAGCGTCTTGGCAAAGGAGAACTGGTAGAGCGCGACCGGCACGTCGCAGGCGCATCCGGGGTAAGTGTTCTCGCGCCAGGTGCCGCCGACCCTCGTTGCCTTCTCCAGAATCACGAAGTCGTTGAAGTCGGCTTTCTTGAGATGCGCCCCCACGCACAATCCGCCCAGCCCTGCTCCGATAACGACCGCGTCACTCATGTTGTCGATTCCTCCGCCTTCGCCCGCGTGAATCGGCGAGCGTATTCGCAAGAATCCATTATGAACGAAAGTTCAGTGCTCAAAAAAGCGTTAGAAAGCGCTCGAATTCGCCAGCCAACCCGAAAATTTAATGCTGCTTTGTCCTTTACCGGCGGGCTTAATGGAAGCCGGTACTACAACGAGAGGGTTGGGGGGCAAAGGGATGGATCATCAGGATCAGCGCAACTTCCGCTTTATCGGCTTCGGGGCCTTGGCGATTTTTCTATTGATCGTCCTGTCGCGCTTTTCGCCAATCGCCGTTGTACCGGCCGGCCACGTCGGGGTTCTGACAGTCTTCGGGCGGGTGACGGGACAGGTGCTCCACGAGGGGATGAACTTCATCAACCCGCTCGCGCGGCCCCATCTGCTGTCGATCCGAACGCAAGAAATGAAGGAGAGCTCAGCGGTACCATCAAGCGAGGGCCTGATCCTCAAGATGGATACCTCGCTGCTTTATCACGTCGATCCGTCGCAGGCCTCGCAGCTCTATCAGAAGGTCGGCGAGGACTACGTGTACGTAATCGTCGAGCCGCTGCTCCGTTCTTCGATTCGTGAGGCGACGGCGGAGAACACGGCGAGCGCTCTTTATACCAGCGGTCGCGAGCTGGTCGCCCAGCGCATCATGACCGAGTTGAGCAAATCGCTCGCGCCGCGCGGAATCGTGGTCGAGAACGTCCTCCTCCGCGATATCCAACTGCCGGAAACGCTTAGTTCAGCGATCGAGGCGAAGCAGAAAGCCGAGCAGGAATCGCTCCAGATGCAATATGTGCTGACGAAGGAGAAGCAGGAGGCCGAACGCAAGCGCGTCGAGGCTCAGGGTATCGCGGATTTCCAGAAGATCGTCACGGCCGGTATCAGCGACCAGCTTCTGCAATGGAAGGGAATCGAGGCCACAGAAAAACTCGCTTCGTCGCAGAACACGAAAATCGTCGTGGTCGGCGGCGGCAAAACCGGTCTGCCGTTAATCCTGGGGCAGTAAGCCAGCGCCTTTCCTTTGCCTTTTTTCATTGCGCGGAGTATCTCCCGCCCAGATACTTCCGTGCGGGTGAGATGATGGCAAAGCGCAAGGTTCTGGTTACGGGTGCATCGGGTGTTGTCGGGATGGGTGCGGTGCGCCACTTCGCCGAGACCGACGGATGGGACGTTACCGGCGTTTCGCGACGACTACCGCCGCCGATCAAGGGTGCAGAGCTGAATTCCCTCGATCTGCTCGATCGCAAACGATGCGAAGAGGTCTTCGGCCAGATGGCCGATGTCACTGACGTCGTCTTCGCGGCGCTCAACGAAAAGCCGGGACTCTTCGAAGGATGGCAAGACCGGCAGCAGATGGAGATCAATCTCACGATGCTGCGGAACACGCTCGAGCCGCTCGAAGCCGTCGCCAAGAATCTGAATCATATTTCGCTGCTGCAGGGCACCAAGGCGTATGGCGTTCATCTGGGGCCTATTGCGATTCCGGCGCGCGAGCGATCGCCGCGCCATCAGCACGAAAATTTCTATTTCCTGCAGGAGGACTACCTGCGCACGCGCCAGCAAGGTAAGCGATGGCACTGGACGGTATGGCGCCCGCAACTGGTGATCGGTGAAGCAATCGGTGCGAACCTCAACGTTATCCCGCCGCTCGGCGTCTATGCGGCTATCCGACGCGAGGCAGGGCTGCCGTTATGTTTCCCGGGTGGCGATCCATTTGTTTTTGAGATGGTCGATACCGACCTGCTGGGAAAGGCCTATGAATGGGCCGCGGGCGCATCGACGGCCCGCAACGAGATTTTCAACATCACCAACGGCGACGTCTTCGTATGGCAGGAGCTGTGGCCGGCGATCGCTGACGCCTTCGGGATGAGGCCCGGTCCGCACGAACCGGTAATGCTCTCGCAGGAGCTCCTGCACGGCGCCGAGCAATGGGCCTCAATCGTCCGCAAGTACAATCTCGCGGCTCCGACCGACCTGAAGACCTTCATCGGCGAATCGATCCATGTCGTCGATTTCGCGATGGGATGCGGCATGTCAGACCGGCCGCCGATCCTGGTCAGCACGGTGAAGCTGCGGCAGGCCGGTTTCCACGACTGTATCGACTCTGAAGATATGATGCGGAAGTGGATCAAGCGCTATCAGGAAGCGCGTTTGCTGCCGCCTGTTTGATCGCGCAACGGCACTGGAATCAGGGCTCCTCGCCGACAAGATGAGCGACTATATCGCGCACGAACTCTCGCCACTCCCCGTCTTCGAGGAGATTCGGGTAGAGCGTATCGACGTGCGCCAGTCCTGCCGTCAGCACCATGAGGAGTCGAGCGGTTTTGTCCGCATCGAACAAGGGCTTCAGCCGATGCTCACGGCGTCCGGTCTCGATACGGGTGCGCGTATCCTGCGCCATCCGCTCGCTGAACTCGCGCAAGAGTCGCGCTACGCGTCGATCACGACTCGCCACTGTGTGGAGTTCAATCACGATACGCCGCAGCCGGCGCGACGCCGGATCGATATAGTGCGCCACCATCTTGGGAAGGAGATTGGCGCGCCCACTATCACCCCGCATGTGCTGCGCGATAGGTAATGCCGTCAGCGCACGCCGCATCACGTCGAGAAGCAACTCACCCTTGGCGCTAAAATGGCGATAGAGCGCGCCCACCGTCAGATCGGCGTGCGCCGCGATTGCATCGACCGAGGTCGCATCAAAGCCGTGTTTCGCGAACAGCTCTTCGGCCGCATCGAGGATACGATCGCGGGTGGACTTGGCATTCAGCCGGGTGTTTTTTGGGGGTCTGCCGATACGGCGCGGCGGCGC
>Ga0335069_10010160_pt1 | contig 13349 bp, 13 predicted proteins | sample Lox_Sample_11_FD_206714 | JGI IMG/M metagenome (GOLD analysis project Ga0335069, IMG submission 206714) | Soil microbial communities from Loxahatchee National Wildlife Refuge, Florida, United States - Lox_Sample_1.1 | ecosystem: Environmental > Terrestrial > Soil > Wetlands | place: USA... | reverse complement strand
CCAGATCAGGAACACTGAGGAGAAGGCCATCAGCTCCCAGAACAGGAATAGCGTGATGAAGTCGCCCGCGTAAATGCACCCCAGGGAGCCTGCGACGTAAATCCAGGCGGCTATATGCTCCGCCCGCCTCTTCACATGCAGCCCGTAGAGTGTGCCGAGGATGCACATCAGGCTCATGATGTGCCCGAATACCGAACTAAGCCGGTCAACGCGGCCAAAGACCAGCGTCCAGGAGGCGACATGAACAGCCCCAAACTCGCCCTGGGCCTGGCTCATCATGAGGACGCGTCCAAAAACCAGCAGCGGGATGAGCACGAGCCAGGCCTTGCGGAGCCGCTCAGGCACCAGCATCAGCAGGAGCGCCCCGCAGATCAGGATCAGTGAAGGATGCAGCCAGAAACTAGTCATGGTGCTCCGTCACGGGGTGGCCGTGGTTGGATGCCGCAGACGCATTGTCCACGGCGTTCGTCTCGTAGTAGTCCTCGCGGACCATGATGCCCGCATGCCCGAACCACTTGGAAACGATGATGATCCCCACGCAGGCCACGAAGCCAAACACTGCCCAGAAGCCCGGCCAGTGCTCGATACTCGTATGCGCGTGCTCCTTGTCCACGATCGCCGGTATGGCATCCAGGAGCACCACGAGGCCCAGCACCACGTAACACCCGAGCACCACGGCCTTGAGGCGGGTGCGCAGGAACTCGATGAGCTTAACGAGTTTCATTACAAGACGGCGCGGACAAAGCTCAGGAAGAACCCCGGGTAGAGCCCGATCACCACGGAAATCACAGCCGTGATGGCCAGCGGCACCACCATCAGGGGGTGGGCCTCGGCATACTTGTGGTCCGCGTCCGCCGCCGGGCGCTGGCCAAAGAAGCCCTGGTAAACGACCGGGGCGAAGTAGGCGGCGTTGAGCAGCGTGCTCACCAGGAGCACGGCAATGATGCCGATCGAGCGGGCATCCCACGCGCCGTTGAGCAGATACCATTTGGTCACGAACCCGGCCACGGGCGGCGCGCCGATCATGCTGAGCGACGCCAGCGCAAAGGCGCCGAACGTAAAGGGCATCACCCGCCCCAAGCCGCTCATCTCCGAGATGTTCTTCTTGTGCGTGGCCACATAGATCGCCCCCGCGCAGAAGAACAGTGTGATCTTGGAAAAGGCGTGATTGGCGATGTGAATCAACCCCCCCTCGATGCCCGCGTCGCTCAGCAGGGCCACGCCCAGGATGATGTAGGACAACTGGCTGACGGTGGAATACGCCAACCGCGCCTTCAGGTTGTCCTTGCTCAGCGCCACGATCGAGCCGACCACGATGGTAATCGAGACGAAGTAGGCCGTCGGCAGACCGAGGTTCAGGTCGTGCATCGTGTTCGTGCCGAACACATACAGCATCACGCGGACAGTGGAGAACACGCCGACCTTGACCACCGCGACAGCGTGCAGCAAGGCGCTGACGGGGGTCGGGGCGACCATGGCGCTGGGCAGCCAATGATGCAGCGGCATGACCCCGTTCTTGGCAAAACCCAGAATGCAGCAGACGTACAGCGCGATGATGAGGCCGTGATGGACATTGGCCGGGATGATGCCGGTGCGGATGTTGTCCGCAAAATCCAGGGTCCCCGAGAGCACGTAGATCAGCACCATGGCCGGGAGGATCAGGCCCTTGGCCGCGCCGGTCAGGTAGGTGAGGTACTTCTGCCCGCTGGCGTAGCTCTCCTCGTCCTGGTGATGCGCCACCAGCGGGTAAGTGCAAATGCTGACGATCTCGTAGAAGAGATACAGCGTCAGCAGGTTGTCCGAGAACGCGCAGCCAATGGCGCCGAATAGGGCCAGAGCGAAGCAGGTGTTGAAGCGCGTCTGCTCATGCTCGTTCAGCCCCCGCATATAGCCGGCTGAGTAGAAGACGGTGACCACCCACAGGAACGAGGCCGCAACCGCGAACACCATGGACAGCGCATCCGCGCGCAGCGAGATCGTCAGCGGGCTCCTTCCATCCCAGCCTGGTAGCAACTGGAAGATCGTGTAGTGGAGCTTGGTCCCCGCGTGCACGGCGGGAATCAGCGACGCGGTAATTCCGAACAGCGTGGCGGCAGCAACAAAGGAGCAGCCCTCGCGCACATTAGGCCGCCTGCCCATGGCCATGACCAGCCCGGCGCCCACCAGCGGCGCCAGGACGGCAAGGAGTAGTCGAATATCTTCCATGGGCTAGCCGTTCAGTTCCGAAAGCTCCTTCGTCTTCACGGAGCGGTAATTACGATATACGGCGATGATGATGCTGAGCGCGATGGCGATTTCCGCCGCCGCGAGGCCCATGATGAACAACACGAATATCTGGCCCACCGCCGGGTCGGGTGCCTTGAAGCGGTTGAAGGCCATGAGGTTGAGCGACGCGCCGGCGAAGATCAGCTCGCCGGAAATCAACATCCCAATGAGCGTGCGTCGGCGCAGCAGACCGAACACGCCGATCGCCAGCAGCAAGGCCGCAATCGTGAAATACAGCTCGGGGCGGTCGTTTACAGGCACGGGCGTCATGCTTTTGCGAGCGGGGCCGCCGCCGGCTCGGGGGCCACAGGCTCCGTCGCGGCTAGATCACGAACCTGCCGGCGCTCCGGCACAGCGCCTTCTGTTAGAAGCTCAGGCTTGTCCCTGCCGGTGCGGGCGATGGCGAGCGCGCCAATAATGGCGACCAGCAAGGCGACGGAGATGAGCTCAAACGCCAAGCTGTAGGTCGTGAGCAGCGCCTTGCCGATGACTGCCACCGAGCCGTCGTTGACCCGCGCCACGGGAGCGCTCCAGTCGTGCTGCGCGCCGAGCTGCCAGAGGCCCCAGAAAATCGCCGCGCAGATCACCAATGCCACGCCGCCCCACAGGATGGTCGCCGCACGCCTGTCCCCGCGCACCGGCTCATCCGGTTCGGCCAACATGACGGCAAACACGATCGTCACGCACACCGCTCCGACGTAGATGAGAATCTCCATCAGCGCCAGGAACGGGCTGTGCAGGAAGTAGTAGAGTCCAGCCAGCCCAACGCAGCAGATGGCCAGGCCACAAACGCTCCGGATGATGCGCGCCGTGAGCGCGGCGATCAGCGCCCCCGCAACGGTCGTCGCGCCGCACAGCAGGCATAGGCCGCCGACGATCATCTGGGAAGCGGGGAAGGACATTCGTTAGAGCGTTTAAGCGGGTGGAGCGTGGGGGCGTTAAGCAGGGGATGCCGGGGCGGGTGGCGGGGCGTTCGGGGCGGCCGGTTGCGGCGGAGTGGGCGCTGGGGGCGCAGGAGCGACCGCGGCAGCAGCAGTACCTGCCATAGGCGCAGGCGAGGACACCGGCGCTACTTTGCCGTCGGCGCGCTCGGCCTGGAGGGTCTCACTCTCCAGCCGCTTGAAGAGGTCCATGACGTAGTCTTCCTTGTTCGTGCTGGCGAGGTTGAACTCGCGCGAGAACCGGATCGCACCATCCCGGCAGGCCTCGACGCACGAGCCGCACAGGCTGCACTTCGTGAAATCAAGCCGATAATAGGTCACCGTCTTGCGCCTGGCCCCCTCCGGCTTGATGCCTTCCACCGTGATGCAGTCGCTCGGGCAGGCCTTCTCGCAGAGCTTACAGACAAAACACTTGGCGATGCCCGTTGCCGGGTCCCGCACCAGCTCGATATGCCCGCGAAACCGCTTGGGTATCTTGAGCGACTCGTGCGGGTATTGCACTGTGACGGTCGGCTTGAAGAACTGCCCCAGCGTGATCCGCATGCCGGTCACCAGGCTATTGAAGCCGGTAAAGAACTCTTTCAGTGCGTTCTTCATGCGCGGAGCAGCTTCATCATCGCGCTGGAGAGAACCAGCGTGAAGAGCGAGACCGGGATCAGGATCTTCCAGGAAAGGTTGAGCAGGCCGTAAAACTGCGTGCGGGGAAACGTCCAGCGAATCCACACCACTGTGAACACGAGGATATACATCTTGATCAGGAACCAGACTACGCCAGGCAGGATCCAGAGCGGGCTTTGCCATCCGCCCAGGAACAGCGCCGTGCCCAGCGCGCAGCCCAGCAGGATGTTCGCGTACTCGGCCATGAAGAAGACGCCAAAGCCCATGCCCGCGTATTCGGTGTAGGCCCCGGCCACCAACTCGCTCTCGGCCTCTGCCATGTCGAACGGCGCGCGGTTGGTCTCCGCCAGCATGCAGGTGAAGAAGATGAGGAACGTGACGGGCATCAGCGGGTTAATCCAGACGCGGAAGACGTTCCAGTTCCAGAACGCGCCTGCCTGCTGTTGCACGATCTCGTTCAGGTTCATGGTGCCGCTGATCATGATCATGGTGGTGACCACCAGCAGCATGGGGATTTCGTAGGCGACATTCTGCGAGACCACCCGGGCGGCGGAAATGATGGCGTATTTGTTCCGCGAGGACCAACCGCCCAGCATGATGGCCATGACGTTGATTGAGCCGAAGGCGAAGATCATGAGCAGCCCGACGTTGATGTTGGCGGCGGCGAGGTGCGGGCCGAATGGAATCACGGCCAGGCTCATCAGCGCCGGCGACATCATCAGCAGCGGAGCGACGCGGAACAGGGTGCTATCGGCCCCGGCGGGCACGATCAATTGCTTGCTCATCAGCTTGGCCGCGTCGGCGATGGGCTGAAGCAGCCCGGCAGGCCCGACTTCCGTGGGGCCCGGACGGCGCTGGAATCGCCCCGCGCCCTTGCGCTCGACCCAGACCAGGTAAGCGGCGTTCAGGCCCACAAAGGCCAGCATGCATACCAGGAAGAGCAGCAGCCGCCAGGGCTCGGTATAGGGGACCTGCTTCGCAAACTCCCAGGCGCTGGAAAGGAAATGGGTCATGCCGGAGGCAGCTTAGAAAGGAGCGCGGACATTCTTTGTCCGCAGCGGGCGCGACGCCACGCACTGGCGGACAGGAATGTCCGCGCTCCTGACGAAAACTGCTTGCCCGCGCTCAATCATTGTCCGGCCAACGATTCCGCGTGCAAGAAACGCCTGCCTTAGGGGCAAATAAATGCATTTGCAGACAGGATAAGACCGGCTTGCGCCCGCACTCCACGGGGATTGGCATTTGCTGCGCATTATTTGCTTAGTCGCCGGGTCAGCGATCAATGTCCGGTATCACCAGGTCCAGGCTGCCCATGAGCGCCAGCGCGTCGGGCAGCAGCATCCCCTGGCTGGCTTCCTCGAACAGGCTGAGGTTCGACAGCGAAGGCGTGCGCAGCTTCACCCGGTAGGGGATCTCCTTGCCGTCGCTCACGATACGCACCATGAACCGGCCCCGGGCGGCCTCCGTGGCGTAGCAGTAATCGCCCGCGGGCAGCTTGAGCACGCGTGGGACCTTCTCCGCCATGACCGGGCCGGCGGGCAGCTTGTCCAAGGCCTGCTCGATGATCCGCAGGCTTTGAGCCATCTCCTCCATGCGCACCAGGTAGCGCGCCATGGAATCGCCTTCCTCAAACGTTGGGATGAGGAAATCGAACTCGGGATATGCCGAGTAAGCCTCGCCCCTCCGAACGTCATACGGCACGCCTGAGCCGCGGACCACTGGGCCGGTCGCCCCATACTTGCGGCACATCTCCTTGCTGATGGGGCCGATGTTCACCAGCCGCTTTTGCAGGATGATGTTATCGGTCACCAGGCTCTTATACATCTTCAGCCGCGGCCGCATCTGCGCCACGAACTCCCGGGTGCCCTTGATGAAGTCGTCGTCCACGTCGTTGTAGAGCCCGCCGATGCGGAAATAGCTGTAGGTGAGCCGCGAGCCGGTAATGCCTTCCAGCAAATCGAGAACCTTCTCCCGATCATCGAAGGCGTAGAGGAGAGGTGTGAACCCACCGAGGTCCAGCAGGAATGCCCCCCACCAGACCAGGTGGCTGGAGATGCGGTTCAACTCCGACGTGATGACGCGGATATACTCCGCCCGCGGCGGCACCTGGAGCTTCAGCGCGCGCTCCACGGCGCCGACGAAGCCGTGCGTGTAGGTCATCGCCGACAGGTAATCAATGCGGCTGGTGTTGGGCAGGAACTGCGCGTAAGTGCGGTTCTCGCCCATCTTCTCCTGCATCCGATGGATATACCCGCAGACCGGCTCGGCGCGGACGATGTACTCGCCGTCCATCGTGATTTTCACGCGCAGCACGCCGTGCGTCGCGGGGTGCTGCGGGCCAAGATTAATGACAAACGTCTCTTTGGGCGCCTCGGCGCGGACAGCGGTCTCTTCGACGATCACGAGGTGAAATCCTTCCTCAACGGGTGGTAGGTGGCGTCTTCGGGCAGCAGGAACGGCCTCAGGTCCGGATGCCCCGTGAAGTGGATGCCGAAGAAATCATGCGTCTCGCGCTCATGCCAGTTGGCGCCCGGAAAGACGCGGTGGATGGAGGCAATCTCAGGATTGTCTCGCGGAATGCGGGTGCGCACCACCACGCGCAGGGCCTTGGCCATGTGGAAGAAATCGTAAACCACCTCCATCTGCCCCTGGGCCAGCCAATCCACCCCGGTGATCGTGTCCAGCGCCAGCCCTTCCTTGTCGAGTAGCGACGCCACAGCCACGACTTGGTCGGGCACTATCGTCGCGTCCAGGTGATAGCCTTTGGCGGCGTAATCCACCGGCTGGAAGGCGATCGGCAGATGGGCCAGCGGATTAGATAGCGCCGTGATGGCGGGAGCACCAGGAACGGGGACGGGCTCCATAGCTCAGTTGAAGACGAGGATGGAGAATGGAGGATAGAGGATGGATTGCTCACGCCATCCTCTATCCTCAATCCTCCATCTTCGCGTGCCGCTACGGTATCTGTGTCTATCTGTGCTCATCTGTGGTTCTGCCTCAGTCTGGCTTCACCACGGGCCAGCGCCGCTTGCCTGTGAGCTTCTCTTCCAGCTTCAGCAAGCCCTCGATCAACGCCTCGGGCCGGGGCGGACAGCCGGGAATGAACACATCCACCGGGAACAGCTTATCCACGCCTTCCACCACGGCGTATTGGCCGGGAAAGACGAACGGCCCGCCGGAAATGGCGCAGTTGCCCATGGCGATGACCCATTTGGGCTCGGGCATCTGGTCGTAGAGCGTCTTCACGGCCGAGGCCATCTTCTTATTAATGGTGCCCGCGACGATCATCACGTCCGCCTGGCGGGGCGAGGGGCGGAAGACCTCGGCACCGAAGCGGGCCAGGTCGAACCGCGAGGCCCCGGCGGCCATCATCTCGATGGCGCAGCAGGCCAGGCCGAAGGTCAGCGGCCAGAGCGAGTTGGCGCGCCCCAGCGCCAGCAGCTCGTCCAGCTTGGCAAACTTAACGTAAGGAGCGCAGTCGCTCAGGAGTTGGGCATTGTCTTGCGGCGCTTCCATTCAAAGATGCCTTTCTTCCAGGCATAAACGATCACCAGCGACAGGATGCCCACGAAGATGAGCATTTCGACGAAGTCCCGCGCCACGAACTCCTTCACACGATTATAGACGAGGGCGACGGGAATGAGGTAAAGCACGTCCACGGCAAAGGCCACAAAGACCAGCGCGTACAAGTAATACACGGCGCTGTAGCGGATCCAGGCGTCGCCGATGGGGTCCATCCCGCATTCGATGAATTGCTCGGTTTTATGGGCGACATTGCGCGCTTTCCGTGCTGCCAGGAGGTGCACAATGACGAACGGCCCCAGGGCAAACGCCAGCCCGCCCAGGCAGTAGGCGAACACGTAAATCAGGTTCCCGGCAGACGGTTGTTCCATACCGGTCATCGGCGAATCTGAACAGAGCAAGTCAGGTTCATTCTGCCGAGTCTCCCGGCAGGGGGCATTGGGGTCAATGTTAAAGATGCCCTCGCCGCAATTAGCCCGACTAAACGGCTGGAGCTAATGAGGCAAGGCTATTTGCAGGGATAATCCTGCCTGTGGATAAGGGTTACCCGTTCTCTGCCGACGCAACCTTGCCGGCTACTCCTGGCTGTGCCTTTTGCGTGTGCTCGGTGATTGCCGGCAGGAACCGCGGCCCTAAGTCTTTCGCGCGCCCGGCGCCGACCTTCGGGATAGCGGCGAGTTCCTCCTCGCTCCGGGGCAGGAGCCGCGCGATCTGCCGCAAGGCCGAATCGTGCAGGATGCAATACGCCGGAACGCCTCGCGCTTCCGCCAGCGCGCGCCTCACCTGGCGCAGCCGTTCGAATAGCTCCTGGTCATACGGGCTGGCGTCCGCCGGGAAGGAGCGCGCCGGCGCGGCGCGGGGCGGAGGGGCCTCCTGGAATGACGTATCGGCGAAGATCTGCCTGGGCTGCGTCTCCAGGTGCCCGGCGATGACCGCCAGGATGACCCGCCCGAACTCCTGCAGCTTCCTCGCGCTCATGCCGCTGATGCCTGCCAGCTCCCGCTCGGTGCCTGGATAATCGCGCGCCATCTGCCGCAGCGTGACATCGGAGAACAGAATGTGCGGGGGCACGGCCCGTTCATCGGCAAGCTGCTTGCGCAGGCGCACCAGGCGCTCGAACAGTAGTTCATCGCAAGCGATCTGGCCCACCGGAGCTTCGCGGGGCGCGGGCGCGGTTACGGGCCTGGTCAGCTTGACCGGCTTGCGCTGCTTAAGCACAGCCAAGCCCTCTTCCGTCAGGCCCAGCACGGCAAAGTGCTCGCGCGCCTTCTCCCGCACCAGGCCCAGCCGGATCAGCTCGCGCCCAATGGCCTTCCACTCCGGGCGGCTGTGCTCGGTGCCGATGCCATAGGTGGACAGCCGCCCGTGCCCCCATTTTCGGATGCCCTCGGTCTCCGCGCCCGTGAGCACTTCGACGACCTGGTTCATCCCGAAATCAAGGCCGCTCTGCTGGCGGATGCGGTAAAGACAGGAGAGGAACTTCTGCGCCGGCAGCGTGCCGTCGTAGGTATCCCGCGGATTGAGGCAGTTGTCGCAGTTGCGGCACCCGGGCTCAGCCCACGCCTCGCCGAAGTAGCACAACAGCTCGCTGCGGCGGCAGCCGGACGACTCGGCGTAGTGCACCATCTGTCGCAGTTGCTCGTGCGCGATCACGCGCTCCTTCTCGTCGGGCTTCTCGTCAATAAACCGCCTCTGCTTCATGACGTCCGCGGCGCTGAAGAGCAGGACGCACTCGCTGGGCAGGCCGTCGCGTCCCGCGCGCCCGGTTTCCTGGTAGTACCCCTCGATGTTTTTGGGCAGGTCGTAGTGCACCACAAAGCGCACATTCGGCTTATTGATGCCCATGCCGAACGCGATGGTCGCGCAGACCACGCGCACCTCGTCGCGCAGGAACAGCTCCTGATGCTCGCTGCGCTCGCCCGGGGTCAGCCCCGCGTGATAGGGTTTGGCGCCCACGCCGTCCGCGGTGAGCCGCTGCGCGAGGGCCTCGGCAGTCTTCCGTGCCTGGCAATAGACAATCCCGCTTTGGCCCAGCCGCTCGCGCAGGAACTGCCGCAACTGCTCGTACGGCTTGTGCTTGGCAAAGACCCGGTAGGTGAGGTTCGGCCGGTTGAAGCTGGCGACGTAGCACCTGGGCTCGCGCAGCTTGAGCTGGGTGACAATATCGCCGCGCACGCGCTCGGTTGCGGTGGCCGTCAGCGCCATCATCGGCGCCTTCGGAAACAGCCCGCGCAGCTCGGCAAGCTGGCGATACTCGGGCCGGAAATCGTGGCCCCACTCGCTGATGCAATGCGCCTCGTCAACAGCCAGCAGGCTCACGCCCCAGCGCTGTAAATCGGAAAGGAAGCCGGGCAGCATCAGCCGCTCAGGGGCCACATACAGGAGCCGGTACTCGCCCTGGTGCAGCCCGCGCAGCCGCCCCCGCGAATCGCCGGCGCCCAGCGAGGAGTTGAGGAAGGTGGCCGGGACGCCGCTAGCCTGCAGCGCGTCCACCTGGTCCTTCATCAGCGCAATCAGCGGCGAGATCACGACCGTCAACCCGGCCCGGGCCATCGCCGGCAACTGGTAGCAAAGCGACTTGCCTCCACCCGTGGGCAGCAAGGCAAACACGTCGCGCCCTTCGAGCGCGTCGCGGATGATCTCCTCCTGCAACGGGCGGAAGCCGCGGAACCCGAAGTATTGCTTCAGCAGCGGCAGCAGTGACAGAGCGCCGGATTGCACAGTAACGTCTATAGCAGAGTGCGCACGCCCTTGCACGCCCCAAGCCCGGGAGTGCCGTCGGTTGCCGTCGGCGCCGCAGCGAGGGATGTTGAGATGGCATGAGGATGCCCGCGGGGCCCCGGGACAACTGCCGCCGGCCGCCTCATACCGAAAAGTGAGAGCGAACTACCGCATCGGCTGCTCGGGCTGGTTCTACCGGCATTGGAAAGGTAAAGTCTATCCCGCCGATGTGCCAATGACCCGCTGCTTTGCCCATTACCAGCGCGCGCACGACACGGTTGAGCTCAATGCCCCGTTCTACCATTGGCCGCCGCCCACAACCGTGCAGAAGTGGGCCCACCAGGCGGTGCCGGGCTTCAAATACACGATCAAGGTGAATCGCCTGATCACGCACCTGAAGCGCTTGCATGATACGCGAGAGTTGGTGCGCGAGTTCAGCGGCATGGGGGACATCCTCGGTGAGTTGATGGGCTGCTTCCTGTTCCAGTTCCCGCCCAGCTTTCGCTACACGCCCGAGCGGCTTGCCGCAATCCGCAGCCAGCTCGACCCGCGGCGCCGCAACGCTGTCGAGTTCCGCCACAGCAGTTGGTGGATCGAAGAGGTCTTCACCGCCTTCGAGGACGCCGGCCTGATCTTCTGCTCCCTGAGTTCGCCCACCCTGCCCGACGACCTGGTCAAGACCGCAGACGCCATCTATATCCGCTTTCACGGCGCGCATTCATGGTATCGGTATGATTACTCCGACGAGGAGTTGGCGCCCTGGGTGGAGAAGATCCGCCGCAGCAAGGCCAGGGAGGTCTGGGCCTATTTCAACAACGACTTTGAGGGCTGCGCCTTCCGCAATGCGCAGCGGTTGAAAGAGATGCTGACGCAACCGACCGAAAAGCGACCCACGAACCGCGTCAGCTCAGCCGCATCGGCATGACCACGTACAGGAACGGTCCGTTGATCTTGACCACGCCCGGGCTCAGCTCATCAATCAGCTCCAGGAACACCTCGTCGTTCGGCAGGGCGTTCAGCGGGTCAATCATGTACTTGGGATTGAAGGCAATCGCCATATCAGGCCCCTTGTAGTTGACGGCCAGCGTCTCCTTGGCCTCGCCCACTTCCGGGGAGTTGGCCGTAATCTCGAGCCGGTTCTTTCCAAAGCTCATCTTCACCGAGTTCGACTTCTCGCTGGTCATGATCTCCGCCCGGCGCAGCGCGTGCAGGAATTCCTCGCGCATGAGCTGCACTCGCTCCTTGGTCTCCGCCGGGATGACCTGGCGGTAATTGGGGTAATTGCCTTCGATCAGCTTCGTGACGATCAGGATCGAGGAGCCTTTCTCGTCTTTGAGCGTGAAGGAGGCTTGGTTCTCCGCGTAGCGGATTTCCACGTCGCCCTTGTCTTGCAGCAGGCGATTGAGCTCGTTCACCGCCTTGGCTGGCACGATGAACTCCCCCTGGCTCTTGTCCGCCACGTCCATCTCCTCGTCCACCAGCGCGAGCCGCCGGCCATCGGTGGCCACCATCGTCATCTTGTGGTCCTTGAGGCTGAGGAAAATGCCGTTCAGCACGTAGCGAGACTCGTCCGTCGAGATCGCGAAGGACGTCTTGCGCATCATCGCCTTGAACGTCTCCTGCGGCAGCACGACCTTCTTGTCCTCCTTGAACTTCGGCAGCGGGGGGAACTCGTCCGCGCTCAATCCGTGTATCTTGTAGAAGGACGGCCCTGACCGGATCGTGCACGTGTTCTTCTCATCCACCTCGAGGTCAATATCGAGGTTGGTCAACTCGCGCACGATGCCGAAGAGCTTCTTCACCGGGACGGTCGAGTTCCCAGGCTGGTTAACTTTGGCTTCCACGCTACAGGCAATGGTCACATCCAAGTCGGTCGCCGTAAGCTCCAGCCGGTTGTCCGCCGCCCGCAGCAGCACGTTTGACAGGATCGGCAGGGTGGTCCGCGTGCTCACCACGTTCTGCACCGCCTGCAGGCCATTGATGATTTGCTCCTTCGAGATGCTCAGGTTCATTACGTGCTTAATATATATCTTCCAGTCTTTGAAACCTTATCCGTATTAAGGCCTGTGGATAAGGCCAACAACCCTCTATGTCAATGTCGCTTCAACCACTTACGTAAGCCGAGAACTGTGGGTGCGAAAATAGAGCGCCTGCAGAAGTGCCGCAAGCCATAGTTATTCACTTTGTCCCCGGGCCATTCACCGGAAAAGAGGGAGTTGTTCATAGGGTTATTGGCAGCACAATAATGGCGGCAGAAATCCGAAGGCCGAAAGAAGGCCGAAGCCTGAAATCCGAAACGGGACTTCGTGGCCCTGTGGTTTTCAGCTTTCGGCTTTCGGGTTTCTTTCAGCCTTCGGCCTTCGGATTTCGGGCTTCCTACCCCTACCTCCGCACCCGGCGGATTACCTCCGGCAGCACCTTCTCCACGTGCTGCACTTCCTCCACCTTTGAGCCTCGCCCCAGCGAAAAGCGCACCAGTGCCCTGGCGGCGTCTTGTTGCAGGCCCAAGGCCGCGACGACATGGGAAGGCTCCACCGAACCGGCGGAGCACGCCGAGCCGCTTGAAGCGCATATCCCCTCCAGGTCCAGCCCGGCCAGGAGGCTGATGCTGTCTGAGCCAGGCACCACAAACGAGACGGTGTTCACCAACCTCTGCTCGCGCGAGCCTACAAGTTGCGCCTCGGGGAGCCCGTCAATAAGCCGGATGAGCCTGTGTCCCAACGGGGCGAGCTGCTCAGGGCTGAAGACCGGGGGCCGGATAAAGCGCTCCATCGCCTCCACTAGACCGACAATGGCCGCGAGATTCTCCGTCCCCGCCCGGCGCTCGTTCTCGTGGCTGCCGCCCAGGAGCAGCGGCCAGATTTGCAGCGGCGACCTGATGAACAGGGCACCCGCGCCTTTCGGGCCGTGGATCTTATGCCCGCAGATCGAGACCAGGTCGGCATTGAACTGGTGAACATCGTCGAAAGGCTCCTTCCCAAACCACTGCACTGCGTCCGTGTGGAAGACTACCCCGCGCTGGCGGCAAATCGCCCCGAGCTCCGCCACCGGCTGGATTGTGCCGATCTCGTTGTTCGCCGCCATAACCGAGACCAGCACGGTGTCCGGGCGCAGCGCCTGCGCCAGGTCGGCAGGCGAAATCAGTCCCTCCCGATTCACCGGCAGGCAACTCAACTCGAAGCCCTCCTCCCTGGCCAGGTGCTCGCAACAGTGCAACACCGCCGGGTGCTCGACCGCCGAGGTGATGATGTGCCGCCCTTTAGACCTGAAGCGCCGGGCGGT
>Ga0335069_10010159_pt1 | contig 13350 bp, 10 predicted proteins | sample Lox_Sample_11_FD_206714 | JGI IMG/M metagenome (GOLD analysis project Ga0335069, IMG submission 206714) | Soil microbial communities from Loxahatchee National Wildlife Refuge, Florida, United States - Lox_Sample_1.1 | ecosystem: Environmental > Terrestrial > Soil > Wetlands | place: USA... | reverse complement strand
GGGCAATGACCTGTTCTCCGAGATTGAGCTGGGCTCAAGCGCATGGAACGTGGCCTATGCAGACCGCATGTTCTACGGCCTTGAAGAAAACAAGGTCCTCAACTTCGTCAACCTGAGCTTTGATGGCGGCTACCTGCCCAACCCGAACGCGGCGGTTTACCCGCTGGGCTGGGGAGTGGACCCGACGAGCAACCCAGCTACTACTCCAGTTACCTTCTCGATCACCGCTTACCGGTTTCTGCCCACTTTTCCGGGAGGGCCTACAGAGCTTATCCTCACAGCCATCAACAACCTGAGCGTGGGAGCGCTGGTGCAGTTTAGCTCCATGGGTTCCCCGCTGGCTGGGCTCGACAACCAGATTTACAGCGTGATTGTGGCTACCTCCACCACCTTCACGATCTACCCTACTATTTCTGGAAGTGGCTTCGGAAGCACCACTGGAACTGCGACTCTGATTAGCCCGAACTACGGTTCCAAGCTCCAGACCTCGCCAGTATTCGGCAACTCCCTGCTGATCTTCAACTACTCGAATGCAACGGTAGCCACGGTCGGGATGCTCACCCAGACCGCCTACCAAGATGCCTACAACATTCCTATCATCCTGCCGAACACGCTCTACTCAGTCCGGGTGATCGCTCGGATTCCCGCCGGGCTTACCACCGGGAACCTGATTGTGGATCTCACTCAGTCCAACCAAGGTCTTATATCAGGAACAGGCACGGTAGGTGGCTATGGGATCACCTATGGTACCTATACGCTCCCACTTGCCAGCGTTTCCGGCACCATGGCCATCTACAGCGGAACCCTGCTCACCACGCCGTTTACCACTGGCGTCCCAAGCGGGCTTGTCCTGCGGGTGTGGGGCCAGAACTTGGGGGCTGGCGTAGATGTCGAAGTGGACCGGATCGAAGTTTTCCCCACAGCCACCCCCACGCTTTCCACCAACATCCGGGTTTCCTACGTGAACAACTTCGAGGCTTTCGACGCCAACACCGGGAACCTCGGCTTAGCTGCACACAACCAGCAGCCTGTCTACGGAGCCGTCGAGCTTCACGACCAGCTTTACTTCCTCCAATCGGCGTCCATGCAGGTCACGCAGGACATTCCGGGAGTTGAGCCCTCATCGCCTGGCGGTGGCTGGGCAGTCCACGAGGTCTCGAACCGCGTGGGCGCATGTGGTATCTATGCCTACGATTACGGCGAGGAGTGGATTCTTACCGCCTGCCGGAACGGCATCTTCGGCTTCAACGGTGGCCAGCCGATCCGCATCGACTTTCAACAGAAGGAACTGTGGGATCTGATCAACTGGAGTGCCGGAACTTCAATTGTGCTGCGAAACGACCTCGCCGAGCGCCGGATTGTGTGCGCGGTCCCACTGCCGACGCCGAACCCATGGCTTCCCTATGCGCCCACGAACGCCTCCCCTACCACGCCCAATGTGATCCTGATGTGGAACTGGCAGGGCCTTGACGACTTTCAGGAGTTGGTTAGCGGGCGTGCCATGCACACCACCATGTTCGGCACTCTCGTCTCAACCGACATGCGCATCAAGATGTCGATCTGGCAGATTCCGACCGAGTACATCGGCTTGATCACCCAGCCGGACCTTACAACCCAAGCCCTCACCATTTGTGGCTCGACTCCGGGCGTGATCAACCAGATGAGCGCTTCCCAGACTACCGACAACGGCGCGCAAATCCCCTCGACCTACTCAACCTTCGGGTTCGTGAACGCCGAGAAGGCGCGGGAGAATCCGCTGCTGGGCCTACACCGCAAACGCTTTTCACTGCTGCAAATGTTGCTGAGCGGGAGTGGAGCGGCAAAAATCCAGGTGTTCCCTAATTACATTCTCAATCCGAAAACGCTCGTGCTGAACCCGAACGCTTGGACAGTTCCAGGCGGGATAACGCTCCAGCAGCAGCCTCCAGACGACCAGATGCGCCCCCTGAACGTAAGCGGCCAGCGTGCCTTCGTGGTCGTGTCCTCCAACGCTTCGAGCACTTCCTTCAACCTTTCCAAGCTCATCATGGTGGGAGTGGTGGAGCAGTTACTCACACTGAATCCCAACTCAGGGTAACCTATGCCGCAGAGCAACAATCTCGATGGCGGACGCGAGTTGGCCAAGATCAAGGCGGAACGGCCATTTGACGGCTCCCTTTGGCAACGCACCATCGACGCGATCAACCGCCTTGCCAAGAACGCCGGGGTTGGAGCCGTAGGCGAGCTTCCGGCCCCTCCCCCGGTTGACGGGATTGATATAAAGGGTACCTTCGCTGGATCAACGGTGACAGTTCCTGGGGAGCTTCTGCACTGGACGATTCAGCACAACGCCCCATTGCAGCGTGGGATTCAGTATGTCACGGAAATCGACACGGACCCGAGTTTCTCTAATCCGCATTCCTTTGATCATGGTTGCAGCCGTTCTGGCTTCGCTATGCTTCCTACGCTTGACGATAACGGGGACCAGTTAACCTATTACATGCGAGTAATCGCGCAGTATCATGGTTCCGCTCCAACTACTCCTACGGTTCATGGAGGGGTTCTTGGTCCGATAGGAATTCAAATGACCGGGACAACGCAGATGAGCCTGCTCCCGAGTCAGACAAGCGGAACCGCGAAGCCGGGACAGGGGGGGCAGGCGCTTGGGAAGGTCGCATCCCGCTCACAGGTATCATCGACGAAACGTGTTCTTAAACAGGTGGTGAAATGATCTCCACCCGGATATGGTTTCTTAATTTGATCCTAAGTGACGCGGACTGGGCCGATATCAAGGCTCCAATTAACTGCAACTGGTTCTTCATTCATATAATTGGGGTAACAAAGCCACCGATACTTATATCCTCAAATACTGCGAACCCTACATGTCAGGATTGCATCGAGTCCGGGTGGACTGATCAGATACCGATGGGCCCAGGATTGCGTTGGAAAGCCGGAGATTACATGTTTTCCCTGAAAGCAACAAACGGAAATGGTGGGTGCATGGCCGGACTTACATTTGTACTCTAGGGGGAGTTATGACGAGAGGACAGAAGTGGTTTGTACTAATCATGCTGGTGGTGGGTTGCATTATTGGACCTATCATTGCCCAGCAACAGTTTTCGGGTGGGAATGCAGTGACGGTTACGTCAGGGACGATCACAGCAACTCAGGGCACAGGCAGCAACCTGCACGTTGTTGTGGATACTGCGCCAACCACGGCAGTCACGGGTACGTTCTGGCAATCCACGCAGCCGGTGTCGATGGCATCCCTTCCAGCCCTCGCAGCGGGCACAAACAAGGTGGGAATCACGTACCCGTATACTAGTTGTGGGACCACGGCGGTCACGCAAGCCATGGTTGCGCTTCCAACGTCGGCGACCGCAGTGACGGGGACTACGAGTTGTCTGGTGAACCTCTACCTGCACAACACATCGGCCTCAACAGCTTACACGGTTACGATTACCGATGGCCAAGGCACGCCAGTGCCGTTCCTGAACGGCGCTACCCTGAACCCCCTCGAAACTCGTGAGTACAATTTCCCTGCTGGAGGCCCCAAGTTCACGACCGGCCTGAAGTGGAATGCCTCGAACGTGGCCGTTGTGGGCGCGGTGGAAATGATGCAATGAAGCGCCTGACCGCAGCACTGCTGCTGTTCTCCGCGTGCTGTTTAGCGCAGCAGCAGCCGAACGTCGGGCAGAACGCCTGCCGGGACCCGAACGCGATCCTCCAGGCCGTCGCCGTCAGCACGAGCGGCACGAGCGCCGTCCAGGTGATCGCTCTCGCGTCGGGCGCGAAAGTGTTCTTGTGCTCGATGAACGTGGTGGGCGTGAGCGGGACTTCGCCGACCTTTTCCTTGGTCTACGGGACCGGCACCAACTGCGGGACCGGGCAGACGACGATCGTCGGATCGTTCGGAACCACGGCCAACACGCTCTACCCGTTCAACAACCCGTTTTTCGTTACCCCGGCGGGGCAGGCCGTTTGCTACCTCGATGGAGGGACCAGCCCAGTCCAGCGCGTGGTGCTTACCTATGTGCAGCGTTGAGGCAATTCCTAAGCCAACAGTAGAGGTTCCATGGAGTCTCAAGGCTTTCAAATCAGGGACTTTACCCTGAGCGATTTGGAGCGCATTAAGGAGATCCATGAGGCTTCCGAGCTTGACTACCGCTTCCCGGACCTTGCGGGGCCTCTTTTCCTTGTCAAAAAGGTGCTGGAGCGCGATGGCTGCGTGGAGGCCTGCGGCGGGGCTTACCTCCAAGCCGAGGCTTACGTGTGGATTTCACGAGGTCAATGGGCTACGCCGGCTGAGAAGCTGGCTGCGATCCAAGCTCTGGATGAAGCAGTACTCCACGAACTCTGGCTCAAGGGAGTGGATTGCTGCTGTTTACGCCTTCCGCCGGGTATGGAACGTTTTGGCGAGCGTTTAGAGGAAATGGGATGGACACGCGATCGGGAATGGGCGACCTACAGCAAAGAGACAAGATGACTTTGGCTGAGCGGCTAAGCCAGTTGAACTGGGGCGGGGAAGGCTTCCCGGCCTACGAGGGCCGCTTGGATCGGGCTGCTCAGTCGATGGCCCGGTCGGCAGAGCGCGAGGCCGAGAACACGGCTGCTCAAGAACGCCAGAATGCCGCCAGCGAGCGGGCGATGCTCTTGCCCTTCTATCGGCAGGAGATGAACGCCCAGCACCTCTACAACCCCGAGCAGACCAATGAACTGCTCAACTATGCGGGCTCGGCTACCGGGGGTAGCGGGGCGACCGCCATGGGCCAAGCAGCTTCCGAGGCTGCTCGGACACGTAACACTTCCGGCTTCACCTCAGTCCTCGACAAGAATGCCCGTGACCGGGCTGCTGAGATGTCTAAGGCCAACCTCGGCATCGGCGCTCAGGACATCATGGGGGCCAAGGAACTCAACCGCGAAGGGGCCGCTGGAATGATGGGCCTTGAGGGACTCGACACGCGATCCATGCTTGAAGCCATGGGCCAGCGTGCCAATGACATCAACGCCTATGTGAACGCGGGTAAGAGTGGGTGGTTCCAGAACATGCTAGACACAATCCAAACACTTACAGGTGCTGGGAACGCATCCGCGAACATGAAGAAGGCAGGCATGTTCTGATGACTAGTGCTAAGCCTAAGAAACCGCTTTTGGACGTGGTACCTGAGGCTCCCAAGGCCCCGCAGCAGGTCCCGGAGCCTGAGCCGGAAGCTCCAGTACTGGAAGCTCCCCCTCAAGCTCCACCGGACTTAGGGCAACCCGCGCTTCCCCAAAGCGTGCTTGGTACCGATGTGCCTGCGGGTCAACCGATTCCCCCGGAGCGGATGAAGCAGGCTGAGAAGTTGGCCACAAACCCGCAAGCCGAAGCCGAGTTCCGGGGCAAGCAAGATTTCCACAATACCCTGCGGGACTTCGGTGACAAGGAAGCCGCTAACCGGGCCTCGATGCTCGCGCTCAACCCGAACGACCCAGACTACTTGAAGAAGCTGGCTGCACACCAAGCCGAACAGGGATTGCTGAGGGCGGGGAAAGCCCACTATGAGCAGGCCCATCCGTGGGGCTCTGCCGAATCCGCGCACCCCGGCTTCTGGGGTAAGGTGGGACATGCGTTCGGAAACATCGCCAACGTCGCGGGGGAAGCGCTCGCTCCAAGCCTGACCGCCGCAATCCCCGGCTCGAAGCTCAACCTTCAGGCACAGGAGGCTGCTGGGAAGGCTGAACAGGAGCTGGGTGCTAAGGAAGCTGGGCAGGCGGCGACTACGGAAGCAACGGAGGCGGAAGTTCCGCTACGCGCTGCTCAGACCAAGGAGGCTGAAGCGAATGCTGCTGCGAAGGGAGAAGAGAAAATTGGTACTACTCCCGAGGCTGTTACCCTCCATGACCTGATGGCTGGGGAGAACGGTCAGCCTCGTATCAATCCGAAAACGAAGGCCCCCTATACCTACCTTGACGCCTACAACGAGGTCGCGCAAGCGCGGGCTGGTGCCAAGCCGGCCAAGCCCGATACCATCGACCAGCAGTACCAAGACGCGCTGGAATCTGGAGACCACGAGAAGGCTGAGCGTTTGCTGAAGGTAAAAGCAGACTTGGCGAAGGCTGGTCAAGCTCCACAGCGCCCACCTCAGACAACCGTGATCCTCCCCGGAGGGGAAGTCGCGCTTGCCAAGCCCGGAACCGTGCTTCCCAAAGGTACGCAAACACCTGCTGGCTACGGAACCGAAGGACGCTTAACTAATGCCACTCGTACCATGGTCGAAGCTGCTCCCAAGGTAAAGGGCTTTATCAAGCGAATTGAGCCCTTGATCGCTGATCTGGAAAAGTCAGGCTCTCTTGGTCCTGGCGCCGGGCGCTGGAATGAGTTCTGGACGGGGAGGGTGGGTGCGGACAACCCGCAGTTTACCCGGTTGCGCACCGATGTCGGGCTGCTCACCACGCTCTTGATGCGGATGCACGTTGGAGCGCGTGGCGGTGAGTACATCATGCAGCACTTCTCGGACATTATCAATTCGGGCAAGCAGAGTCCGAACAACATGCGGGCTGCGCTGGAAGAGATTGGTTCGTATGCGGATGATCTGGAACATGAAGGTCAGTTTGGGGAGGAGGGAACTAATACTACCGCGCCTTCCCGTCCTGCCAATGTACCCGCTGATTACGTCTTCAACGAGAACGGCCCCAAGGGCCGAGGCTGGTACAAGCCCCAAGGAGCGTCGAAATAATGCCCACTCCCGCCAAGAAGCCGCAGGAAACGCCAGACTTCATCCCCGCTGAGCAGGGAGCGGAAGATTTCATTCCTGCTGGGGCCGAACAGGCAGCCCAGCCCGCTCAGCCTGAACAAGGCTTCCTTGAGCCTTCTCCCGGTGAAGGTACAGTCATGCGGGGGCTCAAGGGCTTTGGACGCTCTACGCTTGGCACAGTAAAGGGCATCTTGGGCAGTATGTTTACACCCCCAGACATCACCAAGGGAGACCTTCCTGCAAGTGACTTACAAAGTTATGCCGCAATGCTGGGGAAGCGCCTTCTTTATGATCCGTCCGCACAGGCTTATCAACACGTAGAAGACTTAGCTAATGCTACGGAAGCGCGCACAGGGAAACGCCCACGCGGTTACGAGCTGGCTGGGAAGGCCATGGCTTCACTTCCTATTCTTGGACCATGGGGCTTGAGCGCGGGAGAACGTGCCGGGAAGGGAGATGTCGCAGGGGCAATGGGAGAGGCTGCTGGATTTGCAGCGATCCCGGAGATCGTAAAAGGAGTTCCGCGTGTCGGTGAAGCCTTCCCGCGCTTGGGAAGGGCTGGGGCTGCCCTCAATGAAGTTACACGGGATATTGGGCACTTACCCGTGGACACGGCGAACATTGACCCGGTCGCTGCACGCGCCTTGGAACTCAAGGAGCATGGTGGGGGAAACCTTCCACCCCCGCTACAAGCCTATACGCGGATGCTACGCAAACCCCCCATTGGCACTTCCGGGGGCGCTCCTACTTTTGCCACCATGCGTGACTTCGGTTCCACCGCTGGGAGACTATCGGCGCAGGACCGTGCTGCGGCATCTCCCCTTATGAAGGGGCAACTGAAGCAGTTCGCCAAAGCTGTAGACGAAGCCAACCGCTCCACGGCAAGCGCTGCGGGCCAAGGTGAAAAATACTCCAATGCCATGCGTGAGTATCGGCAGGCCTCCAAACTGCGCGACTACGGGAAAACCGCCGCAGGTTTGGGAGCTACCGCTCTCATTGGCTACAAGCTCAAGCATTTGTATGACCAGTTACTGAACAGTCGTTAGGAGGACAAGTTATGCCCGCATACAACCAGAATCCGATCGGCAAGGTGGTCCAGCAGGCTGTTCCGGGTCAACCCGCCTACTGCTATGGCTCCCTCAACACGCTGGTCGCCCCGACGCGCATGAACATCACCAATGTCGCGCTGACCTCGAACGTGGCCACCCTGAGCGTCACGGTGATCGAGGGGAACCTCCCTGTGGTGGGCCAACTGGTGAGCGTGGCAGGATGCTCGAACTCCGTGTTTAACACGACCACGCCCTTGGCGATCACGGCTGTGTCGTTCACGAACACTCCCGAGGATGGCAAGGGCACCATTTCGTTCGCCCTCACCCACGCGGATGTTGTATCGGCGGCGGCCACGGGTGCGGCCATGGCCCCACAAGTCGAAGTAGGCGAATCCATCGTTGCCGGGGCATCCGCCGAAGTCGCCATCCCCGCCAACACTCCATTCCCTGAAAATGGCCGGGCGATGTTGTTCGAGGTTTACTTCCCGACGCTGCCTACTGGAGTCACGGTTGCAGTCCAAGGTGCGAGCGTCAACGTGGATAACGACTACACAACCTTAGGCACCATTGCGGTGGTCGCGGCCTCGACGCTCTCCGGGGCTTCCAACACCGGCGGCAACGTCGCCTCGCTCTACTTCGACGGCGTGCGCGAAAACTTCATCCGTTATCTGGTAAGCGGCTTGACCGGCACTGGAAAGATTGTGGCCAAGGTGGTGATCTGATGAAAAAGCTCCTATTCGCGTTAGTTGTGCTGGCTGGTACAGCGTTCGCACAGGTCCAGCAGGCCGGAATCACGCGCTACATCCAGCAACCTGCCACGCAGCCGAACCCGTCCGCCGGGACTTCTTACCTTTACGTGAAGGGCAACGTGCTGGTCTGCCAGAACTCGGATGGGTCGAGCTGCTCGGTGCCGACGCCGGCAAGCAGTGGGCTGTGCTTGGTTTCGACAGGTTCGACTGCGGGCGCGTGGACGTTCGGCTCTTGCAGCGGCTCGACCTCGACCAACGTTTCAGCGCTAGTAGCTGACGCACCTAACACTTCTGGGGGTACTTTTCAGATCGGCAATGGGACCACTTGGACCACCACCGGTACGGGTGTGATCAATGCGAACCAGCTAGGCGGGAAGACTTTCGCCGTGCCTGCCGCGATCGGTTCAACCACGCCCGCTGCTGGAACCTTTACTGCCCTGACCGCCAACACCAGCATCACCGATGCTGCGCTCGGAGCGGGAGTGGTTCATTCATCTTCCGGGGGCTTGTTCAGCAGTTCCGTGGTCACCAATGCGGAACTTCAGAATTCTGCCACCACGGTCAACGGCCAAACCTGCACCCTTGGCTCAACCTGCACCATTCCCGAACAGGTCAACACGGTCAACATGACCTCGCAGGCTGGGTTTAACTTGCTGACTTCCACAGTGAACGCGGTGGGGCTGACGGTTACGCCCACGAACTCCGCCACCAACCAGCTGAAGTTCGAGATCACTGGAGCGAGTTACACCGGGAACGCCGCCACGGCCACAACTGCCGGGAACGTTACTGGGACTGTGGACATTCCTAATGGAGGAACGAACGCAACCACCAAAGCTGCGGCCTTTAATAACCTTGCTCCCGCTGCGGCTGCTAAGGGCGCGCTGATTGTATCGACTGCCGCGAACACCTACGGAACCGTAGCCTACGGCGTAGATGGGCAATGTCTGGTGGGCGTAAGTGGTCAGTGGGCACCAGGAGCCTGCGCTACGGGCTCGGTCGGAGCAGGTGCGGGCCTGACTACTGGCGTGATCCCCAAAGCTACCGCTAGTTTGACCTTAGGCAACAGCAACCTGAGCGAGAGTGGGACCGTGCTGACTTACGCGGGTTCGATCTCGTTGCCTACTTCAGCGGCTCCTACAGGAAGCGCTGGTTCCGCGTGGCTCTGGTACGATACTACCGCCACTCGTGTGCAGTCCAAGCAGGGAAACAATACCGCCGTTAACCTTGTGATTTCCGGGGTAGATATCAACACTTCAGATCAAGTGACCGCTACCCATCTCACTTCTCCGCTCCCGGCAGCGCAGGGTGGCTGTGCGACCAGTGTGGCTGCGCTTACCGGCCTAATCCGAGGCGGGAATCCTTGTTCGGCTGCCGAACTGAGTGGGGATGCCACCACCTCAGGCTCCAACGCGGTAACCGTGACTAAGATTAACGGGACTTCGCTGGCTGGATTGGCAACCGGCATCCTTAAGAACACCACCAGCACAGGCGTGCCCAGTATCGCAGTTGCTGGCGACTTTCCCACACTCAACCAGAATACGACCGGCTCTGCGGCCAAATGGACCACAGCCCGGAACCTAGCCGGGAACTCTGTGGACGGTTCTGCCAACGTCGCATTCTCGAACAAATTTGTAGTGCAGGGAACGACCGATACAGGCCTGTCTGGTGCACAGTTCCTCGGAGCGCTCGCCACGGGTATCGTCAAAAACACCACCACCACCGGCGTGCTCTCGATTGCGGTTGCAGGTGACTTCCCGACCCTGAACCAAAACACCACCGGGACCGCTGCCGGATGGACCACCGCCCGGAACCTCGCAGGCAACAGCGTAGACGGAACCGCTAACGTAGCGTTCGCCAACAAGTTCATCGTGCAGGGCACAACCGACTCCGGCCTGAGCGGGGCGCAGTTTCTGGGAGCGCTGGCAACAGGCTTGGTCAAGAACACGACAACGACCGGCGTTCTGTCGATTGCAGCATCTTCAGACGTAACCGCTCTGTGGACCGGAACCTGCAACAGTTCCACCTATCTGCGCGGTGACGGAGCCTGCAATACTCCCCCCGGAACCCTTAGCGGCTTGGGCAACACGCAGGTTGTGGTGGCAACAGGAGCAACCACAGCCACAAGCTATGCGGGGTTCACATCGGACTCATCTGGGAACGTAACAGCCGCGTCGTATACAAGTTCCAGTTCTGGGGCTGGGATTTTCTACCTCGGACAAGGCACCGCGCAGTCTCTAGGAACGAATGCGATTGGTTTCATGGCTCCGACCTCTGTGACTTCATACAACTTCGTTCCGCCAGGGGCTCCTAGTTCCGGGTTCATTAAGTGGACGAATGTCTCGGGGATTGTGACTGGCGTGTTCGATGCGGCGATCAACTTCACTGGCGGGGCTGACATCACTGGGGTTTGCCCTGTAGCGAATGGCTGCACAGGGAATAGCTCTCTGACTCAGTACAATGCCATCGTTGGTAATGGAACAAGCGCTGTAACTCTAGTTCCGCCTATCGCAGGCGGAGTCTTTGCCAGCAGCTCAGCATCAGCGAATCCCGGGTTCACAGCTACACCTACGCTTGGTAACTTGACCACAACCGTAGGGACGATAACGCTGGACACGGGTGCAAATGCAGGCGCGATCACAATATCGCCGGGAACCACCAACACCACTTGGACACTGATTCTTCCGACTACTCATGGCACCAATGGTTTCTGTCTGAAAGCCAGTGGCAGTGACTCAACGGCTACCACTTGGGCATCTTGCGGAGGCGGAGGTTCGTCAGCCTGGGACACTCTGACAGCCCCGACGACAAGCAATTTATCGCTTTCGATGGCTTCGTTCACGACTGCATTCACCTATGGCGATCAGGGGGCATCGGCCTCGACGCCGCTGTTCACAGTCACGGATAGCGCCTCTACCTCAACAGACCGATCTCTGAATCTTGTTGCCGACACAGGTGGTTCTTCTAATCATGTTCCTTTTGTGGCGCGGTATCGCGGCTCGGATGCGCTCAAGGTTTGCCCGTCAGTCGGATCGGCCACGGGCACGGCGGTGGTTGGGGCCGTTATCGCCTGCGAGACCATTAACTCTGTCAATGCGACACCAATTGCCAAGTTCCTCGTGGAATCTGCAACGAATGCTCATGTCACGGCTCGTTTCTATCAGAACGGTGCTGGGCAGACGGGAACCTCTGTTGAAATCTTCACCAAGACGGCTTCGGGAACTGGTTTCAATCTGATTGACGGCAAGGTAGGCTGCACGGATGGCGATACGACGTGTGCGGCGGGAACAAGCAAATTTACCGTGCGCGGCGACGGACAATTGACCATCGCGGCTCCCATCGTTTCGACTGTGACAACTGGCACGGCTCCATTCACGGTAGCGAGCACAACGAACGTTGTAAACCTAAATGCCTCCTCGCTCAACGGAGCGACATTTGCTGCGCCGGGAGCCATCGGCGGCGGGACGCCTAATACTGGAGCGTTTACAACAATTACTGGCACGGGAGCTACCTTCGGCACAGATAACAGTGTCGCGGGAACGGTCCAGGTTGCCAACTCCGCCGCCAATGCACATACGATCTGGGGCAGCGGCGCAACGACCTCGAACTCGATCAACGGTTTCGCCACGGTCCCGACGACTGGCCACCTGATCGACTGCACGGTGACGAGCACGACGTGTTTGCTGCATGACAGTGGAGTAACTGCATCTCAAGTCGTCACTTCAGCGGCGTCTTTGACCAGTACTGCGCTAATGACAGGCGCGGGCTCGCAGGGATCGCAGACTCCTTCTGCCACATCGACCCTTGATGCAAGCGGCAATCTCTCTGTGGCGGCAGGCGGTTCGGTTGGTAGCGCGAATACCGGCACGCCAAAGTTTACCTTCGCAACAAACTCGATTAGCGCGAACCAGCCGTTAACGCTAGGTACAACGTCCAATCAGCTCGTGACCGGAACCACCACGAATCTAACTACCACTACTTTCCCCGCGTCGAGTGGCGCAGTCACAGTGACGATGCCCAACGTGACAAGCGGTGTCAGCTACGTGGCTGGCTCGGCTCCGGCAGCCGGAGTTGCGACCTTTGCCGGGAGCACATTCGCGCTTACCTCAACAACCAGCCCGAACATAGGCACTGCAACCGGCACGTCTCTCTACGCGACTGGGATCGTGGATGGCAAAGCGACTGTGAACGTCAGCACGACGACGCCCTGCACGCTAGGCACGGCATCCGCGAATTGCAGCGCAGTCAACTCGTTAAGCGGTTATACGGTCAACGAACATGCTACTGCTGGAACAGCGATCACCTACAACCTCCCGACAGCGGCGGCTGGACTGCAATACTGCGTTGCAAATGGCTACAACGGATCGGCGGCAAACACGGGGATTCTGACAGTTGCAACGTCTGCAAGCGGCCAGTTCATCATCTTCACGGACGGCACATTGTCAGCCACAGGCGGCAATGTCACTTCGGGTGGCGCGGCGGGAGACGCAGCGTGTTTCGTCGGTGTCGATACGACGCACTGGATGATCTATGTCAATCGCGGTACTTGGACGAAACACTAATATGCGAGTGCTCTTAGCAATTCTGGCGCTATCAATCTCCAGTTGGGGGCAGATGCTTCAAGCAGTTGCTACGTCCAAGCCTCCTGCATCTGTCACCAAAACTTTCTCCGTCAGCCAGCAGTGCAAGGGCGCCACGACTACGACCTCGATGACCTGCAACTTCACCAACAATCCCACTGCTGGTCATCTAGTTGTAATGGCTATCGAAGGCACTCTCGGCACCAGTCCGAGCTATACCAATGGTGCTTCTGAAAGCTATACCCTGACTCCGAATGCAGCG
>Ga0335069_10010158_pt1 | contig 13350 bp, 14 predicted proteins | sample Lox_Sample_11_FD_206714 | JGI IMG/M metagenome (GOLD analysis project Ga0335069, IMG submission 206714) | Soil microbial communities from Loxahatchee National Wildlife Refuge, Florida, United States - Lox_Sample_1.1 | ecosystem: Environmental > Terrestrial > Soil > Wetlands | place: USA... | reverse complement strand
GCGGCGAGGATTGAGTCCAAATCGCGTATCCGGACTCCCTGACTGCTTAACTTCTTCAGGAACTTCGTAATCCGGTCGGCCGCAAACGCCCGATCGAGCGCCACCCTCAATTCACCGAAGGCCCGCTCGTTCTCGATCCGGATTGTCGCCTGCTCAAACGCCATAGATCCTTCGCACAAAACGCTCAGGATTTCGGCTGCGGCCCTTCGACTTCGCTCAGGGCTCCAGCCTCACAAATGCTCGGCTTGCGGCCCACCGCAAAACGCCTCAACCATGGAGCGGGAGACGGGAATCGAACCCGCGACCAACAGCTTGGAAGGCTGTGACTCTACCACTGAGTTACTCCCGCCCAAACCAGCTGTCAGCTTTCAGCTGTCAGCTCAACTTCAGCGGCTGAATGTGATCTTCAGCGCCATCTTCCTTAAGCAAACCTTTCTGGCCCTTCTGACTCAGACCCCGCGCCAGTGTTGCCAGACCATACACGTAAATAACGCTCGCCGCCACAAAACAAGCCCGCCTAACCGGAACATTCTCAAAAAAGAGGTTAGGCACGGCCTCGCCGACAAAACTCCCTATCACCACAGGCAGAATCAGTATCGGCCGCAACTGAGAAAGCCTGCCACGAAATCGCAGGAGTACAACCACAAGCAGCGCCATGTAGCCCATCCCGACCGCGATTCCGATCCACTTCACGATCAGCCAAGAGCCCGTCATTGCACTTATCATGACAACCGCTCGCAACTCGGCACTAGCAACTCGAATCTCTGGAGCCGATGACCAGGATTGAACTGGTGACCTCTCCCTTACCAAGGGAGTGCTCTACCAACTGAGCTACATCGGCCCAAAACTCAGCTGTCAGCTCTCAGCCGTCAGCTCTTAGCCCGAAACAGTTGACCGCCGAACTCACTTTCGCCCCGCCGCATCCTTGTGCTCTTCGTTCTGAGCGCGGAAGAATGCAAGCGTCGTCAAAAGTGTCCAAATTCCCAAAATCACCAAAACGGCATTTCGGAAATGGATATGAATCACGAACCCAGCCGCAAAGTCATGAAGCACAATCGGGTCGTTCGACAACGTCAGCCAGCTCATCACGCCCAGCGCAGCGAACGCACTCAGCGAGAAAACGAATTTCTTCTTTGCGTTCACAGCCGCGTCGAGCCAACCTCAAACTGGTGCACAGGGGAGGATTCGAACCTCCGTACCTCCTGAGAGGGACAGATTTACAGTCTGTTGGCTTTAACCACTCACCCACCTGTGCACAAAACCACAATCCGCCAACATGCCAGCAAACACAAACTCGTAACACAGCACCGCTGATTGGGAAACGAACTGCAGGAATTCTCGCTGCCGCTGCGACCTGCCGGAAAATATCCTGATGGAGTGCGTTAGAACTATTGCGCTACGCGCGCCGATCCGCGCAAACCTTCCGTGTTTCCGGAAAACCGTTTCCTGGAGCTGGCGAAGGGATTCGAACCCCTGACCCTCTGATTACAAATCAGATGCTCTACCGGCTGAGCTACGCCAGCATTCGGAAGTATGGCCCTTCGGACACAATACTTCCTCAGATCCCTTCCTGATGTCCGGGACAATTATCTAAGGTATCACAGCCGGTTTTTGGGGTGCAACCGGAACCTCCTGCAGGTCAGAGGTTAGAGGTCCGATTGTAGAGGTGACAGGCTACGAGTTCCGGGCTGCCAGCACGCCCGATTGCGCGTAGCTCGAAGCTCGCGTCTCCTGGCGGTTTCACCTCTGCAATCTGCCCTCTGACCTCTGCAATCCCGGAGGTGCTATCATTCCCTCCCTACAGCTTCCATGCGCATTCGACGCACTCTCCCTGTTCTGATCGTGGTGCTGGCAATTGCGGCTGCTGTGGTCGCCATCGTCCAGCTCCGCAAGCGGGCCCCGCCCGAGGCTGCTCGCCTGCTTCCCGGAGCGGATGGCTTCTTTTATGCCAATCTCCGCTGGATTCGAACATTCAACGCTACCAATCAGCTGCCACCCGTCTCCCGGGACCCCGATTACCAGAAGTTCGTCGAGGAAACCGGATTCCAGTTCGAGCGCGATCTGGAGGAGGCAGCCTTCGCTGTGCACTATCCCGAAAGTTGGGGAGGCACCGGCGGGTCGGCTCCTGAGCCGCGGTTCTCCGAGGTTTTTGTCGCCAAAATCGACAACGCCAAGCTGACTGCCTACCTGAAAAAGATTGCCTCTTCGATCGACAACTACAAAGGGTTCGACATATACAGCATTCCGCTTGAGGAGCGCACCGTCCGCGTTGTCGTTCTTTCTTATGACACGGTCGCCGTTTCCAATCATCCCGACGAGAACGTGATCCGCGGCATTCTTGATCGCTCCCGAAAACTCGCCTCCCCCTTCGGAGGACCGCAGTTCCTCCGCCAGTACTACAAGACCGTGCCTTTTGCCAGCCTGGCGTGGGCCATCCTCCGCGTCGATCCGTCACATGCAAGTTCTCTCACTGGAGTAAGCGGCTGGTCCCTGCTGTTCCCGAAGCCCGCCGTTCTCGTCGTTTCTGGCCGTTACATTCGAGCACTACACCTGCGCGCCGAGGCCTTCACGGACAGCGAAGACGATGCTCGCGACATCACGGATAAGGCGGGCACGTTTCTGAGTCTGTTTCACTCGGCAGAAGTCAGCATTGGGAATCAGGGCCCGGATGTCGACGTGAGAGCGTTCTTCGACAGCCTGAAAGTGGAGCGCTCAGGGAACCGTGCGATTCTGACCGCGATCGTTCCGCCGGGATTCATCAAGAAGGTTTTGACCGAAGCTCCACCCGAGCAACAGGCGCCCGCCGAAGCGGCGAAACCCGCGCCGAAGGTGCCGTCGAAACCGGCCGGCAAGACCCGGAAGCCATGAACTCGACGCAAAGGAGGAAAACCTGTAACAATTCGGCGTCCCGCCGCATCTTTTCAGGGAGGCGGAGCCGCGAGTCTCTACAATAACTTCATGTCCAGTCTGCCACTTCCGATCGCAGCCTTTGTCGCTGGCCTGATCTCGTTTTTATCGCCGTGCGTGCTGCCCCTCGTTCCAGGATACGTTTCGCTCATTTCGGGCGCCGGAGTGGAGGAGTTGAAATCCGACTCCGGCCAGCTCTTCCGCAAGGTAATGCTGAACTCGATCGCATTCATCATCGGCTTCAGCATCGTTTTCGTGACGCTGGGCGCAATCTCGACCGGGGTCGGGCAACTGTTCGCGCAATACAAATCGCTGCTCGCCCGCGTAGCTGGTGTCGTGATTATCCTCTTTGGTTTGCATTTGACCGGGATCTTCCAGATCAAGGCCCTGCTGGCCGACACGCGCATGCACAGCCTCAAAGGTGGAGCGACCGCCTGGGGTGCTTTCGTCATTGGTTTTGCCTTTGCGTTTGGCTGGACGCCTTGCGTAGGCCCGATACTCGCGGTGGTTCTGGGTTTCGCCGCCGTGCAGGAAACCGTGGTCAAGGGCGTGCTTCTCCTGGCCGTGTACTCGGCCGGTCTAGCGGTGCCGTTTCTGTTGACTTCTCTCGGTATCGGCCGCTTTCTGAAGTTCTACAACCGCTTTAAATTCCACATGCACGCGCTCGAGGTGGCCAGCGGAGGCTTGCTCATCCTGCTCGGCATTCTGCTCGTTTCCGGCAAGTTCACGATCATTTCGAGCTGGTTTTCGTTCCTGAACCGTTTTGCTCTATAAGTGGAGTCACAGTGAAGAGAGATCCCTGGGTCTTAATCGTGATTGCCGCGATTGTAGCGGCTATGCTTTACGGTGGCATTTATGCCGCCCGCAAGAACCGCGCCACCGGATCGGTTTCCAGCAAACTCCGCGGACAGACTGCTCCTGATTTTGAACTCAAGTCGCTGGACGGCAAGAACGTAAAGCTCTCCGACTTCCGTGGCAAGGCCGTGTTGCTCAATTTCTGGGCGACCTGGTGTGGTCCCTGCAAAATCGAAATGCCATGGTTCGTCGAGTTGCAGAAAGAGTATGGCCCGGAAGGATTTGAGGTGGTCGGTGTCGCCATGGACGATCCGGCCGACGAAGAGGAAATTGCGAAATTTGCCAAGGATCTAGGCGTCAACTACACCGTGCTGGTGGGCACCGATGCGGTCGGGGACAGCTATAACGTCAACGTTTTCCCGACGACGTTTTTCATCGATCGCGACGGGAAACTGGTGGCGCGGGAATTCGGGCTCCAGAGCCGTAGTGTCTTTGTGGACCATATCAAGGAGTCTTTGGGCCAGCCGGTACAGGCGCAAAAGTAACCTCGAATCGGAGCGAGGACTGGAGTACCCTTGAGACCGATGAATCGGATCATTCCCGGAATGCTTCTGGTGCTTGTGGCATGCGCCTTGACACAGGAGATGCCTGTCCTGAAAGCGCCAGTCGTTTCCTTGGCGCCCGTTCCGATCGCCAGCATTCCTCAAGGCAAATCGGGAACGGTACCTCTGTCGTTTCGCATCGTGCGCGGTTATCACATCAATTCCAACAAGCCGAAATCGGAGTTCCTGATTCCGACCGCGCTGAAGGTCGATGCCACTACAGACATCGTCATTGGAAGGATTACCTATCCGGATGGCAAGGATATGAGCTTTGCTTTCTCCCCCGATGAGAAGCTCAACGTCTATGCCGGAGACTTTGAAGTTGGAGTGATGGTCAGGCCCTTGCGCTCTGTACAGGCCGGCAAGTACATGATTCGCGGGAATCTGAAGTATCAGGCTTGCGACAACGCACAGTGCTATCCGCCAAAACAACTGCCGGTCAGCTTCGAAGTGAGGATCAGCAAGGCTGCAGCGCCAGCCCGCAAGAATCCCGCCCAGAGCCCGCACGCGCACAAGTAAGGCCGTGCCATGGGCCAGGTCGCAGGTGCCAGGGTTAAATCCCAGGAAGCTCATCCAACGACTGACATTGTGGGCGACGAGAATCCCCTGAGAACGACAGCGCTGACAGCCGAGAACTGAGGCCTGATCTAGCGCGTCACCCGCAGGCCGCGCGCTTCGTCCAATTGCCGCGTGAGCGTGTCGATGCGCGCCTGCAGCACATTGCGAATCGATAACATCCCCAGCAACATCCCATCGTCATCCACGACGGGCAGATGCCGGTAGTGCCGTTCCACCATGGTTGCCAGCGCTTGTCCTGGGGTCGTGTCGAGCGTTGCCATTTCCACCGGTGTCGTCATGACTTCGCGCACAGATGTTTGTGCCGGATCCTTGCCGCTCGCGGAAAGGCGCCGCAAAACGTCGCGTTCGGTGAAAATTCCGGCCACGCGCTTGTTCTCGTCGACCACGGCCACCGCACCCACGCGGCGGTCCAGCATGGCTTGGATGGCCTGTGCCGCGGTCGCGTCCAGCGCGACCGACGCACCGCCCGCATCACACATCTCCAGGATGTTCATTCTTGCCTCTTCTGTCCGATCTCGTTCTTGAAAACCTTACCGTCCTTCATGACAAACCGCACGTTGCTCAGGATCTCGACATTTGCCAAGGGATCCCCGCTCACTGCCACAATGTCGGCGAAGGCGCCCGGCGCGATTACGCCGATCCTCCTTCGCATATCGAGCAGTTCGGCGGCCCGGGACGTCGCACTCTGGATCGCCTGCATCGGAGTCATCCCGAACGCGACCATTCGCGGGAACTCCTGCGCGATCGGTTCCGTCCACGAAATGCCGCCCATGTCGGTTCCGAACGCGATCTTGACTCCAGCCTTCAGCGCCTTGCGGAACGACTCTTCATGCGCAGATACGCGTTTGCGGTCACGCTGGCCGGCGGGCGTGTCGGCCGGAGAATGATCGTAGTAGTAGACGCTCAGTGTCGGACACAGCCATGTCCCCTGCTTCAGCATCTGGGCGATGTTCGCATCCGTAAGCGCCAAGCCGTGCTCGATGGAGTCGCATCCGCCGTCGAGGGCACGCTGCAAGCCTTCGCCGCTGTAGGCGTGGCAGGCAACTTTCTTTCCCCAGCCATGGGTCTCATCCACGATCGCACGCAGCTCGTCAACCGTAAGCGTCGGCTGAGACACGAGTTCGCCGTCCTTCCCGACCCACGACCGATGCGTCATGTAGACCTTGATCCAGTCGGCCCCATGGTCCAGTTGCTCCCGCGCAGCCTTGCGCGCCTCGACTGGCCCATCGATAATCTGCACGCCTTTGGGCACATCAATCTCAGGTGCGTATCCTTCCAGCGGATAACCTCCTGTCGTCGAGATGGCGCGGGTGGAGACGAACAGGCGGGGGCCGGGAATATATCCGCCTTCAATGGCCTCCTTGATGCCGACATCGCCGTAACCCGCACCTTCGGTTTCCATGTCACGCAACGACGTGAAACCCTGCTCGAGCGCTCGCCGCACAGCCACCGCGGCACGTGCCGCGCGAAACGCCAGCGGCTGCTTCAGCAGCTGCACGTCATAGCCGCCTTCCGACGGTTCCTCACCCTGCAGGAAAATATGTGTATGCGCGTCAATCAGCCCGGGGAGAACGGTAGCTTGTGAAAGATCAATGACCTCAGCACCCGAGGGGATGCGTGCCGCCGACGCGTCAGACACCTCGGCGATCACGTTTCCACGGATGATGATGACCTGATTCCGACGCGGAGTCGCCGATTCGCCGTCAATCAGAACCCCGGCGCGAATTACGGTCATCGGCTTGAGCACGGGGCCATTGCTCTGCCCCCAGCTCCCTACAACTAAGCAAGGAACGGTTAAGAGCGTGAACCAGCGCCTCACAGGGAAACCTCCGCAAGATGCAGGATTGTACTCCCGCACGCCGGGGCTGCGCCGGGAAAATGTTGGGAAGCCTAGACGGGGCGCGCGCCGTAGCGTGGAAGGTGAAGGACAAGATCGGACGCGCAAGCGCCGTTGCCTATGAGTGAAGCTCCGCCTGACTCCAGCGTTCGTACGGCAATTGCCAGTCGCACCTTGCGTGAGGTCGCGTGCGACGTTACGCTTCTTCTGCCGGTGCGGCATGCTGCATGGATGCGAGCGAGGGTCCGAGTGTTCGACTTGCGCCCCCAGGAGCCACTCTGCGGCCCCTTCTTCAAACCGGAGCGTGATCGTGCGTTTCGGAGGCTGCTCCTCGATCATCGTCCCAAGAAGATACTGCAATGCCACGCGGAGTCTGGGCCCGGGGACTGCGATCGTGGCTGACGTTGTACCCACAATCTTGAGGCAAATCTGGTTCAACTCGGCAAGCGAGCGAAGATCCTCGACCACCCCGCGGAGCACGGGGAAGAAAGCCACCGGCTGGGCTGACGGCCGCGCCAGTTCTGCATCGAGATACTCCCGCAGCAGTCGAACCTGGCCGATGACAAGTTCGGCTTGTTCCAATGCGGTAGCGACAGCCTCCTGCTGCTGGCCCGCAGCCTTCTCAATCGACAGTTCGAGCGAACAGCAAAGCGTGGTCAGGGGCTGGCTGACTGAATGGAGAAGTTCGCCGAGAATTTCCTGATCCTGCAAGAGCTTGGCCGCAGGTTGAGCGATGGTACTCATGCAGCCGCCTCCTCAGGACTGAGTTGGTATCCAACGCCGCGAACCGTGTGAATCAAATGCGGAGAAAAACCGTCATCTACCTTCCGACGCAGATAGTTGATGTAAACATCGACGACGTTGGTCGTCGAATCGAACGTCAGGTTCCAGACATGCTCGATGATCATCGTCCGCGTCAGGCGCCGCCCCGTGTTCCGCATCAGGTACTCGAGGAGGGCAAACTCTTTTGTTGTCAGGTCGATTCGGCGTCCGGCACGCTCAACGCGACGTTCCACCCGATCGAGCCGCAGGTCGCGCACCGTCAGTACCGATTCCGACGGCAGGTGGCTGCGCCGCAACAGGGCGCGCACCCGTGCTGCAAGCTCGAGAAAGGAGAATGGCTTCACGAGATAGTCGTCTGCGCCCGTATCCAGGCACAGCACGCGATCCTCGACTCGGCTTCTCGCCGTCAGGATCATGACCGGCAGGCTAGGCTTGCGTTGCCGCAAACCCTTCAGAACCGCAAGGCCGTCGATGCCCGGAAGGTTCAAATCGAGCACCAACAGGTCGTAGTCGAACTGCAGCGCCATCGAACGGCCCTGCTCACCATCGATGGCAGTGTCGACCGCGTAATGTTCGGCTTCAAGTCCCTTACGAATGAAATTGGCCAGCGCTGTATCGTCTTCCACGATCAGGATTCTCATGAGCGCCTTCTTACTTGCTCTGATAATCCTCATTCTCAGCGTGAAAGATCGCGCACACAAGATCACGAAACTGCACGAATGGACGTGGGACACAACGGTGGGGAACTTCTCGAAATGAACGTGCTCTACACTCCCAGCGCGCCCCGAATGGCCACGACGATACCCTCTGCAAGCCGCTCTATCTGTTCTTGCGACTCGGCTTCAATCATCACCCGTGCCAGCGCCTCGGTACCCGAATAGCGGACAACGGCTCTGCCGTTACCGTCGAGCTCTCGTTGCGCAGCCTTGATGACTGCCTCCACGGCAGGAATCTGCGCGAAGGGAATCTTTTCCCGCACGCGGACATTGCGAATCACCTGCGGGAATACTTTGAGATCGTTCGCCAGTTCCGCGAGCGATTTCCCCGTGCGAACCATGATCTCCATCACTCGTATCGCCGTCAGAAGGCCGTCGCCGGTGGTTGCATCTCCGTCGCGAAAGAGAATGTGACCGGACTGTTCTCCGCCTAGAGCCGCACCCACGCGTTGCATCTCTTCGAGAACGTATTTGTCACCCACGTTGGCACGCAACATCTGAATGCCGGCCTGTTTCAGCGCAAGTTCCAGCCCCATATTCGACATGGTTGTGGCGACCACCGTCGACTTTGCCAGAACGCCGCGCCCGTGCATTTCTCGCGCACCGATGAGCAGCACTGCATCGCCGTTTACGACGCGCCCCTGGGCATCGGAAAACAGAGCCCGGTCAGCATCGCCATCGAAAGTCACGCCAAGATCGAAGTGGCCTCCGCTCGCGGCTACGAAGTTTGCGACGGCCTCAGGATGCAGCGCGCCGCACTGTTCGTTGATGTTCTTACCGTCAGGTGAGGCATGCAAAAATTCTGCGGCAATTCCGAGCGCTCGGAAAAGCTCCGGCGCTTCCTCGGCGGCTGCGCCGTTCGCACAATCGACGGCGACGCGCAGGCGGCTCAAGTCGGTTTTGACATCCGCGGCGAGCCACCGGACGTAGGATTGCCGCAACGCCCCATCTCCGGGAAGGCTGGAGGCAGCCGTGGGGAGGTCTGCGACTGCGAGCGGATCCTGGAGCAGCGCGAAGATTTCTTTCTCAATTGCCAGTTCGTGAGCATCCGGCAGCTTGTAGCCGTCTCCGGAGAAGACCTTGATTCCATTGTCTGTCCAGGGATTGTGAGACGCCGAAATCACCACACCCGCGTCAAAACTCTGTGACCGCGCCAGGTACGCCACCCCCGGTGTCGTAATCACTCCGGCACTGCGCACTTCAACTCCTACCGACTCCAGGCCCTGCCAGACCCGGTCGGCAATCCACCGGCTCGACTCGCGGGTGTCCTGCCCGATGACGACGCGCGCCTTCGCGTTTCCGCGAATCAGGTCGTGCCCCAGAGCTCGCCCGATCAGGTACGTGCTCTCTCGCGTGAGTGGGAATTCTCCTGCTACGCCGCGGATTCCATCTGTCCCAAATAGCTGTCGAGTCTGCGTCATGAAAGTCTGCTGTTTGCTCCTGGCCGTCAGCTTTTAGCGCGAGCAGCAGAAGGCCAGGCTGAAGGCTAAGAGCGAATGGCGAAGGGCTGGATTACTGCGTCTTCTTATCGCCCCCCAAACGCTCCATGATAACGGTGACTCGAATGGGTGTGGGGTGCACAACTTGGATCAGAGGATCGGAGACATACGCCTGCGTGACGAACGTGGCGCGCGTCATGACACCAGTGGCATCCACAGGGTCGGTCGTGGCGGCGTCTACGCCCTCAACGCGCCGCCGGGGACCGGTGATAATGATCGTCGCCGGGTCGGCCTCGAGCGGCGTTTCGGCCGGAATTCCGATTACCCGGGGATGAACTGGAACTGTGCGGGTCATACGGGTGTCGAAGGAAAGCTGGAACTGGCCGGGAATAATCTGGACGACCTCAAGATCCTGAGGCAGCCGAATGTTCCGTGAAGTCAAATCGAACGTCCGTGTGCCGGCGTGCACGGACGATAGATCAACCTCGACGCGCACCTCACCCGCGCGCAGACGATGGATCACTCGTTCAGTCCCTCGTACTCGGACCTGCGCCTCGGTAAAGCTCGCCGAGTCGATCTCCAGCGCCTCGGGAATGTTGTGAAACTCGATTGGGACCCGCATCTCGACCTCGGCAATCGGAGATCGGACCATGACCAGCCACAGGCCGAACGCCAGCGCAAGGGAAACGGTCTTGAGGCCGAGATCCTGGAGGAAGACGCGACGAAACAAGTTTGCCATGGTTTAGTCGTCGCCTCCCGGCCGTACGCCGGCATCTTGTCTGCGGGCACTCGCAGAACTGGGCGGTTCTTCTGCGACGACGGTCTCCTCTACCGGAGTCGGCAACATTGGAGCCGGCGCGTATCTCCGCAACAGTTGCGTGAGTCGCTCCCGCAATCGCTCGACCGTCAAGTCACGCTCAATTTCACCCTTGATCGCGAGGCTGATGGCCCCGGTCTCTTCGGAAATGATGACCGCCACCGCGTCTGTCTCTTCGGTAATGCCGATCCCGGCTCGATGTCGTGTCCCCATTTGCGTCGACAGCACAGGATTCATGGATAGCGGGAGGAAACACGCAGCTGCCGCGATGCGATCGTGCTGGATGATCACCGCCCCGTCATGCAGCGGGGCGCTGGGACGGAACAGAGTCGCCAGCAGATCATATGAAAGGCGGGCATCGAGCGGCACTCCGCTCTCGATGTAGGTGCGAAGCCCGATCTCGCGCTCGATCACAATCAAGGCTCCGGTCTGGTTCTGCGAGAACAGGTTCGCGGCGAGGACGATGTCGTCATACACGTCCCCCGCCAGACTCGAAGAGCGTGAGAATGAAATCCGGCTGCCGAGATTGGCCAGGGCGTGCCGAATCTCCGTCTGGAACACGACAATCAGCGCAAACACCACATAGGGAAGGAGCGTGCTCAGGAGCCAGTTCAACGTGCGCAGTTCGCCCAGCCGCGCAAAATAGAACGCCAGCGCCAGCACCGCCAGACCGACCAGCATCGGTGCGGCCCGCGTACCGCGAATCAGCGACAGCAGCTGATAGATCAGGATCGCGACCAGCAGGATATCCACGATCGAGATCAGCGAAATGTGCGGCCAGGCCAGTGACGCGGTCACGCCAACCTCACGCGAAGAACTTGAATTTCATTCTAATGCAGGCTCTTTCGAATCGGGCCAGGTGGTTTCGACGGAATCAACGTTCGCATGCACGCGCCCGCGTGCCAGCCTGGCGGCGATCTGATCGCCCGGGCGCAACTGGCCCGCATCCTTAACGAGCTGCCCGCTCGCGTCGAATACAAGGGCGTAGCCGCGGTTCAAGATCGCCAGCGGAGACAGCGCCTCCAGCGCTGCGCTTCGGCGGTCTAATCCAGCCCGCAGCGCCAGCAGCCGTGCATGCACCGCGGCCGCCAGACCGCCTGCCTGGCTCTCGAGCCGCTGTCGAACCAGCGCGAGCCGTTGCCGCACGTCGAAGTGGCGAACCCCGGCCGACGCTATCTCCCAGCGACGACGCAACCGCTCAACCGCCTGCCCTTCGGCCCGCTCCAGTCGGAAGGCGATTTCGTCGAGCCGCTGTTGCCGCCGGTTGATGGCGTCCATTATGCGTGCGAAGGCTCCGTGCGTCGTATGCTCCATCAATTGCTGCCGCGCCATCAGCAGCCGGTAACGGACCGCCCGTTCCAGCCGCTGATTCAACTCAGCAGCCTGCGTTTCAATTTCCCGCCGCGACCGGATCACCAACTCCGCTGCCGCTGAAGGCGTCGGCGCGCGCAGATCGGCGACGAAGTCGACAATCGTGAAATCCGTTTCATGCCCGATCGCCGAGATCACCGGAATCTTCGATGCGGCCACCGCCCGTGCCAGTCCTTCCTGGTTGAAGGCTGCGAGGTCTTCGGCTGATCCGCCGCCCCGCGCAATGACGATGACCTCAACGTCTCGCGTCTGATTGAAATGGCGAACTCCGGCAGTGACCTCCAGCGGGGCTGCCTCCCCTTGCACCTGCGCCGGGTAGATCAGCACGTTCGCCGAATGATGCCTTCGCGCCAGAACGTTCAGGATGTCGCGCACAGCGGCGCCCTGTGGAGAAGTAATGATCCCGATTCGCGTCGGCAATGCAGGAATCGGGTTTTTGCGCGCTGAATCGAATAGCCCCTCAGCCTCGAGCTTAACCTTAAGTTGCTCGAACGCCAGTTGCAGCGCCCCAACTCCTTGCGGTTCCATGAACTCGGCCGAGATCTGCAACTCGCCTTTGTCTTCGTAGACTGTGATTCGGCCGCGCACAGTCACGTGCAACCCGTTGTCGGGACGGAACCGCAGCAGTTTCGCTGATGAACGGAACATCACCACCCGAATCTGCGCGCTCTCTTCTTTGAGCGTGAAATAGAGGTGGCCCGAATCCGGGCTCCGCAGGTTCGAAATCTCGCCTTCGACCCAGCAGTCGGAATATTCCCGTTCGAGATGCGTTCGCACCGCCGAGACGAGTGCCGCCACCGTCCAGATGCGGCGCTCCGGCGGACGGAATTGAAATCCGAGTTGGTCGGTGGCTTCCACGAGGCTTCAGTGTAACGCTGCGCTCAGAGAGACACGCATGCTCACGGGTAGAATCAGGCAATCGGCATGTCAGCGCTTGAAATGTGCGATCAGATACAGGACCAGTGACAATACGGCGCTAAGCACGATACACGTCACAAGGGGGAAATAGAACGTCGTGTTCTTCCCCCTGTAAACGATGTCTCCCGGAAGTCGTCCCAGCGGCACCCCCGTCCACCCGATCAACATGACGACGCCGCCAATCACAACCAGCAGAGCACCAGAGATGACGAGAATCCGGCCCATCTCCTGCATCCTTCGAGCCTAACCGACCCGTGTGAGGCGGGCATTCCCTTCCACTCGCTCGGCTTGTTGTGGGCAGGCTCGTGCCGCCCGTGCAATCGGCCGTCAAGTAGACTCAACCAGTGTCCATGATCCTCGAAACCGCACGCCTGATCCTGCGCGAGTTCGAGCCCGATGATACGGTTGCCCTGGCTCGCGTCATCTGCGATCCCCACACCATGCGCTACTACCCCGCGCCGTACGATCACGCCGGAGTCGAGCAATGGATTGCCCGGAACCGCCAACGTTACAAAGAGGACGGCGTCGGCCTCTGGGGGATGGTGCTCAAGTCAACCGGCGAGTTGATCGGCGACTGCGGCATCAC
>Ga0335069_10010157_pt1 | contig 13351 bp, 10 predicted proteins | sample Lox_Sample_11_FD_206714 | JGI IMG/M metagenome (GOLD analysis project Ga0335069, IMG submission 206714) | Soil microbial communities from Loxahatchee National Wildlife Refuge, Florida, United States - Lox_Sample_1.1 | ecosystem: Environmental > Terrestrial > Soil > Wetlands | place: USA... | reverse complement strand
GGCGATGCCGGTCGGGATCAAAGCGCGCGCGCCGGGCTTAAGGTCCAAGTCCCTGTCGACTGCGGCCAGGAGATCGAGTCCCGCCGAGCCTTTGGTCGCGTATGCCGGCAGCGGCAAATCCGATGCGTGCGGTAAGCGCAAGACCGGAAGTTTCATGCCGCCTTCTCCAATGCGGCTGCGATCCTCGCGACCAGCCGGGCGGCCACTTCAGTCTTGTCCAGTTCGGGCCAACTTTCGGTTCCCTTGGCCGTGATGAGGTGGACGGTGTTGCGGTCGCCGCCCATCACGTCGCCGCTGACGTCGTTGGCGACGATCCAATCGCAGCCTTTGGCCGTTCTTTTTTCGATGGCGTTGGCGACGACGTTGTCGGTTTCCGCCGCGAACCCGACCAACAGCGAAGGCCGCCGCGATCCGCGGGCAAGCGTGGCGAGAATGTCGGGATTGGCGGCGAGCTTCACCGGCGCCGCAGCACTTTCGCTTTTCTTGATCTTGGTGTTGGCGATTGTTTCCGGGCGCCAGTCGGCGACCGCCGCGGTCAAAACCGCCACGTCGACGGGTAGAGCGGATTCGCACGCCGCAAGCATCTCGCGCGCGGTCTGCACTTTGATGAGCTTGACGCGGTCTGGCACGGCGATTTCGGCGGGTCCCGAAACCAGCGTCGTGTCTGCGCCCGCCCGTGCGAACGCGCCGGCAATGGCGTAGCCTTGCTTGCCCGATGATCTGTTGCCGAGGAACCGGACCGGATCGAGCGGCTCGTAGGTCGGACCCGCCGTTACGAGCGCTCGAAATCCATGAAGAGGGCCGCGGACCGATAGCATCGCCTCGATGGCCGAAAGGATCTCCTCCGGTTCGGCCATGCGTCCCGGACCGAATTCTCCGCACGCCATCTCGCCGTTGTTCGGCCCGACGAATGCGATGCCGTCGGTCCTCAAGGTCTTCAGATTTCTCTGGGTCGCGGAGTGATTCCACATGCGCACGTTCATCGCCGGCGCCATCAGGATCGGCTTGTCCGTAGCCAGAAGAGCCGTAGAGGCGAGGTCGTCCGCAATTCCGCTGGCGAGCTTCGCGATCAGGTTCGCAGTCGCAGGCGCGACCACAACCATGTCTGCGCTGCGGGAAAGCTGGATGTGGCCCATCTCGGCTTCGTCGACGAGGTTGAACAGCTCGGAATAGGCCTTGTTGCCGCTCAACGCCGAAACCGACAGCGGGGTGACGAACTCGGTAGCGGCCTTGGTCAGGATGGCGCGGGTGCCGATTCCGCGGTCCTTCAACCGCCGGATCAACTCCAGCGATTTGTAAGCGGCAATCCCGCCGCTGATGATCAACAGGACATTCTTGGACATCGGGTCTCCCGGGGCCTCAAAACCCCGTCTCCGCACTGGGATATTGTAATAATAACGAGTTGTACATGTATTATCCAGTGACTTCCGGGTTAACTACCCCCTTACCGCGCGGTGCTGGAATAGGGTCATGGCGATTTCGGCCCATAGACTGTGCATATTGGCCGCGCAACTTGCGCGCGAACACGGTGCGCTTGCGCGGGATTACGCACGCCGGGCGTCTTTTTCCCTGGAGGCGGACGGCGATAAGGAACGCGCGCGGTTCTGGATGTCCTTGTCGGTTCTGGTCGAAGACGTAGTCCTTCACCGGATCGATCCCGATCACACCCCCACAATTCACTAGCCTTGCCACGTATCGGCGGTTCCGTTCACACTTCGCGATCAACGAAGCGAGGCGGCATGTCGCTTGATCCACTGGCCAGGGTGTTCCTTGATCAGCTCGCGGCGACGCCGCGCCCAAAGGTCTGGTCGGTTCCGCCGGACGAGATGCGCGCGGGCTTCCGCGCGATGGTGAAATCCTGGGGCCCCAAGGACGTACCAATCGGCAGGGTGGAGAGCTTTGTTATGCCCGGGCCCGGCGGCGAGCTTGCGCTGCGGGTCTATACGCCTGTCGCGGCCGGGGGAGAGTCACTGCCGGTTCTGGTGTTTTTTCATGGCGGTGCATTCCGCGTCGGCGATCTGGACACGCACGAAGTCACATGCCGCATCCTGGCGGGCGAGGGCGGCTGCCGCGTCGTTTCGGTCGACTATCGTCTGTCTCCCGAGCACAAGTTCCCCGCTGCAGTCGATGATGCCTTGGCGGCCACGAAGTGGGTCGAAGCCAATGCCGCGCGGCTTGGGATCGACGCGAACCGGATCGCCGTCGGAGGGGATTCCGCCGGCGGAAACCTCGCGGCCGTCGTCTGTCAGCTGGCCATGCGGTCGGCAGGCCCCAGAATCGCATTCCAGCTTCTGCTCTATCCGGTCACGCAGGTGGGCTCAACGTTCCCGTCGATGAGGACATTCGCGGCGGGCTACATGATGGAGAAGGAAGCACTCGAGTATTGCCTGGGAGAATACGCGTCCGGCGCCGACCATTCCGATCTCCGTCTTTCTCCGCTGTTGGCGGAGGATTTCAGCGGACTTCCCGCCGCCTGCGTAGTGCTTGCGGGCTGCGACCCGCTTCACGACGAAGGGCTTGCCTATGCCGAAAAGCTCGGCGCCGCCGGAGTAGATGTGACCCTGGCCGACTATCCCGGGATGCTGCATGGCTTCACGCTCATGCTCTCCGTGTTTCCACAGGCGCACGCTGCGCTCACTGCGGCCGCCAAAGCGGTTCGAAAGGCCCTCGCTAAGGGTTGATCAGGCTTTCCTGAGCGTTGCGTGGCCCGCGCGCCGCCAGATGCGCAGGAAGTTCAGTGCCGTTTCCGCCGTTGAAGGCTGGCTTGTCAACATCGCTGCTACGTCCGCAAGCGTCATGTCCCGAGTGACGCAGTCGCGCCGCACGAGCCAGCCTCCGTCCGGATCGGGCCCGCGGAAGCTGGAATAGACACGGCCGACACCCAGCGAACGCAAGACCCGCAAGACCCGCCTGTCGCAGTCGCCGTAGGGAACTGCCACCGACCGCACCGGCGCGCCGATGATGGCAGCGAGGCGCTCAATCGACCGTGCGACGTCCACGGCGATCTCGGCGTCCGATACGGTGGTCCAGCGCAGATGCGAGCAACCGTGCGAGGCGACCTCCATTCCGGCCGCATGCAACGCGCGGATGCCGGCCTCGGTGAGGTAGTGGTTTTCGCCTATCCGGTCGGTGGGAATGAAGAACGTTGCGCTCAGCCCCGCATCGACCAGGGCCGGCAGCGCAATTTCGACGTCGGTGGCATTGCCGTCGTCGATGGTGATTTGCGCCGGTGCCGTGCGCATCAATTCGATGATCCCGTAGAAGGTCTCCTGAGGGATCCAATAGGGCCATTCCACGGCCGGCAGCTCGGAGCGCGGCTCGCCGATCCCGTGAAGCATCAGGCACGTCTTCATGCCGCCGCTCCCGAGAGCATTCGCCGGGCGGCCCCGACTGGGGTCCGTGCTGGAAATGACGTCAAACGGAGCATTCCCCAAGTCAGTTTGGTGCCGACGGCATCCTACCCGCCGTCCGGGTAACGCAGAGTTAAGGCACGAGCTTGCCGGGATTGAGAATGCCTTCGGGGTCCACGGCGGACTTGATCGCCTGCAGAACCTCCAGCCCCAGCGCCCCTTTTTCGCGCTCCATCCAGGGCAAGTGTTCCGTGCCCACACCGTGATGGTGGCTGAGCGTGCCGCCGTTGTTGAGGATGGCTTCGGTTGCTGCGGCCTTCACTCGCCTCCACTGCTCGATGTCGCCGTCCAGACGGCGGGGGAAAAGGAACGTGAAATAGAGGCTCGCGCCGTCCGTGTATGCGTGGCTGATGTGGCACATTACGATCCCGCACGCGTCCTGCCGCGGCAGCGCCTCGCGGATGGCTTCTTCCAGCGCGGTGCGGGTCGCCTTGTAGACGGCATCGAGCCTCGACCAGCTTGCTGCAGTTTCGATGATGTCGACGCCGACACCTCTGTCCAACAGGGGGTCGCGCAAATAAGGGCCCTGGAAACGGGCTTTGCGCCAGTCCTCGCCGGCTCCGCGCCCAAGTGCCAGGACACCGAAGCGGCCGGCAATCTCGCCGAATCGCTGCCGCGCCAGCGACGCCGTCTGGCTGTCGCCTTCGAAGCCCGCGATCAACAGGCACGGATTTCCGGCAAATCCGCGCAGTTTCAGATAGCGCTGTGTAACGTGATCGATGGCGCCGAACGGTTTGTTCAATCTCGCGAAGGCGCGCTGGAAGCGAGTTTCCTCGGCGTCCGACAACCGCAGCATCGCGCAGGCGCAACCGGCCTGCATCGCGGTGCGGATGGCGGCGGCTCCGCTTTCGAAGTCGCGGAAGAGATAGCCCCGGTATTCGCTGACCTCGGGCAGAGGCCGGACGCGCAGGGTGGCCTCGGTGACGATGCCGAACACGCCTTCCGATCCGATGACGAGGTCGGTCAGTCTGGGTCCTGCCGATGTCGCCGGAAAATCGCCACCGGTGAGCAATCCGCGCGGGGTGGCGAGCTTGGCCGAGATCAGCCAATCGTCGGCGCGGCCGTAGCGGTGCATCGCCTGACCGGCGCCGCGATGGGCGATCCAACCGCCAAGGGTCGAGAATTCGAACGAGGTCGGTGTATGGCCGAGCGTGAGGCGCTTGGTCTGTAGCGCCTTTTCCAGCGCCGGCCCATAGATGCCCGCCTCAACGGTAGCGGTGCACGAGACCGGGTTGACGTCGATGACCCGGTCCATTTCCGAAAGGTCGACAGCGATGACCGTGCCGAAGGGGCCGCGGTCCGCGTTGACCGCGCCCACCATGCTGGTTCCCCCACCGTACGGCACCACGGCCATCCGCTTGCGCGAAGCACAGGCGAGCACGGCCAGCACTTCGGCGGTGCTGCGCGGGTAGATCACCGCATCGGGCGCGCTGGACACATCGCCAGCGCGCAGCCGCAGCAGGTCGTGGTAGCTGCGGCCCGTCGCGTGGAACACGCGCTCGTTCACGTTGTCGCGCACCTGATTGGCGCCGACCACCCCGCTCAACTCGACGCGGTCCTGCAGCGAGAGCCGGCAGTCGGGGAGGTTCAGTTCTTCGAGCGGCCGCCCCGGTGTAGCCAGCAGCGCGGGCATGCCCAATTCGGCCGCTAGCCACGTCCAGACCTCGGCGCGTTCCGCGATCTCGTCTTTGCGCGCCGCCCAGCCCCAGCCGTTCCAGCGGAGTTTTGCGCGATCCACTCCCATACCGACCCCCCGAGCGAGTCAGCATCGCACATTCAAGGCCCTTGGGAGAATCTCGAATGTCGCGGGCAGGCGTCCGACGCACTCGCCGTCGGTTTCGACCAATACGGGACGGCCGCGGGTTTCCGCCACGGGGGCCGCCGTGACCCGCAGTCCGCGGATGAGACGCACGTGGGGGTTGCCGAGATGCTCGCCTTCGTGGATCAGCTTCATGTCGGTAAGCATCTGCGAAGCCGGGCCGTTGTTGATGATGACGACATCGAATTGGCCGTCATCCGGCTTGGCCTCGGGTGCCACCTGCATCCCGGCACCGAACGCGCGTCCGTTGGCGACCGCGACCGTGGATATATTGACGATCTCGTCAAAGACGGAATCGATCATAAGCCGTACCGGTCGCCCGCCGTACTGCAACATCCCCAGGATGCTGTGGAGGCCGAAGGCAAAGCCGGTGCCGAACAACCCCGCGAAAAGCGAGCGATTCATGGCGTCAACGATCTTCCCCGACAGCCCGAACGAGGCGATGTTGGCGAAATAGCGCGTGCGCGGCACCCCGGTCCTGGAGAGAAACCGGACGCGTCCGACATCGATCGGGCGGACATGCGCCTGCTTCAGGTGGGAAACGGCATCCAGTCCGCTATCGCGGATGCCAAAGGTATGCGGAAAATCGTTCCCCGCTCCGTTCGCCACGAAGGCAAGCACGGCATCGGGCGAAACGGCCCCTTCGGCGTCGAAGAAACCGTTGACGGCCTCGTTGATGGTGGCATCGCCGCCCACCGCCACGATCTCCGAATGCCCTTCGCGCAACGCAGCGGCAACCAGGTGTGTGGCTTCGCCGCGCTGCCGTGTGAACGCCACCGACATGTAGGGATAGATGGAAGCCAGCGCCGGCTCGAGCGCGCGCCAGCCGCGGCGCGTCCTGCCGCTCGCGGAACGGGGATTGACCACAACAAATGCACTCATCGGTCCGCCTGCTTCTCCGGGAATGGAGGCTCGAATCCGCACCGCATCTTGTCAAGCAACCGCTTCGACCTGAAAATCAGGCCGCATCACGGGGATCCAATGCCGGCAACGCGCGCAAACGGAATTGTGACCGAGTACGAAGTGCACGGCCCCGCGGACGGTGTGCCGCTGCTGCTCATCCACGGATTCGGGCAGCAGCTGATCGCCTGGTCACCTGACTGGATCGCAGGATTTGTGCGCGCCGGCATGAAAGTTGTCGTCTACGACAATCGCGATACGGGCCTCAGCCAGAAATTCACGGGACAAATCCCGGATTTCGCGGCGATCACCCAGGCCATGCGGGAAGGGCGCAAGCCCGACGCCCCCTATGTCTTGAGCGACATGGCCGCGGACGCCGCGGGCCTGCTCGACGCACTCGGCATCGAGAGCGCACATGTGGCGGGGGTGTCGATGGGGGGCATGATCGCCCAGCTCCTCGCCCTGGATCAGCCACAAAAAGTGCGGTCTCTGACTGTGATCTTCTCGACCACCAGCGACAAGGGGCTTCCGCCCGCATCCGCAGACTCGCATCTGGCGTTGACGGCGCAGCCGCCCGCGCACGACCGCGCGAGCGTCGTCGTACATATCGTTGAAGGGCGCCGCGCCTATTCCTCGACCGGATTTCCGGTGGATGAATCGGAGATGGCCGTCCATGCCGGCCAATGTTACGACCGCATGTACTATCCGGAAGGTGCGCTCCGCCACTGGTCCGCGATCATTGCAACGCCGCCGCGGGGTGAGCGCCTGCGCGGGCTGAAAATTCCTGCGCTTGTCCTGCACGGTTCTGCAGACACATTGCTTCCGCCGGCGCATGGGCGGCGCGTGGCCGAGTGCATTCCCGGTGCCGAGTATCACGAGATCGAAGGCTGGGGGCACGATCTGCCACCTGGCGTCATCCCGCTCCTACACGGCTTCATGTTGCCGTTCATCGAGAAAGTGGAGAAGGACCGGTTATAGATGAAAATGGCCGGATCAACTCCGACCATTCTTTGCCGCGGATCTGTCGCAGCCACAATTCGTCCGGGCCGGTCATGCCGGCGGGCAACCTACTTGATCTTGCCTTCCTTGAACTCGACGTGCTTACGCAGCACCGGATCGTACTTCTTGACCGAGAATTTCTCGGTCATGGTGCGAGTGTTCTTGCGCGTCACGTAGAAGTAGCCCGTGCCGCCCTCGCTGTTGAGCCGGATTTTGGCCGTAGTGGGTTTCGCCATGAGCTATCTCCTGGAACGCTAGGAAGGGCGCGTAACCTAACCGGGAAGACCGGGAAGTCAAGCAATGCGTCGGAAGCCGGAAAAAGAGCCGCGGCGGCAGGGTTTTGACCACCGATTCAGCCGCTTATCGGGTCAGGGGCAACCGTCCTTGTAGCCGAGTGCGGGGTACTCGCCGGCGTGCATGCTCTTCACCTTCTTGCCGTCGGTATCGAAGGCGAACCCGCGGCTGTGGTCAGGCGTGTCGACGTAGAGATAGTGCCACGTGGGGTCGCCTGGGTTTGGCTCGACGCGGACGCGGTTGCCGTAGGCCTTTATCACGTCGGCTTCCGGCGAGCCAAGCCCGATCCCCTCCGGCGTATGGATGGTCAAGGGTTCGGGGGAATTGGCATAGTAATCGACGTCGATGCGAACCAGCCGGTTGGCCTCAATCATGTAGCTGACCCCCAACTGCGCGGTCTCGCTTGAATTCACGACCTCGCAGGGTTTGTCCAGTTCATATCGGCGGTGAAGGACGCGCTCCATCGAATCCCTGGAGGAGCCGATTTCCACTCTTCCCATTCCGTCCATCGACAGGATCAGATCGTCGGCGCCCGCAGCACCGCAAAAGCTTGCCGCACAAGCCAGCACCAGCCAAGACTTCATCGCACGCCCCGCGCACACATCACCGGAACTTACACGAGCATTGTCGTGTCGTCCCGTCGCTGCACGTCGACGACACAAATTGCGACATTGTGGTCTGGCTCGCCGAATTCACCCGCGGCGTTTACCACGCTGGCGGATCGGGATGGAACGGCGGGGAGATTGCACTGCTTCGGCTAGGTCGAAACGCAAGCCGCCGGTGAGCGGTGCGGCTTCTGCCAGCCTGACACGCACGACATCGCCGAGGCGGTACGTCGTTCCCGTGCGTTCGCCGGCAAGCGCGTGGCGGCGCTCGTCATGGCGGAAATACTCGGTTCCCAGCGCCCGCGCCGGGAGCAGTCCTTCGGCGCCGGTTTCCGCCAGCCTGACGAACAGGCCAAACCGGGTTACGCCGGAAACACGTGCGTCGAAGGTCGCCCCGACGCGGTCCTCCATGAAGGCCGCCACGTATCGGTCGGTCGAGTCCCGCTCCGCCGCCATGGCACGGCGCTCGGTCATCGAGATGTGCTCGGAAATTTCGGCAAGGCTTGCAGTTTCGCGGTCGGAGAGCCCTCCTTCGCCCAGCTTCAAGGCACGGATCAGCGCGCGATGCACGATCAGGTCCGCGTAGCGCCTAATGGGTGAGGTGTAATGTGCGTATTTCGCCAGGTTCAGGCCGAAATGACCGAAGTTAGTCGGGTCGTAAACGGCCTGTGCCTGAGTGCGTAACACGACGTCGTTCATTACCTGCTCGTGCGGGCCGCCTTTAGCGCTGGCCAGAATGCGGTTGAACATGCCGGGTTTCATCACTTGGCCTTTGGCGAAGTTCATGCCGATCGTCCTGAGATAATCGGAGAAGGCGAAGATCTTTTCCTTCGAAGGCTCTTCGTGGATGCGATAGATCAACGGCGCGCGCGCCTTTTCCAGCGTTTCTGCCGCCGCAACGTTGGCCAGGATCATGAACTCCTCGATCAGCCGCATGGACTCCAGCCGCTCGCGAAAGGCGATCGACTTCACTTTGCCGTTCGTGCTGATCTCGATGCGCCGTTCGGGAAGATCGAGATCAAGCGGGTCGCGCGCGGCGCGCTCCTTCACCAGTGCCCCATAGGCCGCCCATAATGCCGCCAAGGCCTTTCTTGCCACGGGGGAAAGCGAAGGATCGGGCCTGCCGTCGAAAGCGCGTTGCGCCTGAGCGTAAGTGAGGCGCGCAACCGAGCGCATCATGCCACGGAGAAACTCGTGCCGGCGTTTGCGGCCGTTCGCATCGAACACCATGCGCACGGCGAGACACGGCCGGTCCACGCCTTCCTTGAGCGAGCAAAGATCGGCCGACAGTTTCTCGGGCAGCATCGGCACCACGCGGTCAGGGAAATAGACGGAATTGCCGCGCTTGTAGGCTTCGCGGTCTAGCGCGGAGCCAGGCGTGACGTACTGCGCCACGTCGGCGATGGCGACGATCATCACGTGGCCGCCCTTGTTGGCCGGATCGGTGTCGGCTTCGGCCCAGACGGCATCGTCGTGGTCGCGGGCATCCTCGGGGTCGATGGTGACGAGCGGGATGTGCCGCAAATCGGTACGTCCGCGCGGATCGGGTGAACTGGCTCGCGCCGCTTCGTCGAGCGCTTCCTTCGGAAACTCGGTCGGAATGTCGTGGGCGTGGATCGCTATGAGGCTGACGGCTTTGGGCGCATCCATGCTGCCGAGGCGCTCGACCACACGCGCCCGAGGAAGGCCGGATGCGCGCCCGGCGATCGGTTCGGCCAACACGAGTTCGTTGTCTTGTGCCCCTGCGCTGTCACGCGGATCGACGTTGAACTCGGATTTGCTCTTGCGGTCGATGGGGGAGATGCGGACGCTGGCCCCCGCCACGCGCACTACGCCCAGCACCTTGTGGGCGCTGGCGCCCAGGCGCTTGATGACCCGCGCTTCGAAGCCATCCTCGGCCAGAGTGAGCCGCGCCAGGATGCGTTCGCCCACACCCAAGGCCTCATCAGAAACTACGATGATCTGCGGCGGATCCTCGTTGGATTCCCAGCGCTGCGGCCGCGCCAGAAGTTCGCCGTCGGGGTCCTGGCCGGCGATCTCCAGAATGCCGATTTCCGGCAGCGTTCCGGGGCGCGCATAGCCCTTGCGTCGGCTGCCCTTGAGAAGGCCTTCCTCTTCCAACTCCTTGAGGATGCGTTTGAGCACGATGCGGTCGGGGCCCCTGATCGCGAGCACGCGGGAGAGATCGCGTTTGGTGGCGCCGGGATCGGCCGCCAAGGCGTCGAGCACGCGTTGCCGGTCGAGCAGCGGCGCGTTCCGGTTCTTTCCGCGAGGCATCTTATCCGGCAGCCGCTTTGGCGAGCTTCTTCTTGGCGTTCGGCGCGGCCTTCTTCTTCGTCACAGCTTTGCGCGGCTTGGCTTCCGCCTTCTTGGCCTTGGCGGCAGCCTTTTCGCCCTTCTTCTTCTTCGGCGTCGGTCCTTTGGCGGCGCGCTCCGCGATCAGCGCCACGGCCTGCTCGAGCGTCACGGCGTTGGGATCGGCGCTGTTCGGAATCGTGGCGTTGACCTTGCCGTCGGTGACATACGGTCCGTAACGGCCGCGCATCAGCTTAACGGTTCCGCCTCCTGGAGATGCGCCCAGTTCCTTCAGTGGCTCCGGACCGCGCGGCGCGCGGCTGCGCGCTTTCTTCTCCGCCAGCAAGGTGACGGCATGATTGAGGCCGATCGTAAAAACGTCCTCGGGCGAATCCAGCGAGGCGTACTGGCCGCTATGGGCGACATACGGGCCGTAGCGTCCGAAATTCGCCGTGATCGGCTCTCCTGTCTCGGGGTGCACGCCCACTTCGCGCGGCAGCGAAAGGAGTTTGACGGCGTAGTCGAGATCGACGCTTGAAGGCGCCATGCCTTTGGGCAGACTTGCGCGCTTGGGCTTTTCTTCGCCGAGCTGGACGTATGGCCCGAAGCGTCCGCTCCTGAGCGAGACTTCCTCGCCGCTTCCGGGAAATGTGCCCAGCACCTTCGGTTCGGCGCTGCCCTCACCGTTCTTCTGTCCGAGCTGGCGGGTATAGCGGCAGTCGGGATAATTCGAGCATCCGACGAACGCGCCGAAACGGCCAAGCTTCAGGCTCAGGCGCCCCGTGCCGCAACTCGGGCACTGCCGCGGGTCGGCGCCGCTCCCGTCGGGCTCGAAGATGTGCGGACCGATAATCTCGTCGAGCACATCGATCACCTGCGAGATCTTCAGGTCCTTCGTCCCGTCGACCGCGGCGGAAAAATCGCGCCAGAAGTCGGCCAGGAGCTTTCTCCAGTTCAACTCGCCCGCGGACACTTCGTCGAGCTTCTCTTCGAGATCGGCGGTGAAACCGTATTCGACGTAGCGCTCGAAGAAGCTCGACAGGAAGACCGTGACGATCCGGCCCTTGTCCTCCGGCACGAAGCGGCCGCGGTCCATGCGCACATAGGCGCGGTCGCGCAGCACCGAGAGGATGGAGGCGTAGGTGGACGGACGCCCGATGCCGAGCTCCTCCAACTTGTGCACCAGGCTCGCTTCGGAATAGCGCGGGGGCGGCTCGGTGAAATGTTGTTCCGGCAGGGTCTTCTCGATCGTCGCCGGATCGCCCTGGGAAAGGCGTGGAAGGCGGGCGGATTCCTCGTCCGCTTCGTCGTCGTGGCCTTCTTGATAGAGCGTCAGGAAGCCATCGAACAGCACGACGCTTCCGGTCGCCCGCAAGATGACCTGCTTGTCGGCGGAAACAACGTCCACCGTGGTGCGTTCGAGCTCGGCGCTCTCCATCTGGCTGGCGACGGCACGCTTCCAGACCAGTTCGTAGAGCCGTGCCTGGTCGGTATCGAGCTTGCGTGCGACGGATTCCGGCGTGCGGTGAAAACTGGTCGGGCGGATCGCCTCGTGCGCTTCCTGCGCGTTCTTCACTTTGCTGGAATAGGCGCGCGGCACGCCGGGCACGTACCTCTGCCCGTAACGTTCGCCCACCATGCTGCGCGCTTCGTGGATGGCGCCGCCGTCCATGCTGACGCCGTCGGTACGCATATAAGTGATGAGGCCGACCGTCTCGCCGCCTATATCGACGCCCTCGTAGAGCTGCTGGGCGAGCTGCATCGTGCGCTTGGCCGAGAAGCCGAGCTTGCGCGAAGCTTCCTGCTGCAGGGTGGAGGTGATGAAGGGCGGGGCGGGGTGCCGCTTGACTGGCTTGGACTCGACATCGCCGATCGCGAACTTGCGGCTTGCGATGGCCTCCGTCGCCCGCTTGGCTTCGACTTCGCTGCCGATGGACAGCTTGTCGAGCTTTTTGCCGTCCAGGTGGGTGAGATGCGCCTTGAACGGGGTGGGGTCGGCCATTTCGGAATAGGCGACGACGTTGGCGTCGATCGTCCAGTATTCCTGGGGTTTGAACTTTTCGATCTCGAGCTCGCGCTCAACCACCAGCCGCAACGCCACCGACTGCACGCGCCCCGCCGAACGCGCCCCCGGCAGCTTGCGCCACAGGACCGGGGACAGGGTGAATCCCACCAGATAGTCGAGCGCGCGGCGGGCGAGATAGGCGTCGACCAGTTCGCCGTTGATCTGGCGGGGATGAGCGATGGCGTCGAGCACCGCCTGCTTGGTGACGGCGTTGAACACAACCCGTTCGATGTGCGCCCTTCCCAGGGCCTTCTTTTCCTTAAGAACCTCCAGGACATGCCAAGAGATGGCTTCGCCCTCGCGGTCCGGATCGGTCGCCAGGATCAGCTTGTCGGCGTGCTTGACGGCGTCGGCGATTTCCTTGATCCGCTTTTGGGCGCGCTCGTCCACATGCCAGGACATGGCAAAGCCGTCATCCGGCCTCACGGAACCGTCCTTTGCAGGCAGATCGCGGATATGGCCGAAACTGGCGAGTACCTTGTAGCTCGGGCCAAGGTACTTATTGATCGTTTTGGCCTTGGCTGGGGATTCGACGACTAGGACATTCATCAGTGAGGTGGCCCGAACGGGATTGTGCGCTGCGGTTATGTAAGGCGGGCGGACACTGGGGGAAGCCCCTGAACGGTGTCAACGCAGGATTTCGGCAAATGGTTGTTACTTAAAATTGTAGAAAATGCGAAATACGACGAAATATGTAACTCTTAGTTGCGGCACTTGGTTTCTTGTCCTAAAGTCCACTTCTCGGGATTCTCAACGGTTTTCGATTCATGCCACCTTCGCGCTCTGGCCCCGTCAAGCCCTCGGAGGCGGCGGACTACATTTACGACATGCTTGTTTCCCTTAGGAAAATTTCACTGCAGCACGGCATGACTGTTCTCGCACATCTGGTTGATTTGGCGGCGGTCGAGGCCAAGGCTCAAGCGGACCAGGACACTTCATTGCCGGGATGACGGGACAGCTTCCC
>Ga0335069_10010155_pt1 | contig 13353 bp, 11 predicted proteins | sample Lox_Sample_11_FD_206714 | JGI IMG/M metagenome (GOLD analysis project Ga0335069, IMG submission 206714) | Soil microbial communities from Loxahatchee National Wildlife Refuge, Florida, United States - Lox_Sample_1.1 | ecosystem: Environmental > Terrestrial > Soil > Wetlands | place: USA... | reverse complement strand
ACTTGGGTTACCTCGACACCGGCGGCTATCTGCACCTGCGCGGCCGGCAGAGTGAGATGTTCATCCGCGGCGGCTACAACGTCTACCCGGCCGAGATCGAAGATCGGCTGGCGAAGCACCCAAAGGTAGCCCGCGCCGCCCTATTGGGGGTAGCTGATGCGGTGTTTGGCGAGGTCGGGTGGGCGTTCGTCGTGCCGCGCAACGCAGCGGCGCCGCCCACGCTGGCGGAGCTGCGTGAGTTTATCGGTAGCGAGCTCGCCAGCTTCAAGCGGCCTGACGGACTCACACTCATTGCGGAGTTGCCGGTGACACCGATGTTCAAGGTCGACAAGCGCGCCCTGCGGGAGTTCAAGCGATGAGCGATCTGAGGCGTCCACAACACGATTGGCTGCCGCCATTTCGCACAGCCCGACGACGCCAGCGAGCTCGTGCAACGCGGCATCCGAGCAATGATTGGGCCCCAGCGTTTGCGCAGCATCCGGGGCCTCCCGTATCAAGGCCTTCACAACCGACGCGCTACTAGCGCCGAGCGAGCAGGTCGCGAATTTCGGTCAGCAGCACTTGCTCCTTCGTCGGCGGTGGCGGCTCGGCTGGTGCGGCGGGTTTCTGCCGCTTCAGCGAATTGATCGCCTTGACGACCATGAACATCGCCCATGCCACAATCAGGAAGTCGAACGTCGTCTGCAGGAACTTTCCGTAGCCCAAGACGACGGCCGGGGTTTTCTCCGCGGCCTGTTTCAGCGTAATGCTGAGATTGGTGAAATCGACCCCGCCGAGGACGACCCCCAAGGGGGGCATCAAGACATCTCCAACAAGTGAAGTGACGATCTTGCCAAACGCACCTCCGATGATGATGCCAACGGCCATATCGACCATGTTACCCTTCACCGCGAATTCGCGGAACTCGCTCAGCATGCTCATACGGTTCCTCCTCTGCTGACGACGTGGGCTGCTCGGATGGCAGCGAGTCTACCAAAATCACCGTGCGTGAGAAGGGGGGCGGAGCCGTCTGGCTTGACAACCGGCCGACCTTTCGGAATGCGGGTGCAAAGGGAGGTGTCGATGACCCATCGGATCAAGTGTGCCGTACCCGTGATGCTGCTACTCGCCACCGCAGCTGGCTGCTCGTGGTCGAACAGCACCGGGAGTATCTCCAACTCAATCTCCAGTCCGTTTCAATCAAGTTCCGCCAGCAGCCCGAGCGCTGAAGCGTATCAGAACGACGTCGCCGACTACACGCACGCCTACATTATCTCGGGCGGGCAGTTCGACACTTTCTGGAAGGGGCTGGCCAACGTTGCGGAACGACACGGGGTCACCAACTATGAGGCCGATGACGCGACCTACGTTGGCATCGGCCAGGGTCTGGCCAAATCGAAGTTCACCCAAGTGCAGATGGAGACATTTGGAAAGAACGTAGCCGGCGGCGATAGTAAGAAGATGCAATTGATCCAGCGGGGCTACGAGTCGGTGGAGCAGAAGAAGTAGTAGGCGTCTGATGGGTACTACCCTTGGCGCGGCGGGCATCGTGGCTCTGCTGCTCTCGTCCACCGCGGCAGCGGCAGCAGAGTCACGCGTCATCGAATACCTTTCCGTCGAAGCCAACGAGGGCGGCTCGAGCGGTGGTCACGCGGCGATCCGCTTCGACGATGTCGTGTACCACTTCCAGCACCACGTCCCGGGAGTCCTCCGCCTGCACCGCGAGGCAGCCGACGGCTTTCTGTTCACCTACCGCCTGCTACAAAATCGCGGCGTCACCGTCAGCCGCATCGCCGTTTCGGACGACACTTATGCGCTGCTGCGTGGCTGGTTCAATCGTCGCTACGTCATTGAAGACATGGAGTTCGATGGGCTCGATGCCGCGTCCGGCGACCGTGCACTGATCGAACTGCTGCTACATCGCGCCAGCACCCCCAGCGCCGCCCCGACCGGCGGCGTTGCACTCCGCGGCGCCGGCTATTTCTTCGCCGACGGTGCTGACGAGGGTGCTCCCACAGAATCCGCAGCCCTCGCGGTGCTTCGCCGCCGCGTACAGGACGTCGATGGTGCTGACTTCCTTCAACAGCGGAGCGCGGAGATGCGTGCCGCGCTCACCGAACTCACACCCGCCAACAGCGGCGCCGCTTTCTCGCGGCGATACACCGACCTGATGACCGGCCTGCTCGCCATCGCTGCCTTGCAGCACGCTCTGCCTTTGCGGCCAGACAGCTTTCACGCCCCAACAAATAACGCTTATCGTCTCGGCAACGACGAGCGGGCGACGCTGAGTGCATTCGCCTACCGGCTCGAAGACGAGCTGGTCGATCTCCTGCACTCGCCGCGCCCTGACTGGGGATATCCCCTGCTGGTCGGCATGGCGCGGCTGGTCGCAGTCCGCGAGTCGGTGCACACGGGCCGCCTGGTCTTCCTCGACTCGTTTGCCCCTGACGCACGGACCATCCGGCCGACTGCGTGGCGCGGACGCGAGGCGATGATGGTCGATCTACTCGATGAAGCGTGCGCCGACTTGGGCGTGGCGCGCAGGTGCCTCGCCGGCAGCGGCGACATTCGCGAAGCAGACTTCACGCGCATCGAATCGGCCGCCAATCGCTTCAACGAACTGTTCCGTGGGATCACCGACCAGCGTGACGTGCGCGTGCAGGCCGGCATCCTGGTACCGTCACGCGCCGCGCAGCGCTCCGACCTGATCAGACCCGTCCGGAGCATAAGCGAGTGGACGCAGGAGCTTGCCGTGGCACAGGAACGCGAGCGGGCAACCGAGCAGGACCTTAAGCAGCGCTACGCATACAATCTGATCACCAGAAATTGCGTCTCCGAGATTTTCCGCGGACTCAACAGCGCACTGGCGGAAGGGGCGACGACCACTGCTGCGAGCGGCGACGGTGATGGACTGCAGATCGCCCGCATCCACGCCGCCTCGCGCGCTCGCCTCGGCGGCTATATCGAGCCGGGTAGCCAGCTCACGTTCATTCCGTTCGTCTCCACCCGCGCCGTTCGGGGCTCCTACAACGTCACCGAAACGCAGCAACTGCCGTCGTATCGGACGGAGAGGCTGGAAGCGATGTACCAGCACGAGAACCCACTCGTCGTCTTCCTGCGCGAGTCGAACACTCTCACCTCGACGGTATATGGGCCGAACCCGCGAGACTCGTTTTTCGTCTTCTTTACGGACACGCCACCGACACGCCCCCTGTTGGGCTGCGTCAACCTCGCAGCGAGCGTGGGAGTAAGCGCACTTGGAATCATCGCGTTGCCGTTCGATGGTGGCAGCACGTTGCTCGCCGGCGTCAAGGGCGCGCTATTCAGCCTGCCCGAGTTGGCGTTCGTCAGCCTCCGCAAGGGAACCTTCGACTACGTCGAGCGCGCCTATCGACCGACATCGGTGGCGGCCCTGCCGGCGGGATGAGGCAGGGGCTTGTTCGATCAACCGTGTCGGCTACGATCACCTCACAATCGGACCTGGAGGCGGAACCTGATGAGCACAATTGACCGATCACGTAGCCAGCTGCTCTTGGTATCGCTCGCGCTCGTCGTCACTGGCTGTGCTGCCCGACGGCCGGTGTTGTATCCGAACGAGCAGCTCAACAAAGTCGGGGATGCCACGGCGCAGCGTGACGTCGACGACTGCCTGAGCCGGGCCGATCAATACGTCAAGTCAGGGGGTCAAACGACGCAAGCGGCACGTCAAGTCGGCGGGCGCACGGCGGTTGGCGCCGGCGTGGGGGCGGCGAGCGGTGCGGTCGGCGGTGCCATTGCGGGCAACCCGGGTGAAGGAGCCGCCATCGGCGCCGCCAGCGGCGCAACCGCCGGTCTGCTCTCCGGCATCTTCGACTCGTGGGGCTCGAAGGAAGTGGACCCGGTCTACGCAAACTTCGTAGATCGCTGCCTCCGCGAGCGCGGCTACGAACCCATCGGCTGGAAGTAGTTACTCAGGCGGACCGCGCTCCTCCGTCCGCCGCGAACCATACCAGCGCGAGTACACTTCGGTGAACTCGGCGCCGACAAAGAACACTTGCGCACAGTAGTAGACCCACAGCAGCACCAGCACCAGGGACCCCGCGGCGCCGTAGATCGAGGTTGCACCGGCACGCCCAAGATATAGTCCAATCAAGGTCTTGCCGACCGTGAACAAGACGGCCGTAGCGCCAGCACCGAGCCAGACATCACGCCAATCCATCTTTGCATCGGGCAGAACCTTGTAGATCATTGCGAACAAGGTGGTCGTCAGCAGGAGCGACAACAGGAAGTTCAGCGGCGGCAGCAGCTCGCCGAATAACGGCAAATGCTGGGCAACCAGATTGTGCAGTGCGGCGAGCGCCGCGCTCAACAGCAGCGAGGCCAGCAGCAATGCGCCGATGCCGAGGATGATACCGAACGCCGCCAGTCGTTGCTTGGCGGCGCCACGCACACCCCCGCCGCCATCGGTCGCCGTCACCTCCCAAATCTGATTCAACGACGTTCGCAGCTGCCCGAACACTCCCGACGCGCCGAATAGCATAGTCACCACACTCACCGCCGAAGCGATGATCCCCGAGCGTGGTGCACCGACGTTGGCAATCATCCCTTCGACCGTGCGCGCGCCGTCGGGACCGATCAGCTCTTGGATATGCTCGAACAGCTGCCCTTGCGCCGCGGCGTGGCCGAGCACCAACCCCACAATCGCAATGATCAGCATCAGCAGCGGTGCCATCGAGAACAGGGTGTAGTAGGCGAGCGCCGCTCCATGGCTCAGGGCGTTGTCCTTGCGCCACTGATCGATGACCTCACGGATGAACGCGACGACCTTGTCTTTCATCGGATGCCATCGAGGATCTTACCCAGCAGAGACGGCTTGGCAAGATGAGGCCGGCAGAGAAGCAAAAGCGCACAGCAGATTTGACCCTATGGTACGGCCTGGTGTAACGCTGCATCGCATCGATGCCATTTGTCGCCGCAGACGACGTTCAGTTGTACTACGAAGTGCACGGCCCCGATCCTGGCACGGCACCTGCCGTCGTGTTCGCGCACGGTGCTGGGGGCAACCACTTGTCCTGGTGGCAGCAGGTCCCCCACTTCAGCAGCCACTCCACCTGCATCATTTTCGATCACCGCGGGTTCGGGCAATCCGTCGAACCGGACGGTGGGCCAGGCGGAGGTGCGTTCGTCGAGGACCTGCACGCGCTCCTCGACCACCTGCACCTCGACCGCGTCTCACTAGTGGCGCAGTCGATGGGTGGGTGGACATGCCTCGGCTTCGCGCTGCGCTACCCGCAGCGGGTACGCAAGCTCGTCATGTGCGATACGCACGGGGGCATCGCGTCCGAAGAGATCGCTCAGGTCTGGGGCGCGGCGTTGCAAGCGGCATCGGCGCTGCCGGCCGGCGTACACCCGGCAGCCGGGACCCGCATGGCCCAGGAGCAGCCAGCGCTGCACTTCCTGTACACGCAGCTCAACGCCTTGAACCCGGCGCGGTCGCTGAACGCCCTGGGCACGCTCCTCAGAGGTGCCGGCGCCCCCACGGCGACCGACGTACGCGCTCTCGACATTCCGGTGCTGTTCATCGTGGGTGCTGAAGACATCGTAATCCCGCCGCGCGTTCTCGAGATCGCCGCTGCTTGCTTTCGCGATGCGCGCTTGGAATCGGTGCCCGCTGCTGGCCACTCCGTTTACTTCGAGCGCCCTCAGGTCTTCAACGCGATCGTCGAACGATTCCTTTTCGGCAGCGAGTAGCAGTCCGTGCGCGCACGGCCCACTTCTTCGCCGCGACAATTGTCACGCTGCTCGTCGCCTGTATGACGGAGGTGGAGGTGGCACAACACCAGCATGAAGGGAGTGGCCATGCGAAGCATCACCGCCAGCTTCTGCACCTTGCGGAACCGCCCAAGTTGACTAGTGTTGGGCGGAGGAGCGCCGCACACCTGCCGTCACCTGCGGATGAGACAATCATCGAACGGGCCCGTCACGCCAAGGAGAACCGCATGCTTGTTCGACCCCTCACGAGCTCGGACGTGGACCGCCGACGCTTGTTGGTTGCCGCCACACTGCTGCTTAGCATCGGCGCGCTGCCCGCCCGTACCGCCCTCGCCACCTTTGGGCTGGATGACGTCGCGGCAAAAGCACAGCAGCTGGCACAGGAGCCGTTTCAAGCCGCGAAGGATCAGGTGCCGGAGTGGATGCTGAAGATGGACTACGACCAGTGGCGTGACATCCGGTTTCGTCCGGACCACGCGCTCTGGCAACACGAGCACCTACCTTTCCAGGTGCAGTTCTTCCACCCCGGCCTGTACTACGACCGGACTATCGCGATGAACGTCATCGATGCACATGGGGTGCATCACGTACCGTTCTCGTCAAACGACTTTGACTACGGCAAGAACGAGTTTGCCAGCCAGATTCCGCAGGACATCGGCTACGCCGGCTTTCGGATTCACGCGCCGATCAAGACACCGAAATACTATGACGAAGTCATCGTCTTCCTCGGCGCCAGCTACTTTCGCTCGCTCGGCAAGCACGAAATCTTCGGTGCCTCGGCACGTGGATTGGCCATCGACACGGCCGAGTCGACGGGCGAAGAGTTTCCATACTTCACCGAGTACTGGTTGGTGCAACCTGCATCCAACGCCCACGCGCTCACCGTGTACGCGCTGCTCGATAGTCCAAGCATCACTGGCGCCTATCGCTTCGTCATCCAGCCTGGTGACCAGACGATGGTCGATGTCGACGTCCGCCTCTTCAGCCGGAGGGACATCCGCAAGCTAGGCATCGCGCCGTTGACCAGCATGTTCTTCTTCGGTGAGAACACGACGCGCTCGTTCGACAACTTCCGACCCGAAATCCACGACTCAGATGGGCTGATGATCGAGAACGGCACCGGCGAGTGGCTGTGGCGGCCGCTCGACAATCCGCGGACACTGCAACTCAATGGTTTTCAGCTGCATGATCCGAAAGGATTCGGCTTGGTGCAGCGTGACCGCGACTTCGATCACTACCAGGACCTGGAGACGCGCCAAGAGATCCGTCCCAGCATCTGGATCGCGCCGCGCGGCGACTGGGGCGACGGCCGCGTCGAACTCGTGCAGATCCCGACGAAGAAGGATATCAACGACAACATCGTTGCATACTGGGTACCGGCGAGATTGCCGCGATCGGGCGAGCCGCTGGAGTTCTCCTACACCATGTACTGGTACGGCGATGACCTGACGCGGCCACCCGGGGGGCGCGTCGTCGCCACGCGCCGCGAGCCTGGCAGCCACGACGGCGCGTACCGCTTCGTCATCGACTTCGCGGGCAGGAAGCTCGACAGGCTTCCCGCCGACAGTGGGCTGCGCGGCCTAGTCACCGTCGCCGGTGGAGACGATGCCGGCGAGCTGCTCGATCAGCACGTGATCAAGAATCCGGTGACCGGTGGTTGGCGGCTGTCATTCCAGGTGAAACCGAAGACCGACAAGCCGCTGGAACTGCGCGCCTTCCTCGAGAAGGGCGGCAGCGCGCTCACAGAAACCTGGACGTACGGAGTCCTGCCTTGAGCGAGAAACCCCAGACATCGATCCTCGCGACAGCAAGGGCATCGGTCCGGTACGACGAACCTGCCGCGGCGCGCGTCTACGAGGTACCGGCGAATAAGCTCCTCCAAGATTGGAAGGAAGCGCACGCGCGGGCGCTCGCATACATGGACGCCCTCGGAATCCCCGAGGCCGATCGCAAGGCGCTGGCGGAGGAGGCGATCGCGCGGGCGCTGCACGCACAGCCCTGGGACGGTATGAGCGAGGCTGTCGCTGAAACGCTACGGGCACTGCGGCAGGTGCTGCCCGAGCGCTATCCGCTCAGTCGTCGGCAGCCGCCGACGATGGATCCGTTTCTCGCGTGGCGGCTCGACGCGGTGTTGTCGGGGCGATTCTCACCGCGGGCCATAACAACGGCAGCCACGCTGCCACAACGGACCAGCGGCGCACCCACGTCGATGCCGAAGTTGGCACGCGGGGCGATGGTCCCGAGCTTTGAGCCGCACGGGCTGCACCGCCTCCTTCTTCGCGGACGCAAACGACACCAGCGGGCCACCGCGCGGATGGCCGAGGCGCAGGGCGAGCATTCGGCGGTGAGCCGGCGCCGCAACTATCACTGGGTGCGTGTCGCACACCGCCGACGTGCCTTGCTGCTATTCCTCGTACTGATTCCCAGCGTCATCGCCAGCGGCTTCATGGTGAACGTGCTGCCGCATCAAGGCCGAACGTGGCTGGAGTTCGCCATCGTGCTCTTCTTTGGCGCACTGTTCGGTTGGATCTCCATCGGCTTCTGGACCGCGCTGCTCGGCTTCTTCACCCTGGTGGGGCGCCCTGATCGTTTCAAGATAACGCACGGCGACAAGAACGACTCAACGGAGTTCCTGCCCGGAGGGCGCACGGCAATCGTCATGCCGATCTGCCATGAACCCGTCGACCGCGTCTTCGCTGGCCTGCAGGCGATCTACCGGTCTCTCGAGCGCACTGGTGCGCTAGCGCATTTCGATTTCTTTATCCTCAGCGACAGCAGCGACCCGGCCACGTGGGTGCAAGAAGAAGAAGCCTGGCTCGACTGGTGCCGCACCATCAACAGCTTCGAGAAGATTTTCTATCGTCGCCGCCGTGTCCGGCTCAAGCGCAAGAGCGGCAACGTCGCCGATTTCTGCCGCCGTTGGGGCAAGCAGTACCGGTACATGATCATGCTCGATGCCGACAGCGTGATGGCGGGTGAGACCCTCGTGGCACTGGTGCAGCTGATGGAGCGCCATCCCGACGCCGGCATGATTCAGACTGCGCCCAGCGCGGTCAACCGGCGGTCCCTGTTTGCTCGCGTGCAGCAGTTCGCCAGCCGTGTCTACGGTCCGATGTTCGCCGCCGGCTTGCACTTCTGGCAACTCGGTGACGGGCAGTACTGGGGACATAACACGATCATCCGCATCGCCCCCTTCATGGCATTGTGTGGACTGCCACGCTTGCCCGGGAAGCCGCCGCTCGGTGGTGAGATCATGAGCCACGACTTCGTCGAGGCTGCACTCATGGGCCGCGCCGGCTGGGCGTTGTGGCTCGCCTTCGACCTGCCCGGCAGCTATGAAGAAACGCCGTCGACCCTGCTCGAGGAGATGAACCGCGACCGCCGTTGGTGCCAGGGCAATCTCCAGCATCTGCGCATCTTGCCAACCGAGGGCTTGTTCGGCGCGCACCGCGCCCTGTTCATCAACGGCGTGCTCTCTTACGTCTCGGCGCTCCTGTGGTTCTGCTTCCTCACGCTCAGCACGACGGAGGCGATCCGCAACGTCCTCGTCGAACCGGATTACTTTCCCTCCGGACCAAGTTTGTTTCCTGAGTGGCCGGTGTGGCGGCCCAACTGGGCACTGTCATTGATGGCCGTGACGGCGATGATTCTGTTTCTTCCCAAGATCCTCAGCGTCGTCCTGCTGGTTGCTCGCCGACAGGCGGCCGCCTACGGTGGCGCCGCCAAACTGACGTTGAGCGTCATTGTCGAGATAGTGCTGTCGAGCCTATTCGCTCCGATCCGGATGTTGTTCCACAGCAAGTTCGTCGTGCAGAACCTGCTCGGACGCACTGTGTCGTGGGGCTCGCAAACACGCGAGGACTCCGAAACCGGCTGGTGGGAGGCGATGCGCCACCACGGCCTCGACACGCTGTTCGCAACCATCTGGGGTACGGCGCTGTACTGGCTGAACCCGCAGTACTTCTGGTGGGTCACGCCGATCATCGGCGGACTGATCTTGTCCATTCCAATTTCGGTGCTCGCGAGTCGGGTGCGCCTGGGCGATAGAACGCGCGCCTGGGGATTGTTCCGGATACCAGAGGAAGGCGCCCCACCAGCGGAACTGCGCGAGCTCGAGCACAATCTCAGCGCCGCCGAGCATGCCGCCACACGCCTGCCGGCAGCTGAGCGCGACGGCTTCGTGCGTGCCGTGGTGGATCCGCAAATCAATGCATTGCATCGCGCGCTGCTCGGTAAGAAGCGTTCGCTCAAAGCATCGATTCGCGCCGCGCGGTTGGCGCTACTCGAGCGCGCCCTCACGTACGGACCGATACGGCTCGGCGTGCGCGAACGGCGCCTGCTCTTGTCCGATCCCGACATGGTCGATCAGCTGCACCAACGAGTCTGGGAGCTACCAGACCACGCTCGCGCCGCACGTTGGGGACGGCCGGCGCTGTGAAAACCAGCGAAGGATGAATTGTCGGAACAACTCCTCTCAATTCACCATTTGCTTATGGTGGCATTCCCATCTCCGCACGCAGCCTGCGGAACTCATCAGTGCGCTGGCCGCGGGCATCGCGGACAATCAATGGGGGCAGTACCTGGCGGTCATCGACCTCTGCGGTGCGACCCATCGCATAGACGGAAAACAAGGCGGACTTGCCGTGTCGCGGAATGACATCACGGCGGTATTCCACGGCGAGTCCATTCATCGCAGCCCCTGCCTCGGCGCGGGCGATCTGGGCCGCGCTGTGGCAGGTGACGAATCGTCCGCCGACTGCCAGTAAACGTGTCGCGGCGGCGCAGTACGCTTCGATGCCGCCACGGTGCTCGATGTGACACGGCCCCCGCTGCAGGCGTTCGGGTTCGGTTGCAGTCCCCGGGGGCAAATATGGGGGCGTTCCGGTGACCAGGTCATAAACCGCACCTTCCGGAGCCACCGCCGCATCGCGCAGATCGCCAAGTCGCAGCTCGCAACGTGATTCGACACCGTTCCAGGCAAGTGACCGCTGCGCCAGCGCCACACTCAGTGCTTGCGCTTCGATACCCGTGCAGCGGGCCCGCGGAAAGCGCCACGCGAGCATCAGCAAGACGGCGCCGATGCCGCAGCCCAAGTCGGCGATGCGCGCCGGTGGCATGGCCGCCCGCAGTTGCGCCGCGAACCAGGCGGTCACCAGGTCATCGAGCGACCACCGGTGCCCGCGCACCAGCTGCAAGATCCGCCAGTCGCCCACCAGGTAGCACAAATCCTCGCCCGCTCCCGGCCAAATCTCCGGGCGTTCCTCCGGCACAACCGGTAGCGGGCCAGGAGCAGTCCACCCCGGCGGCCGACGCGCAAGGCGCACGATTCCAGTGGATGACGGCGCGGACACGAACGGATTCTTAGGCGGCGTCCAGCCTTGCGGTCAAGACGCCACGTGGGCGCGCGGAGGTCGCACCCGCACGCCGGGGGGACGTCGGCGCCCCCGAGAACCGTTTCCTCGTTCCCCGTTTCGCGGTACGGTCACACCTCATTCGAGAAAGGACCTAGATATGCCGCCGCACAGTCTGACGTTCGCCAAAGGTGACGTACCCGTTGGCCTTCTGCCGGCAATGGCCAACCGCCACGGCTTGATTGCCGGCGCCACCGGCACGGGCAAGACTGTTACATTGCGCGTTTTAACTGAGCTGTTCAGCAGCATCGGCGTCCCCGTGTTCCTCGCCGACGTGAAAGGCGACCTCTCGGGGCTGGCAACCGCCGGTACCGACAGTCCGAAAATCAGCGAGCGTGTCAGGCAACTCAGCATTACCGATTTCAGCTTCGCGGCGTGTCCCGCGGTCGTTTGGGACATTCTGGGCGTCCAAGGCCATCCGGTGCGCACCACGATCTCGGACATGGGTCCCCTGCTGCTGTCGCGACTCCTGAACCTGAACGATACGCAGGGCGGGGTTCTCACGCTCGTCTTCAAGATCGCCGACGACAACGGACTGCTGCTCCTCGACCTGAAGGACCTGCGCGCCATGCTGCAACACGTCGGCGACAACGCCGCGCAGTTCAAGACCCAGTACGGCAATGTCTCTGCGGCCAGCGTCGGGGCAATCCAGCGCAACCTGCTGACGCTGGAAGAGCAAGGTGGTGACAAGTTCTTTGGCGAGCCAGCCCTCGATCTCGACGACCTCATGCAGACCGGCACCGGCGGCGATGGCGTTGTAAACATCCTGGCCGCCGACAAGCTGATGCAGTCGCCGACGCTCTATTCCACGTTCCTCCTCTGGATGCTCTCCGAGCTGTTCGAACGCCTGCCGGAAGTGGGTGATCCCGAAAAACCCAAGCTCGTCTTTTTCTTCGACGAAGCGCATCTCCTGTTCAACGACATCTCGAAGGCGTTGGAAGATAAGATCGAGCAGGTCGTGCGGCTGATCCGCTCGAAGGGAGTCGGCGTGTACTTCTGCACACAGAGCCCGCTCGATATCCCCGCCCCCGTACTGGGGCAGCTCGGTAACCGTGTGCAGCATGCGCTCCGGGCCTTCACGCCGAAGGATCAGAAGGCCGTCAAGGCGGCGGCCGACACCTTCCGGACGAACCAGTCGCTGCAGGTAGACAAGGTGATCACCGAGCTAGGCGTTGGCGAGGCTCTGGTGTCCGTCCTCGATGAGAAGGGCATCCCGAGTGTCGTCGAGCGCGCGTTCATCTATCCACCGCGTAGTCGCTTGACGCCGCTCAGCCCCGATGAACGTCAGCAGCTGATCCACCAATCTGCGGTTTACGCCCACTACGAGAAATCGATCGACCGCGAATCGGCGTACGAGAAGCTCACGGCGCGCGCCGCACCGGCCACCGTCGCTGACTCACCAGTCGCGAAGGAAGCAACCGACATCCTCGGTGCGATGGCCAAGAGTGCTGCACACGCCATGGGCACCCAACTCGGCCGCCAAATCATTCGCGGCGTTCTTGGCTCGCTACTCGGTAGCAGCAAGCGGCAGCGTTAGGGCCTGCGGCCAGCGTCATTTCCACGGCCCGCTCCCAGTGGTCGCTGTTGAGGGCCAAGTCCGAGAGGCAGCGCGGTCATTGACAAGCCGCGTCCATGGTCTACTTCTCGCGCACTAGTTGTGATATCCAAGGGTTTCACTGGAGGTGGAATGTGAAATCGCAGGTATTGCTCGTGGCGGTAGCGTTGACCTTTGCAACGGCCGCGTTTGCTGCCGATGCCAAGACTTATCAGGTGACCGGGCCGGTGGTGAGCGTCTCCGCTGATACGATCACGGTGATGAAGGGCAAGGAGAAGTGGGAGATCGGCAAGGATGCCGGAACCAAGACGACCGGCGACGTGAAGGAGGGTGACAAGGTCACGGTAATGTACCGGATGACTGCCACCTCCATCGAGGCGAAGTCGAGCGCTGCTAAGAAGGGCAAGTCGAAGTAGACACCCCCGGCGCACGCGCAACGTATGCACTCCGCGGCGCTCGGGTCAGCGACCGATCGCCACCTCAATGTGGCAGGGACGCGGAATGATGCGCTGTGCCTGAACGCAATGCCGCGCGCATAGCGAACGCGGATGCACTAGCGCTCACAATGTAATCTTTGCACGGCAGTTTGGTAAAAGTTGCTGTCGTACAACTTCTTCGTTCCAGCCTGGTTGCCGCGCAACTCCCTTGAACACGCCG
>Ga0335069_10010154_pt1 | contig 13354 bp, 12 predicted proteins | sample Lox_Sample_11_FD_206714 | JGI IMG/M metagenome (GOLD analysis project Ga0335069, IMG submission 206714) | Soil microbial communities from Loxahatchee National Wildlife Refuge, Florida, United States - Lox_Sample_1.1 | ecosystem: Environmental > Terrestrial > Soil > Wetlands | place: USA... | reverse complement strand
TACGGGCAAGACCGGACGCGGGTGCCGCTCATGCTGCTGCACCTTCGATATCGATTCGCGCGCAAGCTTGATAGCTATAGCCCGAGCGAGATTCGGGTCCGCATCGAGGAGGATTAGATGGGGCTGCCGACCTCCGCAAAAGAGGTGGAGCGGGCGTGGGGCAAGGACAGCTCCAGCCTGGAGTGCGAGCTGCTGCTTTACGACTTTTTCCGTAGAGAAGAGGAATACTCGTGCGAGCGCCCGCTGATACTGTGCAGGGATGGTGGGCTGATGGCGGTGTACAGCATGGAGGGCCTCGATCCGGAGACGATGGGGGAAGATGGACTAGAGGGGGCGAGCGCGGCGATCCGTCGCGCGATAGACGTGCTGAATCCGATGTCGCAGGAAGGGGAATGGCGGCAGGGAGTCTGGGAGGTGCAGAACATCTGGGAGAGAGCGCTGGGCCAAGCGCCGCTCCTGGCTCAGCCCACACGCGATTCGGCGGCTCTCCGGTACCTGGTGGATGCTTCCAACGGCTACTGGCAACACCGCGTGGTCTTCGAGGATTCCATCCTCTGGGTGTTCAAGTATCTGCCGCGATTTCGGGAGCGGAATCCGTTGACCTGGCGGGTCTGGCGGTTGCGAGACAGCACCTCCGAGGCCGTGTTGAAGCTTCGGTCGTTGCAGGCCCAGGCACGGATGTTCCGGCGGACCATGCGGGTGGTGGAGGAAAACCTTTTGGCCTTCCAAGTCCGGCGGCCAAGGATGGGGTTTGGCCTCAAGGCATTGTCGGAGGCGGAGACGTACAAGGCTCTATGGCGGGTCGTGAATCGTCGCTGGGGAGAGCCCATGCCCTTGCGCCCGGAGCTGCCCCTGGTGGTGCAGGTGGCCCTGTCCTCGCGCGACGATTCGGGTGAGCACTACACGATCAACGGACGTCCGACGAAGGTGCTGACGTGGAAGATACCGCCGGCGCGCTCCGTGGCGTACGTGCTCGCGCGCTTGCAGAACCAAGTACGGTTTCCCCTGACCGTGACCCAGACTTTCCGCTGCCTCGATTTCTCGGCCATGAGTCGGCGAGTGAGCCGTCTGGGGAACTTCGCTGCGGCGCTCGCGAAACGACACCGCGAAAGCGCGGCCTATGCGGCGGAGGCGCAGGATTTCCTCGGGTCGGTGAGGACCGAGGGGGCCTGCCCCTGCAGTTGGTACTTCACGGTCGTGGTCCAGGGCGCGACCGGGACCGAGGTCGAGGATCGCGCCACCAAGGTGGCCACGCAGCTCAAGATGCTGGAAGGAGCCGAGATTCTCGAAGAGCGCGACAATCGCGCCCTCGGCGAAATTGCCAGTCTGCCCGGCAATGGACAGTTCGGAATGCGAGCGAACGTCGTCACGACAAAAAATGTCGGGGATCTCGCAATGGTGTATCGCCTCTCGCCCGGGGACAAAACGCCGTTTCTGCTGTTCGGGGATCGCAAGGGCGGGGTGTTCGGGTACTCGCTATTCACGCGACGGGAGCCGAGCTGGAACAAGGCAGTGCTGGGCTTGCCGGGGTCTGGGAAGTCGATGCTGATGAACGCGTTCTTGCTCGGGAACGCCAACTTCGACTCGCAAGGATTCGTGCTGGACAAGGGTAACAGTTTTGGCCCGGTGTTCGAGCTCTTGGCTGCGGAGATGCCGGACGACGTGGCCGTGATGCGGCTGCGGGGAGGCGACTTCCGGTTCAATCCGTTCCCGCTCGTGTGGGCGCTGGAAGAGCGGCAGCGGCAACAGAAGACCGGCACCTATCGCATGGTGCTGGAGGGCGGGGACCAGTTGTCGTGCCCGGTCGCTGACGCCCGGGGCTTCTTCGAGTCTTGGCTGGATGCGCTGGTCGGGCAAGGGCACGTGTTGACGCCGACCGAGAAGAATCGGCTGGATCGCGCATTGAAGGGGGCGAATGGGCAGGGGGGCTTCTTCCGCGACTACGAAAACCAGTGTGTGTCGTATCGGGACGGACTGGCGCGGGGCCTGCGGGTGCAGGCGCCACGCCCGTTGTCGTGCCTGATCACGCATCTGCGCAACGAGGCGCCGGAATTCGTGCCAGCGGTCGAGCTTTGGACCCGCGCGCTGCGGGACAAGTTTTTCGACTCGGGCACGGACTCGATTGCGTCGGCGAAGTACATCTATTTCGAGCTGTCCGGCCTGGAGGACGATCCACTGCTGGCGGTGCCGTTCGTGACCGCTCTCATGGGCAGCGTCTGGAAGCGCATCCAAAACCCTCGCACCATCCGGGAGAAGAAGATCGTGATCGTGGACGAGGCGTGGTCGTTCCTGGCGCATCCCGCGTTCTTCAGCGTGGTCGAGGACATGTTTCGCACGATGAGGAAGTTCAACGGCTTCATCGTCCTTTCGACACAGACCCCGAAGGATCTGAAGGACGGCCAGGCCCGCAAGCTGCTACAGAGCATGGCGGAGGTGTTCCTGTACCGCGGATTCTCCGAGCCCACGTTCATGGAGCAGGATCTGCGGCTCGGGCCGGCTCATTTGCGGCTGCACGAGGGCTTGCAAGAAGACGACAGACGTCGCGAGGTCTACTACGTCTCGGGGGGCGGGCTGAACCGGGTGCTCTCGGTCGAGATTCCGCCGGCCCTGTACTGGTTCGCCACGACCGACGGTGATGACAAGTACTGGCGGGCCGAGCTCCGCAAGAAGTTTGGTTTGGTCGGCGGCATAGAGCATCTGGTGAAGGCGTGCGAGGGGCGCACGATCGGTGGCGGAGAGCTGCGGCTGCAGAAAGTGCGCGCGTACGCGGAAAAGCTCGGGCTTGGCAGATAGCCCGTTCGACCCTCCCGCGAAATGTTCCCGTGAACCCTTGGCATGGAGCAAACGATGAAGAAAGTATTGACAGTCGCGGTCTTGAGCTGGGTGCTGTGCGTGCCACGTGGAGCGCATGCTGTCATACCGGTGATTGACGGCGCCGCGATCACCGAAAGCATCGAGCAGTACGTGCAGATCCTTGTTCAGTGGAACGAGATCATCAACACGTCCCACTCTGCCTTGCAGGCGTTTCGGGACGCATACTCGGGGCTCAAGGATTGGAACCATATGGGTTGGGCGGACACGCTGCAGATCCTGCAGATGCCATGGCTCGACGGCATCAACGGAATAGACGAGATCCGGAACGTGGCGACCCTGAGCGTGATGAGCGCGGGGCAAATCGACCAGTTGTGGCAGAACCTCGACCCGGACAGCTGGAAATCGAACCCGCGGTACCGAAAGGATGCCTGGTATCGCAACAAGGTGAACTCGCTGTATCGCCAGTCGACGCGGGCTCGGGCGACGCGGGCGGCGCTCATGCGGCAGATGCAGAGTCAGAACGCGGCTCTCACCAAAGACGTGGCGAAGATAAAGGCCCTGCGCGATGCCATCCAGAACGAGAACGAGCATCCGACCGGGAAAGACGGCACGGTGAACCAGGCCAAGATCGCAAGCCTGCAGAGCGAGCTGCAAGCGACTCAGGCCAAGTATCAGGGCGAGGGGCTCCAGCTCTCGAACCAGCGAGCCATCATTTTCATGGTGGGACAGGACGACGCTCAGCGTGTGTACCTCGAAACGCGAGACCGGGGTTGGGTGAACAGCAACAACGCCCAGATACGCGCTCTCGGGCAGGCGATCACTCGCTAGGAGTCATCATGGGAAGTGCGGCATTTGGCATTGCCCACGTGGTGGATGCAATCGTCGCGACCGGACAGTCAGCCGCGGCGGATGCGGGCAAGGCTGGACTGGCCATTTTCGGGATTCTGTTCACGTTCCAGCTCATCGAGGGCGCGGCCGAGCTGGTGCTGTCGCCCAGCTCCTGCAGGCTGTGGCATGGCAGATTCTGGTTGCGGATCCTGCTGGTCGCCGGGGGACTCGCCGGGTATCAGACAGTGGTGGTCGGGACGGTGGCGCAGCTACAGCCTGTGTTCATGACGAATTTTGCCGGCAAGTGGGCGGATGTGTGGGAATCCGAGATGACGGCGATCGAGGGCATCAAGAAGGCGGAATCGGAGAACCAGGACCTGAAATACACGGAGGTGAGCGCCACGAAAGCCGGCAAGGACGATGACTCCTGGTACTCGAAGCTGGGGAGGTATCTCCTGGACGGACTGCTGACTGGTCTCGGGTGGGTGCTGGCGGTGGTTGCTGGTCTGGTGATCACGGTCTACATCCTCATGGAGGGGTTCACCGGACTCGGCATGAACATGCTCCTGGTGGCGATCGGGCCTTTATGCGTGGCGTTTGCGGCACACGAGAAGACGGAGAGCTATTTCTGGGGATTCCTCAAAGCCTTTGTCCTGGTTGGACTCCTCTACATGCCGCTGCTCGGGCTGGCATGCCAGTTCGCAGGAGTGGTCATGGCCCAAATGACGACGATGGTGACCGGCAGCGGATTGGTCTATGGGGACGGCTCCGACATCAGCGTGCACTTCCTGTTCGTGGTTCTGGGGCCATTCTGTGCATTCGCGGTTGTGAAAGCCGCGCCGATGTTCTTGGGGATGGTGCTGGGCACAGGCGGCGGTGGGGGCGGCGCGGCCGCGTTTGCCATGGGCGCGAGCGCTGGCCACGCTGCCGCCGGCGGGAATTCCGGCGCGGTCAACTCTGTTTCGTCCGTTGCCGCTGGTGCGGGAACAGGGGCTGGGCTGGGGGCAGCTGCCGCCGCAGGCGTTTCGAGTGCGGCCGCGGCGGTCACTGAAACGGCCGGTGCGAGCGACGAGGGACCAGGCAGCCTTGGCGATATCAGGGGTGAATGATGGCGCGGAGCAGAGACGAGGACGCGACCATCGTCGACGCCTACGCAGGCAGATTCCTCGAAAATGGGCCAGTGGTGGACCATGCCCGGCAGGCTGAAAGAGCCCCGGCCGGGCAGAAGGAGGGCGTGAGCGCGGTTGATGGGAAGGCCGGGGATCCAACCCTGCGGCGGGAGGCTGAAGAGAGTGCGGGCCTGGCGGAAGTGGGAGGGGAAGATCATTTCATCATGGCGTGGGGGCGCGCCAACGCCGCCGTAGGGAGCCGAGGAAGGCAGCTGATCCTGTCAACGGGCCTCAACGTTTGTTTGGTTGCGGCGGTGGCGTTCCTGGCCTGGCGGAACGAGCAGAAGGCGACCTATGTGTTCGTGCGGGACGCGCTCGGCAATGTGGTCCAGGCGGATGCTCAGAGCTTTCTGCACGCGGGGGACGCGAGAACCGAGGCCGAGATCAAGGGCTTCATCCGACGCTGGGTGTTCGATGCGTATTCGTGGACGCCGCTCGATGTGGAAGATCGCCTCAGGGCAGCGCTGCGGCTGGTGGAGACGAAGGCGCAGCCGGCGGTGAAGGCGGCGCTTGGGCTCGCCGAGCGGAAGAGCCTGGTCGAGCGAGGGACATCGGGGCGGGTCCACGACGAGAAGGAGAATGGCAAGGAAGCGCAAGTGGTGATCACGCGAACCAAGCCGCTTGAGGTGATGGTGGGGTTCGATCGCTATGTCGTCGATCGCTCAGGGGCGCCCAGTGAGGCTGGGCACGTCTTTTTGCGGGCCCACTTGCGAGAGGTTCCTCGCAGTCCCGGCAACCCGACGGGTTTGCTGATCGTGGACACCGAGGTCTCGGAACGACTCTGAGCCACGAGTGTCCGGCTGACCCGCATTCGCCCCGATCCTCTGGACCTTGACGGCCGGCGAGGGCGCGGAATTCGCGGAAACCGTTGGGCGCCCAAGGCCGATAACGGGCCAAAGACCCAGCGAAAGGAAGGTCTACATGAAGATGCGCGTGTTCTGTTTGATGTTTGCGGCAATTGGCATTCTGGGATCGGCTGACCCGGCCGAGGCGGGCGCTCGGCGGCAGGCCGGTGCCGAGGAGAAACTGGCGCCCGAGATCGTGCGGCTGCCGTTTACGGCGGGCAAGGTATACGAGGTGAGACTGATGCCGGGGGCGCCATTCGCTCTTGAGCTGCCGGCAGGCGAGACGGCGCGAAACATCTGGTTCGACAATCGGTGGTGGGCTGCGGAGTCGACGCCCGGATCGTCGCGGGTTTTCCTGCGGGCGCTCGGGACACCGGACGTGATCGGCCGCAAGGGCTTCGTCCATGTCGAGACCGACCCGTCGGACTACCGGATCTGCCTGCGGGTCGAAGCCGTTCCGGAGACGGTCGAGGTGGGCGGCGGACTTGAAATCTACAGCGAGGGCTCAGCGCTAAACGATCCGGTGCGCCGACAGGCGCGCAAGATGGCCGACAAGGAATTGCTGTACGTCCAACATCGCGAGCGCGACAAAGCGCGAGCCGAGTACGAGAGCTGGCGGAAAAACATGCTCGCGAATGTGCGCGCGGACTACGAATGGGGCGGCGACTTCCGCATCAGTCGGGTGGTGGATGACCGGGTTCAAACCTTCGTGACGCTGCCCGAGGCTTCCGATCGAGCGGTGATCCAATTCGTCGACAAGGCTGGGCACGTCGAGATCGTGAACTACGAGCTCGAGAACGGAACCTACGTGATACAGAACAAGGTTCTGCGGCCAGGCGAAAAACTCCGGCTGGTGCTGGGCAAACAACAAGCCTGGATTGCCTTGAAGTAGGAGGAAGCCGTGGGTTTTAACATGGGTTCGGGAACCGGCAGAGTTGCCCTGGCGAAGTGGCAGCTTGCGAGCCTGATTGGCGTCGCTCTGCTCGCCACGGGCGCAGCAGGCACGATGGTATGGCGTATGGCCATGGTCGAGCCGAAGCAGACGACACCTCAAATGACAGCAGACGAGATGCGGCTACTTGCAAAGGCCGACGAGGAGAGGGCGCGCAAACAGAGGGAAGGAAAGAAGCTGAAACAGTCCGAGCTGGGGGCCGGGTACCAGGTTGACCCGGAAGGCAATCTGACCGGACCCTCGGAGAATTCGGACTTGCCAACGAACCAATCGCTCGATGAGGTCGGGGCAGGCGTGGGCCGTCAGGAAATCGCCAAGGGCATTCGGGGTAAGCGCAAAGGTTCGGGCGGCGATGGTGGCGATGGGACAGAGGAGGAGCGCTACCTGGAGAGCGGCGGGGTCGGAGCGCGCGACGAAGAGCGCGGAAGCGAGAAGATTCAGCGCACCGAGCTTGAAAAGCCCATGCTGGGCTACACGACAGTGAAGACCGCCAAGTGGGCCACGAGGCTGGCCGGCGTGGGAGAGGGAGGCGAAGCGGGCAGGAGCGCCGATGCCAGCAAGGGGCTGCAGGAGGGAGGGCTCGATCACGCAATCGATGCTTCGGAAAAGAAGCTGGCCAGTCTCCGCGAGATCCCGGCGGCTGTTGGTGCCGTAGCGGGCTTGACGTCTCCTGGCGCGGGGCCGTCGAAGAGCGGCAGCGAGCTGATGCCCGCCGAGGAGCAGCCGCAGCCATTCACGGCCGGTAGTGTGGGAGACATGCGCATCGGGGGCATTGTTGGCAAGGACCAAGTCGTGCGGCAGGGGAAATTCCTGGACTGCGTGCTGGTGAACGAGGTTCGCGCGGATCTGATGGACTCACCGGTCATTGGAATGGTGTCCAGGGACTTCATTTCGCTCGATGGGCAATACGTCCTGGTACCGGCCGGGTCGAAGCTGATCGGCTCCGCTGGCAGGGTGCAGAACCTGCAACAGGCTCGCGTCTACATGCGGTTCGATCGGGTGATCTTCCCGGATCAGCGGAGCGCGTATTTCCCCGTCAGGCGTCTGCCCGCGGTCGACGGGCCCGGGGCGGTTGGGATCGAGGGAGATGTGGACAGGCACTTCCTGCTGATGTTCGGCAGCGCCGTGATGTTGGGCATGCTGGACGGCCTGGCGGCCGCCGTCGAGGGCGCGAACAATGCGGCCACGCCGACCGCGCGGGAGCTGATCATGGCCAGGACTTCGATGAACATGTCGCAGGTGGTGGGCGGAATTCTGGCCCGCTACGGGAACGTCGTGCCGACGATCACCCTGGAGGCTGGCAGCAAGATGAAGGTGTTTTTCGCGGAGGACGTCAGGATGTCGCCGTACATGCGGGCGGGGGAACTGAGCTGGGTACGGCACGGACGGTAGGTGGACGATGTGGTGGCTAATGATGCTGATGGCCGCTGCGGCGGCAGGGAATGCGAAGGGGCAAGAGCCGGGCTCGCTGAAGGGATGGTTGACACCGGAGCAGGCGGAAAAGCTCGCGGAGAAGCTGGCCGAACGAAAGCCGTTTCTCGAATCGGACGAAGCACGCGAGGGGCGGAGGACCATGGGGCTGTTTTTCGGGCAGAGGGAGTATCAGCTCCTGCGCGGAAATCCGGTCTTCGGGTACTGGGATGCCCGTGGGTTCAAGTGGAGCGGGACCCATATCGCCTGGGATGGGGTGGTCTCGAAGGGGACGAAATGCAAGCCAATCACCAGGAAGGCGTGGGACGCGGCGATTGAGTACGTCGCGAAAAAGCACGGGTTGGTGCTCGACCCCGAGGCTCCGTTGAGGATGAAGGGCGCGTGCGTGTGGGCGGTGCTCGACGCGACACCCAAGGAACCGATCCGGGGGGTGGTAATGGAGATGCGCCTGGAGAGTCCTACCGGGACGTTTCTTTGGAGGTATTCGCGGGGCAACCCCAGCATCGAGGGAGCCGTCGGAGCGAGCATAGAGTTGCCGATCCTATTGGGACAGAAGGTGAACCAAGAAGGCTGGCCGCGCGATGGGTGGTAATGCTGACTGTGAATCGCCTGAAGCCGGAAGCCGCACGGCGAGGTGGAGTGATGGGCTGAGGACGGCCCTGTTCCCGCTCTTGGGGCTTCTGGACGATCCACGGATCACCGAAATCGAGGCGAATGGCTACGATGACGTGTGGGTCAAGGGGGCGCCGTGGCGGGGGCACCGGAAGACCAACGTGAGCTGGCAATCGCCCGAAGACTTCAGGCTGGCATGTATCCGGGCGGCGGAGGTGATCGGCAGGCAGGTGAGCGAAACGAGCCCACTGTGCAACGCTCGGCTGCCAGGAGGCGAGAGGGTCAATGTTGCCGTACCTCCAGCCTGCGCCAGGATCGCGCTTACCATCCGGCTCTTTCCGGCCGAGACCCTGACGTTCGACAAACTGGAGGGGTTTGGTTCCGTGAACCAGGCGATCCGGACGATGCTCACGTCGCTCGTGCTCGCGCGAAAGTCGATCTTGATCGCCGGGGGCACGGGCTCCGGCAAGACGTCGCTTCTCAACGCGATGTCGCAGACGATCCCGGCACACGAAAGAATCGTGACCATCGAGGACGCGCGCGAGCTGCAGATTCAACAGCCGAACTGGGTGGCCATGGAGACGGTGGAGCCGTATCAGGAGGGCGGCACGCGGATCACGATTGGGGACTTGGTGAAGAACGCCTTGAGGCAGACGCCCGATCGGATCGTGGTGGGGGAAGTGCGAGGGGGAGAGGCGTTTCACCTCCTGCGTGCGCTGTCGACCGGGCACGGGGGCGGGCTGGGGACGATTCACGCCAATGATGGAGAGGACGCGCTACACCAGTTGCAGCTTCTCGCCCAGATGGCGGAGGTTGGTGGGCTGACTTCGTCCACGGTGGCCGCGATGGTGGCAAGAGCGGTGGACGTGGTCGTGTACCAGGGGTACTTCGAGGAGGACAACGCGCGTCGGGTATCGGAGATTCTGGAGATTCAGCGCCCCGGCGTCGTCGTCAGTCGCGGGGGTGGAATCGAGTACAAGTACGCGCGGCTGCTCGCGTGGAACGCGGATGCCAAGACATGGGATTACCCCGAGCGGCCATCAATGGATCTCCGCAAGACGCTGCAGCGAAAGGGACTGCCGTGGCCGACGGAGAGTCTGCCTTCGGAGCGATGACGGCAAAGCCCGGCGTCCGCCAGTTGCTGGCGGCGATCGCGCAGCAGTATTGCCGGTCGGCGGCCTGGCTGCTGGCGGCCGGGGAGCTTGCGGGGTCCGAGGAGCTCGTGCAAAGCGCAGCGGACGTTCTGACCGAGCGGAGCCTGTGCCGCGAGGTAGGCGATGCGGGATAGGGTCAGCTTTCTGGCCAGGATGGCCGGGGTCGGGACCGGCGAGATGGTGTGGAGAAGGATGCGGGCTGGGCAGGAACTCCCCTCCCCGCGGTGGTTCGGGAGACGGTTTCTGGAAGCGGCAACCGTGGTGGTCGACAGGTGGGGCCCAGTCTGGGCTCGCAAACGGGTCTTGGGCGAAGTGGCTTTGGGCGCCTGGCTCCTGCTGGTGCTGTGGATTGGGGTGCCTGTCGTCTTGCTGCGGGTTCTCTGGTAGGTATCGCCGCTGTTCTGTGGCGCCCAATGACCGGGAGGGTGCGACGGCGCGGTTGAGTGTCCCCGGACCGCCGCCCGAGGGCGACGGCCTCGCTCCGGTTCGGCTGCCAGAGCCTCCAGCCGAGGGTAGGGCGCTCAGTGCGTTCAATTCTTGCGCTAGTTGCTCAAGCAGCAGTCAAACGCGAAGCCCGATCGTAGCAAAGCGCCGGAACCGTGGGGCGGGAGGACCCGATAATAGGAAGAGAACAGCAGCCGTGGCCGAAGAACTTCTAAAACGCGGGCAGAAACTCGATCGTTATGAGCTGCGTGAATTGATCGGGCAGGGCGGCATGGGTCAGGTCTATCGCGCTTGGGACACAGTGTTGGGCCGGGACGTCGCGGTAAAGGTGCTCACGATCACCGAGCCCGCGATGCTCAAACGCTTTGCGCGCGAAGCCGAGGCGATCGGGCGCCTGGACAATCCCCACGTGGTGGGGCTCCACGATCTGCGCATCGACGCGCAACCCTACATCGTGATGGAGTATCTGCGCGGCGAGAGCCTCAATTCGCGACTGAAGCGGGGAGCGCTCGGGGTTGAGGAGGCGGTCGAGGTGATTCTCGGCGTTTGTTGCGGCGTGAACGCCTGTCACCGCGTCGGGATCATTCACCGCGACGTGAAGCCTGCAAACGTCTATCTGGCTGACACCGCGGACTATGGCACCGTGGTCAAGGTCCTCGACTTCGGCGTGGCGAAGCCGTCTCAGGTGCAGGAGGAGGTCACGACTCCCGGGCAGGTGGTGGGGACACCCCGATATCTTTCGCCGGAGCAGGTCAGAGGTGACGAGGCGGATGAGCTTTCGGACCAGTACCAGATTGGTCTGTTGCTCCACGTTTGCCTGACGGGAAGACCACCCTTTGCGGATCGAGAGAAGGGCAGCTTGGCCAGGGCGATCCTGACCGCGGACTACCCGAAGCCGCGTGAGGAACGGCCTGATGTCCCGCCTGGGTTGGAAAGAATCATTCTGAAAGCGATGAGCCTGGAGCGCTGCGAGCGCTTTCCGTCCGTGCTGGAGCTCGGGCGGGCCTTGGTGAGCTACGTGCCGCCGGAGACGCGGCCCCTTTGGTCAGAGGCGTTCGAGCACTCGGATGCGCACGCGGTGCGGCCCTCGGGCGCAAGGGCGCGAGACCTGAGCGGTGAGGTGACGAGGGTGGACGGGGCGTGGGGGAGGACTGACCTTCTGGACTCGCAGCGGGTGGCCGAGCTGGCCAGGCGGTCGGCTCAACCTAGCGAGACGGCGTTGCGGAGCCCTGGCCCGCCGGGTAGCGCGTTTTCCATCCCGGCACCGATAGATCAAGGCCCCTCGGACAGTCGGGCGGCGCCGGGGAGCGACACGCGGCTGGAGTCGCCGATGAGCGATGCGGGGGCTGCGGAGAAGAGAAGAGCCGGAGGCCTTTTCGGCGGCCGGATAAAGTTGGCTGCGGTCATGTGTCTGGCTGTCGGGTGCGGAGCCATTGGGGCCTTGGTCGTCGTGCGGGCTCAGGGCAGAGCATCGGCGGAAACGCCGAGGTGGTCCTCGGCTCGGCTCGTGATTCCGGAACGGGCTGCCGATGGAGGTGAGGAGCGCTGGGCCGGTGGCGCCCGGGGCATGCGGGCCGAGACAAGAGCGGAGCCCGCGAAGGCGGTTGCCGAGCCAGCAGGGCCGGCCGTGGCCGCAGCCGAAGCGGGGACCCCGACGGCAGCGGGTGATGGCGAAGCTGGCACACCTCCCGCTCAAAGGGGCTTTGGCAAGAAGAAGCCGCGGATGAAAAAGAGCAAGATCGAATACACGAGCGAAGGCTCACCGATCTTGGAATAGGAGGTTTGGCATGAAGAGACTGCTTCTGGTGGCATTGGCCGTGATCTTTGTGACCGGCGACGCGCGGGCGGCCGACGAGAGGGACGACAGCGAGATGTGGCTGAAGCTGGGCGTGCAGCTTCGCCGCGCGGGCGAGCACGAGGACGCGCTCGCTGCCTTCATTCGTGCGCACAAGGCACGGCCCAGCGCGAAGACGCTCGCGCAGATTGGGCTGGCGCACCAGTCCCTGCATGATTGGGCGAGATCGGCGGATTGCCTCGCGTCGGCCCTGGCGACCCATGAGGACTGGGTCGAAAAGAACAGGCGCCCGCTTGAGGACGCGTTGGCGACGGTGGAGACCCACATCGGCTGGGTCCTCGTAACGGGGCCTTCCGGAGCAACGGTGTCCTTGGACGAGTTGTCGGTGGGCAGCCTGCCGATGAAGGAGATTCGGGCGGACGAGGGTGAACACTTCGCAAGAGTTGCGAAGGACGGCTTCGAGACCTGGTCGTCTAAGGTGCGCGTTGTCGCTGGCAAAACGGTGGAGGTGGTTGCGATACTGGAGCAGGCGAAACCGCGAGCGCTGGCTGCTGGTGTGGTTCCGCCGTACTTGGATGTCGGCCGGCCAGTGGCTGGAAGCAGCCGAGTACCAGGCATCATCGCCGGCGGGCTGCTCGGAGCTGGTGTCTCCGTCGCGACCATTGGGGCCGTGATCTGGATTCAGCAGAAAAGCGGGGCGTTTGAGGGCTACCAGACCGGCGCCACGGGTCCGGCGCTCCTTGCTGGAGGCTTGCTCGGGGCGCTCGCGGGCGGGGTGGGCCTCTACCTGACTCGGGATCGCCCGGTCGCCGTTGGCATGACGGCCTATGGGCCGATGGTGGCGGGGAGGTTCTAGGGTTGAGGCTCAGGGTTGAGGTTCAGACGGACGCGCGTACTCGTATGGGAGGCGTACCTCGCGGTCGGTGGCGCACGGGGAAGACCAAACCCTCCAGCACTACGGTTGGAGCGTGATTATTGCGAAGTTGGGCAGGATCCCGCACGCAGCGTCTGCCTGGGCGATCACGAAGACATGCGTGCCGCTGTGGTCGAAGAAGACGAACTTGCCGTGCGAAACGCAGGGAGTCGTCTTCGTAGTCGGGAAATTCGGCAATGCCGCGGTCCTGATGGCGGCAAGGTATTCCTCGTCGTAGAAGTGAACAATGGTGTCGTCCTCCCAGATTGGAACCGATCGGGCCCGAGCGCGGGATTCCGGCCGCGCCGAGCGCGGTCGCTCCAGATTGGGTCTGACCGCGAGACGAGGACTTGCGGCCGGATGCCGCCGCGCTCACCGAGATCGCCAAACCGCGTTT
>Ga0335069_10010153_pt1 | contig 13360 bp, 13 predicted proteins | sample Lox_Sample_11_FD_206714 | JGI IMG/M metagenome (GOLD analysis project Ga0335069, IMG submission 206714) | Soil microbial communities from Loxahatchee National Wildlife Refuge, Florida, United States - Lox_Sample_1.1 | ecosystem: Environmental > Terrestrial > Soil > Wetlands | place: USA... | reverse complement strand
CCGGGCGGCTACGTGTACGAGCCGGCCGGCACCGTCGACGGATGGGGTGCGGTCGGCGACGAGCCCTGCGTGGTGCACATCAAGGTCACCGGGACCATCGAGTATCTCGGCGACGACGGCCGGGTCATCGAGTCCGTTGACGCCGAAACCCAGCGCGCCGTCTACCTGGCCTGGTGCCAGGATCACGACGTGCGCCCATCCGGACGGATCCTCGGCTGACCTGGCGGGCCAGCACAGGAACAGCACAGAAACGGAGACAAGTCGTGACTGACCCGGTCCGCATGCGCGCCATGCTCGCTGCGAGCGCCGATCCTTCCAGCCTGACCTGCGAGATGGTGCCGGTGCCCGATCCCGGGCCCGGCGAACTGCTCGTCGAGGTCCGCGCCACGGCCATCACCGCCGACGAGCTCACCTGGCCGGAGAAATGGCCGGCCATCCCCTGCCACGACCTGTCCGGGGTGGTGGCCGCGGCGGGCCCGGGCGTTACCGGGTGGCAGCCCGGCGACGAGGTCTACGGCCTGGTCGGGTTCGACCGCCCCGGCGCCGCCGCCGGATTCGTCACGGCCCCCGCCGCCGACCTGGCGCCCAAGCCCGTCGCCATCGATCATGTCGGAGCCGCGGCGGTTCCCCTGGGTGCGCTCACCGCCTGGCAGGCCCTGCATGAGCACGCGCAACTCCAGCCCGGGCAGCACGTGCTCGTGCACGGCGGCGCGGGCGGGGTCGGCGCCTACGCCGTTCAGCTCGCGGCACAGCACGGCGCCCGGGTCACCGCGACGGCATCCGCCAGGAACCAGGCCTTCGTCACCGGGCTCGGGGCCGAGGAGGTCCTCGACTACACCAGCCGGTTCGAGGACCACGTCCACGACGTCGACGTCATCATCGACCCCGTCGGCGGCAGCACCACCGCACGCTCCTGGCCACTGCTGCGCAGCGGCGGCATCCTGGTCGCCATCGCCGAGGAACCCGACCCGGCCGCGCGGCGCGACGACGTCCGCAGCGTGTTCTTTGTCGTCGAGCCGAACGGCGGCCAGCTCCGCGAGCTGGCCACGCTCATCGACCGCCGGCAGCTGCGGCCGGTGGTCTCGGAGGTCTTCGAGCTGAGCGCCCTGCCAGAAGCCTTTCAGGCCCAGCGCTCGCCCCGTCCACCCGGCAAGGTGATCATCACCGTCGACCACCCGGTCGGCTAACCGCGCCCCCGGGCACCCACGAGGTGCGCTCGCGGTGGCGGCATGCGCGCGCCGGGGGTATTACGGCCAGTGGCTATTGTTCGGGCTATGAGCCGGATTCCCTATCTGCGGCGCGAGGAGCTGGGGCCCGAGGGGCAGCAGCTGTGGGACGCCATCGTCGATGGCCGGAGCGACCTGGTGGTGACCGCCGAGGGCGGCCTGGCCGGGCCGTTCAACGCGTTCGTCACGGCGCCCGGCGCCGGACGGCGGCTGTCCTCGCTCGGCACGTCGATCGAGCGGCGCCTGTCTGAGGTCGCGATCATCACGACCGGCGCGCGGTGGCAGGCGGAGTTCGAGTGGTGGGCGCACGCGGCCATGGCCCGCGAGCACGGCGTGGCCGACGCGCTGGTGGACGCGATCGGGCGCGGCGAGGATCCGCCGTTCGAGGCGGACGATGAACGGGCCGTCTACGCGGTGGCCCGCCAGCTCAGCCTCTCCGGACGCCTGGACCAGGAGACCTACGATGCCGCACACCGCTACCTCGGCGACGCCGGGATGGTGGAACTGGTGTCGCTGTGCGGGTACTACACGCTGATCTCGTTCCTGCTGAACGCGTTCGCCGTGCCGCTGCCACCAGGCGCCGTGCCGATGTGGGCAGCGGCTGAGTGATCCGGCGGTGTCCCCGGTGACGTAACCGGGCTGGGAAAGCCGTGCGTTACCAGGGAGGGATTCACATGAGTGCTGACGCCAACATCAAGACCATCATGGGTGTATACGAGGCCTTCGGCCGCGGCGACGTCGCCGCCATACTCGACGCGGTGACCAGCGACGTCGATTGGGCCGCCGAGGCCGACCCGGCCGTCGCCCCGTGGCATGGCGTGCGCCATGGCCAGGAGGCGGTGGCGGCGTTCTTCGCCGACTTCGGCTCGACGATGGAGGTCGAGGAGTTCACCCCGATCTCGATCGCCGCCAACGACACCGACGTGCTCAGCGTGGTGCGGTTCCGGGCGCGGTCACGTGCCACCGGGAAGACCGCGGCGATGCACCTGCATCACTTCTTCAAGTTCCGTGACGGCAAGATCGCCTATTACCGCGGCACCGAGGACACCGCTCAGACCCAGGCCGTGCTGCGGGGCTGACGGTCCGTCTCACGCCGCCGTCCGCACCGGCGTCAGCGACCGGCTGGAACGCCGGTATCTGCGGTCACGTCACGTCGAGCCGGGTCATGACAGGGATGCTGGCACACCCTAGGCTTACGGCGCAGGAGGTGTGCTGTGGCCCGTCGTGCGACCGTCGTCTTCGCGGCCCTCGCGACGGCCGACACGCTGCTCGCGGCGACCGGGCACGACCGGGCGCGCTGGCTGACCAAGCCATTGCTGATGCCGGTGCTGATGGCGGGCCGCGACCGCCCGGCGCAGCGGGCGCTCGCCCTGGGCGGCGTGGGCGATGTGGCCTTGCTCGGCAGCGGTGAGATCGCCTTTACCGCGGGGCTGGCGAGTTTCCTGGCCGGCCACGTGGCCTGGATCATCGCCCTGCGCCAGCGCCCGGGCGGCGGACGGCTGCGCGCCCGGCCGGCCCTGGCCGCGCCGTACGTGGCGACGTTCGGCGCGATGAACGCCTACCTGTGGCGGCGCACGGGCCAGGACCGCATCCCGGTCCTGGTCTACAGTGCCGCGCTGCTGGCGATGTCCCTGGCGGCGCTGGATTCCGGCTCGCCGCGGACGACCGCTGGCGGTGCGCTGTTCCTGGCCTCGGACACGCTGCTGGCGCTGGAGAAGTTCGGCGACCTGAGGCTGCCTGCCCACGAGGGCCTGGTGATGGCGACCTACGCCAGCGCTCAGGCGCTGCTCGCCGGGTAACCGATGGGCCGAACCGTCAGCGCCGCGGTGACCTGGGGCGACACTTATCTCGGCGTGATCGGGCCGTTTCCGGTGAGCGTCCCGTGGTGGGCCGATGTGGAGCCGGTCGTGGCGCACCTGCGCGAGGTGCTCGGCGTCCCCGTGCTCGTACTGCGCCTGCTGACGGTCGAGGGCGGGGAGGGCGCACGCGACGGTCACGTCACCTACCATGTGGCCGCGCTCGACCGCCCGGCCCCCGGTTTGCTGGCCGAACGGCCGGTCGATCATGTCGTGCTGAACGGGCCGGAGGAACTGCGTGCGCCGTGGGCCCGGCTGGAGGGCCTGAACGAGATGCTCGCCTGGGCGTCGGACACGCTCGCCGCGGCGGGCCGCCGGGTGACCGGGGCCGCGGAGCAGCAGCGCACCTGGAACCTGTCGGCGCTGTTCCGGCTGCCCACGGGCCAAGGCCCGGTCTGGCTCAAGGCCACGCCCCGCTTCACGGCCGACGAGGCCAGCGTCATCGCCGCGTTCGCCCGCGCGGACCCGGCCCTGGTGCCGCCGGTCATCGGCGCCGGGCCACGGCGGGTCCTGCTCGAGCACCTGCCCGGTGAGGACTGCTGGGACGCGTCGCCGCAGATCGTCACCGGCGCGGTCCAGCGCCTGGCCGCCGCCCAGGCGGCCCTGGCCGACTGGGCGGCCGGGCATCCGCCGGGACTGCCCGACCGGCGTACCCCGGTCATCGCCGGGCAGATCGCCGCGCTGCTCGACGGCGCGGCCGGCGGCGAGCTCAGCGCCGCGGAGGTGACCGCGGCGCGCGGGCTGCTGAGCCGGTTTCCGCTCCTGGACGAGTGCGGCCTGCCCGACACCATCGTGCACGGCGACTTTCACCCCGGTAACTGGCGCAGCGACGGCGGCCCGCCGGTCGTCGTGGACTGGGCGGACGCTCATCTCGGCAACCCGGTGCTCGACGGGCTGCGGGCCCGCGACTTCCTGCCCGCGGCCAAGCGCCCCGCCGCGGCCCGGGCCTGGATCGAGGCCTGGGCATCTCGCATCCCCGCGTGTGAGCCGGCCCGCGCGCTATCCATCGCCGAACCGCTCGCCCACCTCAGCTACGCCGTGCGCTACCAGGAATTCCTCGACGGCATCGAGCCGTCGGAACGGATCTACCACCTCGGCGATCCCGCGGCGGCCATCCGTGCCGTACTACGCAGCGCCTGAGCCGACGAAGTCCGCCCGCGCACCCCGGGGTCATTCCGGCCGCAGCAGGCCACGGCGGAGGACCAGGGGCAGGAAGAGCTCGCGGTAGCCGTGCTCATCGAACAGCACCGTGACCTGGTCGCCGTCGTAACGCTGGACGGTGCCCTCCCCCCAGCGCTCGCTCACGACGCGCGCGCCCACGGCGAACGGGACCTCGGCGGGCGGGATCCCGGCCTCCGGGACCTCGGCGCGCGTGAGGTCGTTGTCGCAGTTCCCGCAGGGACCGGGATAGTCCTGGCCGAAGTAGGTGAGGAGGAACGAACGGCGGCAGCCGACGTGTTCGGCGTAGCGGCGCATCATCGTGAGCCGCGTGCGCTCGACCTCGTCCTCGCGTTCCGTCAGCGCCTCCGAGGCCGCCAGCGCGTCCGCGACGCTCATTGTCCCGGCCCACCGGACCTCGCCATCCGCCTGCCACGTCACCGCGCCCAGATCGGCCAGGCGGACCAGCGCGGCCGTCTGCTGCCGCGCTGATCCGCCTGGTTCGGCAGGCTGTCCGGCCGCGAGCGCGGCCGCGACGTGCGCGACGGCCGCGCCGGAGACGCCGCGCGCGGTCAGATGGCGCGCGGTCTCGAAGTCCTCATAGCGGTACAGCAGCTGTGCGTGCGCTGGCGCGCCGTCCCGCCCGGCCCGCCCGAACTCCTGGTAGTACGCATCCAGCGAGGGCGGCGGATCGGCGTGCAGCACCCAGCGCACGTCCGGCTTGTCGATCCCCATGCCGAATGCGACCGTGGCCGCGATGACGCGGGCCGAGCCGTCGAGGAACGCCGTCATGGCGTCATGCCGCTCGCGGCCGGACAGCCCGGCGTGGTAGAGCGTTACCTGCTCCCCGGCGGCGGCGAGGGCGTCGTGCGCCGCCTGGGCGCTGGCGTGCGTCGCGGCATAGACGATTCCCGGGCCGGCCAGCTGGCCCGCCGCACGGACCAGCTCCTGCCGCTTGTCGGAGACGGTGAGCGCCCGGTGCACCGAAAGGTGAATGTGCGGCCGGTCGAAGTCGCCGATCACCACCACGGGATCGCGCAGGCCGAGCCGCCGCACGACCTCCTGCCGCACCGGCGGCGCGGCCGTCGCGGTCAGCGCCAGCCGGGCCGGCGCGCCGACCGCCTCGGCCTGAGCGCCCAGCAGCATGTAGTCAGGCCGGAAGTCGTGACCCCACTGGCTGATCAGGTGCGCTTCGTCGACGACGAACAGTCCCGGCTGCGCGCGCCGGAGTACCTGCCGGGTCTGGTTGTTCGCCAGCTGCTCCGGGGCCAGGAAGACAAACGTGTCCGAGTCGCACGAGGCGAGCAGCGCGGCCGCCCGCGCCCCGGCCGACTGCTGCGAGTTCAGCACGATTGCCGGCAAACCGGCTGCCTGCAGGTGCGCGAGCTGATCGTCCTGCAACGCAATCAGCGGCGAGACGACGACGGTTGGCCCCGCCCGCAGCATCCCGGTCAGCTCGTAGATGGCCGATTTCCCGCCGCCGGTTGGCAGCACGGCCAGCACATCGCGGCCGCCCGCCAGCGCCTCCACCGCGCGGAGCTGTCCCGGACGCAGCAGCTCGAAGCCGAGCCGATCCCGTGCGAGCTCCTCGATCACGGCACCGGACCGGGCGGCATCGTCAGTCACGCTCACCACCGTACGGTCCCGCGATGGCCAGGTCTCGTTCCGGCCCGGTCCGAACCATCCCCGAGGCCGAGGCGTTCCAGACGGCCCGCCGGGCCGCCCGCGAGGAGGGCGTCTTCTCCGGGCCGTCGACCGGCGCGAACCTGGCCGCCGCGCTGGAAATCGCGGACCGGCTCGGCGCCGGCCACCGGGTGGTCACCCTCCAGGTCGACAGCGGCCTGAAATACCTCACCGGCCCGCTCTACCCCTGACCTCCCGCGGCCCGGCCTGACCCGTCGGCTGCCCCGGGGATTATCGTGAGTAACCGGACCGGGAGCCGGTCCGGGACCGGTCAGTAGCCGCGGCAGCAAAGCCGGAAGGATGCCAGCGTGAGCGAGTACAAGGTCGTCAACCCGGCCACCAACGAGACTGAGCGTGAGTTCGCCACCGCGACCGGCGCGGAGATCGAGCAGGTGCTGGAGCGCTCGGCCCGTGCCTTTCAGTCCTGGCGAACGACCGGGAAAGACGAGCGGGCCAAGGCCCTGCTGCGGGTGGCCGAGCTGTACAAGGAGCGGATCGACGACCTGGCCGCGCTGATCACCCGGGAGATGGGCAAGCCCACCCGGGAGGCCAAGGGCGAGATCTTGCTGGTGGTGAGCATCTACCGGTACTACGGCAACCAGGGTCCGGCGCTCCTCGCGGACACCCCGCTCAGCCCGCGGGCGGGCGGGCAGGCAGTGATCCGCAAGGAGCCGATCGGCCCGCTGCTCGGCATCATGCCGTGGAACTACCCCTACTACCAGGTGGCCCGTTTCGCCGCGCCGAACCTGATGGCCGGCAACACGATCATCTTGAAGCACGCGCCGCAGGACCCGGAGTCGGCGCTGGCCATGGAGCAGCTCTTCCGTGACGCCGGCCTGGCGGAGGACGCCTACATCAACGTGTTCGCGACCAACAGCCAGATCGCGGACATGATCGCCGACCCGCGGGTGGCCGGCGTGTCGGTGACCGGCAGCGAGCGGGCCGGCGCCGCCGTCGCCGAAGTGGCGGGCCGCAACCTGAAGAAGGTCGTCCTCGAACTCGGCGGCTCGGACCCCTTCATCGTGCTGGACAGCGACGACATCGCCAAGACCGTGAAGGACGCGGTCGCCGGCCGAATGGGCAACGCCGGCCAGGCCTGCACCGCGGCCAAGCGGATGATCGTCGTCGGTGATCTCTACGACCAGTTCGTCAGCCAGTTCACCGCCGCCATGGCCGCCCTGCGCCCGGGCGATCCCACCGATCCCGCCTCGGACCTGGGGCCGCTGTCCTCGGAGGCGGCCGCCGAGCGGCTGATGGGCCAGATCAAGGACGCCGTGGACCAGGGCGCCACGCTGCGCACCGGCGGCAGGCGGCTCGACCGGCCGGGCGCGTTCGTCGAACCTACCGTCCTGACCGACGTTACCCCGCAGATGCGGGCGTATCACGAGGAGCTGTTCGGTCCCGCGGCGGTCATCTACCGGGTCGCAGACGCCGCCGAGGCGGTGGAGCTGGCCAATTCCTCGTCGTTCGGGCTCGGCGGGGCCGTCTACAGCGCGGACCCCGACCGGGCCCACGAGGTCGCCGCGTTGCTCGACACCGGCATGGTGTGGATCAACAACCCGACGGGCTCAATGGCCGACCTGCCGTTCGGCGGAACCAAGCGCTCCGGCGTCGGCCGGGAGCTGGGCGCGTCCGGCATCGACGAGTTCGTGAACAAGAAGCTGATCTACGCCCCGGCTCCGCGCTGACCGGGAGGTTGCCCTCCGGGCGGGGCCGTGGTTGCGCGAACGACCGCGGGCGGGCGCTAGCGATTCTGCAGGCGTTCGGCCAGGGCGGCGGCGAGCCCGGCCTTGACGGTCGGCTGGGTGTCGACCAGCCACTCGAGATCCTGGCTGGTCAGCCGCAGGAGCCGGCCGGGTTCGGCGCAGCGGATGGTGGCGAGGCGGGCGTAGCCGTAGCCGCCTCCCCAGTCGCGGGCGGCGAGCTCGCCGAAGTGGTCACCGGGTCCGTGGGTACGGACGAACCGGGCGTCGATGAAGACGTCGTACCGGCCGGCCAGGACGATGTAGAAGAACCGGTCGGCATCCCAGCGGCGGATGACCTCCTGTCCCGCGGGGACGTCGAGCGAGACGCCGCGAGCCTGGATGGCACGCCGGGCCGAGGCGGGCACGCCGGACAGTAGCGGGACGGCGCGCAGGACGTCCTGGCCGGAGTCCGCCATGATGTCGGCCCGGGCGCCGGCGCGGGCCGGGCCGCCGGGCGGCACCATCTCCCGGGCCGACGCCGGGGCGGGTGCGCCGGCGAAGTACTCGATGACACGCCGTACATGCCCGGCCGAGCTGGTCGGGTTGAGGATGCAGAGCCTGATGGCGTGCCGGCCGGCCAGCCGGGTGGTGGAGACCAGCGCGGTGCCGCCGCGCTCCAGTTCGTCGGCGAGCGCCGTGCCGCGGCGTTCGGTCTCGGCTTCGTCGCAACCGGGCCACTCCCGGCGGAAGCAGACGATCCCGAGCGTCGCCGACGCCATCACCGTGAGCTCCGGGTGACTGCGGATGAGGGCCTCGGCGTACTCCGCCAGCTCGAGGTTGCGCTGGATACAGGCCCGGAAGGCGGCGAGGCCGATGGTCTGCACGGTCACCCACACCTTGAGCGCCCGGAAGCCCCGGGACAGCTGCAGCCCGCGGTCGGCGAAGTTCACCTCGCCAGCGCCCTGGACGGCGTCGCCGTCGAGGTAGTCCGGGTGAATGGCAGCGGACGCCACCACGGGGGCCACCACGGCCGCCGGCACCAGCTGCGCCACCGCGACCAGCCCTGTGGTGACGGTGCCGCCGCGGCGGTAGGCGAACACCAGCATGGCGATCCACACCGCGTACTCGGTGCGGGTGAACATCAGGTACGCCACCAGCACGCGCAGCAGGGCCCGGTTGCCCGCCAGCGAGCCGAAGGCGCGCGACCGGCTGCGCCGGCCGGCGGTGGCTGTCGTACCCATGAGCCGATCCTCGGCCGGCCGCCACGGCCGCACCAGGGTGCTGCCTGGCGGATCCGTGGTGTGCCCAGCACCACTACCGCCGGCGTGGTTACCGGTGTGCCGGGGCGGCCGGATCCCGGCAGTAAGAAGCCCGGCCCGGGCTTCGGCCCGGGCCGGGCTATACCCGGCACCCTGGGGGGGTGAGGGTTACCGAGTGGTAACGAGCCTACCCGATGCCGGCCAGGCATCGGTTGGGTCGTGATCAGAACGACGCGGTCTGCGGGGCCGTGTTCAGCGTGACCTGGGTGGCCGCGCCGGCCCCGTTGGTGACGATGTTGACGACCGGCTGGGCCAGGCCGAAGTTCTGGCAGTTGAGGTTGTCGAAGGACCCGGCCAGCCGGTTCGCCAGGAAGGTGTACAGGGTGTCGCCCACCAGGGGCACCGGCGAGGGGGCGGCGGCGAGCAGCTTCTCGTTGGCCGCGACGAACGGCGTCTGGATGTTGATCAGGTTCTGACAGAACATCTGCGGGCTGCTGCTCGCCTGGGTCCGGCCGCTGACCAGCGGCTGTCCGATCTCGGACCGGTACAGGTCGGTCTTGGCCAGGTCGATGCTGCCGCCGTTGTCCACCACCATCCCGTCGTTCTCCGGGATCAGGGCCGCGTTCTTCGGCTCGTACCTGGCGGCGAGCAGTTCGTCCAGGGCCTGGGATGTGGTCATGACGCCGTGGTTCCCCAGGTCGGGCGCCTCCAGCGGAGTGCAGCCCAGCGCCGGGTCGAGGAAGTCGTCGATGAGGGCGTTGTCGCTGCCGTTGACCAGCGTCTTGGCGTGCGGCATGCGTGCCGTGTTGGCCGCGTTGGCCTGGGCCGTCCGGCCGGTGGCCGGGTTGAGCAGGTAGGCCGTGGTCACGTTGTCGCTCGGGTCCTGGTCCACCATGTCGAAGTTGCGCACGGTCGGGCAGGCGCGGCCGGTCCCCAGCGCGCCCGCGGTCACGACCATCTTCCTGGAGATTCCGGCGGACGGAATGACGAGCCGGCCGGCGCGCTCGGCGGCGAAGGCCGCCCTGAAGAACGCCGGGCCGTTGCAGAACGACACCTGCCCGAAGGGCGAACCCGGCTCGCCGTCGGTGCACTTACCCTGGCGGAGCGCCCCCGACGTCGCACCGACCTGGCGCAGGATCGCGCCGTTGAACCCGATGTCGATGGTGACCACCGCGTGCGCGGGCAGCTTCGGCACCACCGGCGCTACGCCCGGCTTGGTGCCCTTGGTGACGACCAGGGGGTCGTACACCGACAGCGCCCCGGTCTGCGTGTCCAGGATGGTGGCCTGGACGAACGCCCCCAGGTTGACCGAATTGATCATCTGGCAGCCGGAGGCCGCGGGCGACGTGCCGGCCGGGCCGGTGAGCTGGTAGGGCGTAGCCAGTCCCTTCGCGGTCAGCGGATGAGCCGGGACGACGATGTCGCAATCGGTGTTGTTGGCCGAGGACGAGACGCCCTGCGAGGAGGAAGCCGCGGCCGGGTGGATCTTGGCCGGGCCGCGGCCCGAGGCGGCCACGAAGATCCCGACGCCCAGGCTCAGCGCCACCGCCGCGGTGACCGGGACCGCGATACGCGCCGCGCGGTTGTTCCGGCCGCGACGGCGGCGTACGGGCGGCTGACCGGTAATAAGCATTGACTCGACCTCCATCGGAGGCGCCCCGCTGACGCTCTCGGGCGCTAACCGTAGACCCGCGATAATGCCCAGGTCAGGGACTTCACAGGATTCGCGTTTTGTCCGGTTTTCCGGGCGGGACGAGGCCGGATCCGCAGCAATTCCTTGCCGAATTCTTACGTCGCAGGTTACGGGGCATTTACCGGGCCGGAATCAGCCTGTGACCTGGCCCGGTCCCGGCCGGCCCAGGTCGGCCGCCGACCGTTCAGAACGTAATGTAGTTATTACGTCTCTTTCCGCTACCATGAGTTATTGCGCGGAGATTACGCGGGCGGCGTGGGTCAGGACTGGACCGTGCCTCCGTCGACGTTGATCGCCTGCCCGGTGATGGCCTCGCTGGCGACGCAGAACCAGACGGCGTCGGCCACCTCCGCGGGCGTGATCAGCCGCCCGATCGGCTGCCTGGCCTCCAGCGCCGAGCGGGCCTGCCCGGCCGGGCGGCCGGTCCTCTGCACGATGTTCCCGATTGTGGCCTCCGTCATCGGGGTGTCGACGAAGCCCGGGCACACCGCGTTCACCGTCACCCCGGTGCCGGCCAGTTCGGCCGCGGCCGCCCGGACCAGGCCGAGGACCCCGTGCTTGCTGGCGGCGTACGCCGCGAGGTACGGCTCGCCGATCCGCGACGCGGTCGACGCGACCACCACGATCCGGCCGTAGCCGGCGGCGCGCATGGCGGGCACGGCGCGGCGCAGGCAGCGGAATGGCGCGGTCAGGTTGAGTTCGAGCATGCGGTTCCAGTCGGCGTCGCCGGTCCGCTCGATACGCGCCGAGAACCCCGCGCCGGCGCTGGCGATCAGCACCTCGACCGGGTCCCACTCATGCTCCGCGCGGTCGAACAGCCGGTCCACCGCCGATGGGTCCGTGACGTCGGCTGGAACGGTCAGGGTCGGGCCGGGGCACGCCCCGGCGGTGGCCGCCAGGGCGTCGGCGCCGCGGGAAGCGAGCACGACCCGCAGCCCCGCCTGGCTGAGCCGGATGGCCGCGGCCCGGCCGATACCACTCCCGGCCCCGGTGACGAGGGCAACGCGCGACATGGCAGAACGATATGGGATTAGCCCGCCTCCGGGCCGGGCGTCGGCACCGGCGTACTCTCCGCAGGTGCGGCGTCGGACGGCTCGCGGTGCTCATGACGACTGGATCGGGAGGGCTTACTGGCCGGCATCAGCCGGTCCATCAGGCCGGCCACGGCCTGCCCGGTGCCCTCCCCGATCAGCGCGCCGACCACGACGTCGCCCGGGTAGTGCACTCCGGTGTGCACCCGGGAGTACGCCACGGACGCGGCCAGGAACCGCAGCGTCAGCCCGAGCCAGGGCTGATCCCGGCCGATGGCCGCGGCGAAGGCGAACCCCGATGCCGCGTGACCGGACGGGAACGACGTGGAGGTCGGCATCCGCACGTTCCGCCAGACCGGGACCCCGGCGCCGGCCCGGTCCGGCCGTTCGCGCGACCAGGCGGACTTCACCGCCAGGTTCACCAGCGCGGATGTGACGGCGATGGCCGCCGTGCCGCGCAGCGCGGCACGGCGGCCCGCCCCGCCCCCCGCCACGCCGAGCCCGGCCGCGATGGTTAGCCAGAGACGGGAGTTATTGGCGGCGTTGGAGAGCCGACGCAGCGGCTCGTCGAGCGACGGGGTGGGGGTAGCCGCGACCGCAGCGTAGACCGCCCGGTCCACGGCACCCAGTTCACGCAGCCCTCGGGCGGCCTGCTGGCCGGCCGGGCCACCTCCGCGCGCGATCCCCTCGGCCAGTTGCTCGGCGACTGCCTCGGCGCCGGCGGCCGACTCTCCGGCGTTATCCCGTCTTGCCATCGGGCTACTGCGCAGAACCCTCGTCGCCGCCGTGCAGGGCGTCCTGGAGTTCCTTCTCCTGGTCCTTGGACAGGGATGTCTTCAGGACCGTGCCGCCGTACTTGCTCATCGCCTCGACGGCCTTGTCCGGGGTTACCTTCTCCAGCATCAGGAACAGCGCCGAGGTGCCGGGCTGGATCATGCCGCGGACCTGTTCCTGGAACTGCTTGTCGATGTTGGTCTTGGCGAACTTGCCCATCAGCGCGCCCATCCCGGCGCCGATCGCCAGCCCGAGGACCGGGATGAAGAACAGCAGGCCGAACAGGAATCCCCAGAACATGCCCCAGCTCGCGCCGGCTCCGACCGGGTGATGACTGGTCTCGGTGTGGTAGGTGCCGTCTGCGTCCCGCCTGATCACGGCGATGGCGTCCGGCTGGATGATCAGATCGGCGGCCAGGCGGCGCGCCTCGTCGGCGGCGGCAAACGCGGTCGTCTCATCCGGGTATCCGATAACGACCAGATCAGCCATGATGTCCCTTCCTTCTGTGGTGTCTTCTTCATCGTGTGACGGGCTCCGATCCTGCCTCCGGCGAACCCGGAATTCTTCACCCGCGGGCGGGTGAATCCCCGCGGCCGAGCTCAGACGCCCTCGGCCGCATCGAGGCGCCCGGATTTGATCGCCGCGACGAACTGCTCGTAGTCCTGCTCGTTCTGGTCGGCGTAGCGTTCGGAGAAGTCGGTGATCGACTGGTCGAACGCATCGTCGCGGCCGAGGTAGGAGGCCATCACGACCGGGTCGCCGGACCGGGCGTGCGCCCGCGCCAGCGTCCACCCGCAGAGCTGCGCGTAGTACGTCATCGTGACCGGGGCCATCAGCTCGACCAGGGCCGAGCCCTTCATGTCGCGCAGCTGGCGCCAGTAGAAGTGCCGGTTCACGTCCACGCCCTTGGTCCAGCCCAGGAAGATGTCGCTGGCGGCCTGCATCATCCGCTGTCCCTGCACCACCCGCTCGCCGTGCTGCCGGTACCGGCTCCT